>Ga0302325_10015154_pt1 | contig 16392 bp, 11 predicted proteins | sample Palsa_T0_2_FD_201948 | JGI IMG/M metagenome (GOLD analysis project Ga0302325, IMG submission 201948) | Peat permafrost microbial communities from Stordalen Mire near Abisko, Sweden - Palsa_T0_2 | ecosystem: Environmental > Terrestrial > Soil > Palsa > Peat permafrost | place: Sweden: Abisko... | reverse complement strand
GCGGCGGCGTCCGTCTGCTCGGCGTTGCGCGCCCGGTCGGGCCCGGGCAGCGCGCTGATTGCCACCTTTTCGATCTCGCCCGAAGGGAGTGATCTGACCCGCGCGCTGCGTTCCGCCGGCGGCCTGTTGCGTCAGGCCACCGACGAGCGCCGGCGCCACGAGTTCCGTCCCGACGACCCGCAGAAGCTGCTGGTCGTCACGGGCTGGCGGGTCACCCACACCGAGTCGTCGGCGGAACGCCGCCTCGACCCGGGCACCCACCTGCTCATGGTCGTCTGCGAGCCCGACCCGGCACGAGGGGGCTGAGCTGCCGGCGGCACCGGCGGCGCATCAGCCCGGCTCTGGCGCCGGCGATCGCCGGCGCCACCGCCCACCCGTGCCGGTCGAGGCATAGGGGACGCTCCAGGTCGGCGCCCGCACGACGCGCACCGCCGCGCCGATCAACAGAACGATGAACACCAGCACATAGGCGTTGCCCAGCGGCAGCAGCCAGCCCCGGCCGGCGAAGCGCACTGCGGGCCCGTGCGGCACCCACCAGTAGGGCGCGGCCCACAGGAGCGCGGCCACGGCCAACGCCCACCACTCGCCGGCGCGGGGCCGGTCCTCGGCCAGCGCCAACCACGCCACCAGGAGAACCATCCAGATGAAGTGGTGTGACCACGACACCGGGCTGGCGAGCGACTCCGTGGCCTCCACCACCAACAAGCCGAGGACCGGCGAGGAACGGCGGGAGGCCCCGGCGGCGATCACGAGGCCCACCAGTCCGACGGTGGCGACGATCACGAAGCTGGTCGGCGTCGTCACCGTGTGGCCGAGGATGCGCTCGGTGGCACCGAGGGTCCCCTGGTTGCCGATCCACGACAGCATGCCGGCGCGCTGGGGGTCACGGATGTAGTGCGTCCAGTAGGACCACGAGGTGGAGGCGTTGAACGCGACGGCGAGCAGGGCGGCGGCGGCGAACGAGGCGGTGGCCCGCACGCCGGCCCGCCCCTGTCGCGTGAGGAAGAGGTACGGGATCAGAATGATGGGGGTCACCTTGATGGCCGCCGCCAGCCCGACCAGGATCCCCCGCGGCAACGGCAGGTCCAGCGTCAGGTCGGCCACGACCATGAGCGCCAGGATGATGTTGACCTGTCCGAGCAGGAAGGTCTGGCGCACGGGGTCGAAGAACAACACCGGCAACACCAGGGCGAGGCCCCACCACAGAAGCGTCCGCTTGTCGAACGCGCGGCACACGGCGCGCAGGCTGACGACGATCACCCCGAAGAGGGCGGCGAGGTTGACCCAGGAGAACACCACGTCACAGGCGCGCGCCGGGAAGTGGGCGAACGGTGCGAACAGCAGCGCGGAGAACGGCGGATACGTGAAACCCAGATGGTCGGTCGGGTAGGTGACGGTGAAGAGGTCGTTCGACGATGCGTGCGCCCCGCCCAACAGGTAGGTGCTCAGGTCCAGCTGCCGGTGGAAGTAGGCCAGGATGGTCGCCCCGACGAACGCGAGGGCGGCGGCGAGGGCCGGCCAGCTCCACCCACGGCTGGACGCGATCGCACCCATGCGCACTGCCAACGCATCGCCGGCCATCACACCCGGCGGTCGTGGGGACCGGCGACGCTGCTGCATCCCGGCCTCGCTACGCGGGAGGCCTGGGCTCGTCACCCTCTCCGACGCGCAGATCCGTATCGAGACGACGGCGGGCCCGCTCCCGCGCCAGCTCCTTGAGCCGCTCCTGCGAGCTCACCCCGTGCCGGTTGGGCACGCGTCGCCAGCGCCGGTCCGAACCGAGCTCCCACGCGTTGGTCTCGTCGGCGAAGACGAGGTCCAGCACTTCGAAGAGCCGGGCCTGGAGCTCGGGATCCTGCACCGGGACCACGACCTCAATGCGGCGGTCGAGGTTGCGGCCCATGAGGTCCGCCGAACCGATGAAGATCTTCAGAGGCAGACCGGGTCCGGCCGCCGGGTCGACGGGGATGCCGCCGAAGCGGTAGATCCTCGAATGCTCGAGGAAGCTGCCCACAATGGAACGGACCCGGATGCGCTCAGAAAGTTCCGGGATGCCGGGGCGCAGCCGGCACAGACCGCGCACGGCGAGATCGATCTCCACGCCGGCGCCCGACGCCCGGTAGAGCGCGTCGATCATGGTCGCATCGGTCAGGCCGTTGAGCTTCAAGACGATGCGGCCCGCCGGTCCCGCTTCCGCCTGCTCCTCGATCATGGCCATGATGCGCTTGCGTACCGTGACCGGCGACACGAGGATCTGGCGGTAGTCGGCGTGCCGCGAGAAGCCGGTCAGGTAGTTGAAGAGCTCGCCGACGTCGGCACCGATCTCGGGGTCCGAGGTGAGGAGCCCGATGTCCTCGTAGATGCGGGCCGTCTTGGAGTTGTAGTTACCCGTGCCGACGTGGCAGTACGGGCGCACGCCCTCCTCTTCGCGTCGCAGCACCAGCGCGGTCTTGGAGTGCGTCTTGAGGCCGACGATGCCGTAGACGACGTGCACGCCCACTTCTTCGAGCGCGCGGGCCCATCCGATGTTGGCCTCTTCGTCGAAGCGCGCCTTCAGCTCCACGATGGCGGCCACCTGCTTGCCGTTCTCTGCGGCCCGGATCAGCGCCGCCACGATCGGGCTGTCGCCGCCCGTGCGGTACAGCGTCTGCTTGATCCCGAGCACCGCGGGGTCCTCGGCGGCCATGGCGACAAAGGCCTCGACGGAGGTGGCGAACGAGTCGTAGGGGTGGTGGACCAGCACGTCGCGCTCGCGCAACATGGCGAAGAACTCGGCCGGATCGTGCGCGGCCTGGGCCAGCCTGGGCGGCGTCATGGGCGTCCAGGTCTCGCCGTGCAGGTCGGGGCGGTCCAGCGCGTAGACGCCCCACAACCCGCTCAGGTCCAGTGGCGCGCTGACCCGGAAGACGCCGTCGGCGCCCACCTCGAGCTCCGTGGCCAGCAGGTCGGCCAAATCCTGGCCCATGTCCGCCTCGACCTCGAGCCGGAGCGCCTTCCCGAAGCGGCGGCGGCGGAGCTCCATTTCGATGGCGACCAGCAGGTCGTCCGCCTCGTCCTCCTCGAGGGCGAGGTCGGCGTTCCGGGTGACCCGGAAGGCGTGGTGATGGCCGATGGTCATGCCGGGGAACAGCGAGTCCAGGTGGGCGGCGATGACCTGCTCGAGCGGCACGAAGCGTTCGCCGTCGGGCATGACCACGAAACGCGGCAGGGCCGGGGGCACCTTGACCCGGGCGATGCGGCCCTCACCCGAGGAGGGGTCCTGCACCTCGACCACCAGGTTGAGCGAGAGGTTCGAGATGTAGGGGAAGGGGTGGCCGGGGTCGACGGCCAGTGGCGTCAGCACGGGGTAGATCTGGCGCTGGAAGACCTCGACGAGATGCCGGCGATCTTCGTCGTCGAGCGAGGACCAGCTGGCGAAGCGGATGCCGGCGTCGGCCAGACCCGGCACGATGAGGTCCAAGAAGATGTGATCCTGGCGCCGGACCAGCTCCTCGACCCGAGCCCTGATCATCGTCAGCTGCTCCCCGGGGCGCAGGCCGTCGACCGAGCGGGTCCGCACGCCCGCCGCCACCTGATCCTCGAGCGCGGCGACCCGTATTTGGTAGAACTCATCGAGCAATTCGGAGAAGATGGCGAGGAACTTGGCCCGCTCCAGCAAGGGGACGCCGTCGTCCTCGGCCAGGTCGAGCAGACGGGCACCGAAATCGAGGCGCGACTGCTCCCGGTTGGTGAAGCGCTGATAGCCGAACGCCTCGATCTGCTGATAGGTCGGCGGGGTGGGGTACTCGACCGCGCCGGGGGCCGGACCATCCCCCACGACCTGGGGCTCCGGCTGCGCCTGGGGTTGGTGCTGAGGCTGGGTCTGGGTCATGGAAGAGGTGCGTCGCCGTGTGTCTGGGGCGGCGTGTCACCCAGAATCCTACCCCCCACCACTACCATTCGTCCGGTGCCGTCCGTTGCCCGCCGCACTCGCCGCACTCCCTTCCCGCGCTACGTCTTCGGCCCCAAGCCCAAGCGGCGGACCGAGCTGGGTCTGGTGCTCTTCGGCTCGCTGCTCGTCGTCGCGCTCTACGTCATTGCGGTCCTGGGACAGAAGTCGAAGATCCCCGACAACATCGGTGCCTTCCTCGGCATCGTGCTCGGGTTGGCCATGCTGGCCCACATGGCCAACCGGTGGTTGGCACCCAACGCCAACGCGGTGATCCTGCCGCTGGCCGTCCTGCTCAACGGGATCGGCTACGTCGTCATCGCTCGCTGGGACCCCGGGCAGGCCCAGGGTCAGGCGGCCTGGGCGGCGCTGGGCGTGCTGCTCTACGTCGCCACGTTGCTCGTCGTGCGCTACTCGCGCGACCTGGAGCGCTACCGCTATCTGCTGTTGCTGGTGGCGGGCATCTTCCTGGTCGCGCCGCTGTTCTTCTCGCCGATCGGCGGCGCACGCCTGTGGGTGCACGTCGGCAGCCTGGAGTTCCAGCCGATCGAGTTCTCGAAGATCCTCTTGTGCATCTTCTTCGCCTCGTACTTCGCGGAGAACAAGGAGATGCTGTCGATCCCGACGGCCCAGATCGGCAACCGCCTCTACCTCGACCCCCGGCCGCTGATCCCGATCCTGGTCGCCTGGGGCGCCGCCATGGCCGTGATCGGCCTCGAGGACGACGTCGGCTTCGCCGCCCTGCTCTTCGTCCTCTTCATCGGCCTGCTCTGGGTGGCCACGGGCCGCGTCGGCTACCTGGTCCTCGGGCTGGTGCTCTTCGGCGTGGGCGCCTATATCGCGGCACGATACTTCGGCCAGGTCCATCTGCGGGTGGAGCAATGGGAGAACCCGTGGCCCACGGCGAAGAACCCGGGCAACACCCAGTTGAGCGAGGGCTGGTTCAGCCTCGGGACCGGAGGCGTCGGGGGGACGGGACTCGGCCTGGCCCCGCACTTCGTCGGCGCGGTCCCGGAGCTGACGAGCGACATGATCTTCGCCGCCATCGGGACCGAGATGGGCCTGATCGGCTGTGCCGCCGTCGTCGTGGCCTTCATCCTCCTGGTCGGCGCCGGGTTCCGGGTGGCCCAGACGGCACGCTCGGACTTCTCGCGGCTGATGGCGACGGGGCTGACCCTGATCCTCGGCTTCCAGGCCTTCTTCATCATGGCGGGCGTGGTGCGGCTGCTGCCCTTCACCGGCATCACGCTGCCCTTCGTGGCCTACGGCGGATCCTCGTTGTTGGCCAACTACGTCCTCATCGCCTTGATGCTGCGCATTTCCGACGAGGGCGCCGTGGCCCAGGCGGAAATGCAGTCCGCCGGGGCGGCCGCCGGGCCGGGCGAGCGCCCGATGGTCCCGGCTCGCTGAGGCAGGTCGCCGCGGCGCGCCGCTCGGCCAGGGTCGTCGTTATGGCGCCCCTTCTGGGCCGTCCGAACCACCCGCCACCTCGTACGACCACAGCTCCGACGAGACCGAGACCGGGCCGCCGTGGGGCGAGGGCCGGTCGGCCCCGGCGTGGCCGTGGGCGAAGGCGGGCGACGACACCCACTTGTTGAACGACTCCTCGTCGCGCCAGCGGGTGACGACGAGCCACTGCAAGCGATCATCGGTGGGTCGGAGCAGCTCAAAACCCTCGAAGCCGTCCTGGTCGTCGACGGCGCCGGCCCGGGCCGCGAAGCGGCGGGCGAGTTCGTCGCCCGAGTTCTCGGGCACGGTGATGGCGTTGATCTTGATGAGGGTCATGACGCGATCAGATCAGATCCGTGTGGGTGCTGCAGCGCGCCGTCGCCACACGGCCTACGGCTCGGGATCGGCCGGGTCGTCGGTGACGGGAACGACGTCGCCCACCTCGTCGAGGAGACGCTCGTCGACCAGGATCGGTGCCGGCACCGGCATGCGCAGCGCCAGGACGATCCCATCGGATGGCCGGCAGTCCACCCGCACGCGGCCGGCGGGGGCCATGAGGTCCAGCTCGGCCAGGAGGTTCCCCTCCTCGCGCCCGACCAGGCGCAGGGCGATGACGTCGATGCGCGCCTGTTGCAGCACGTGCATGAAGAGCTCATGGGTCATCGGCCGACGCGAGTCCATGCGCCGGAGGGCTTGGGCCATGGCGGTGGCCTCGGGCAGCCCGACCGGGAAGACCAGTGCCCGCATCGGGGGTTCCGACTCCACCAAGGTGACGGCCGGATACGTCGCGGGCAGGTCGAGCGAGACGTCCTCGACGTCCATCACCCGGAAAGCCGGGAGAGGGGGCTGGGGGCTCGCCTCGGGCTGGGCAGCCGCCGCCTGGGGCTGCCCGTCGGTCATCGGAACTTCCTCCGCGCCCCGACGCTCAGGGCCAGGCCCACGGCGCCGAAGAACACCAACACTGCCGTCCCGCCGTAGCTGACGAACGGGAGCGGGATGCCGGTGATGGGCATGATGCCCATCGTCATCCCTGCGTTCTGGAAGACGCTGAAGGCGATGAAGGCGAAGAGTCCGCTGCAGATCAGCCGGCCGAAGGTGTCCCGGGCCACCACAGCGGCATGCAGCACCCGCCAGGCGATGACGCCGAGGAGCCCCAACACGGCGACGGAGCCGACGAAGCCCAACTGCTCGGCCACGGCGGTGAAGATGAAGTCGGTTTGCTGCTCGGGCACGTAGCCGAGATTCGTCGCGACCCCGTGCCCGATGCCCGACCCGAGCAGACCGCCCGACCCGATGGCATTCATTGCTTGTTGCTTGTTGTAGATCGCCGACTGGACGTACGGGTTGGTGCTGTGGGAGTTGGGATTCAGGAACGTGGTGAGGCGGGCGATCTGGTAGTGGTGCAACAGTCCGGATTCGATGGCGATCACCGCGAAGAGCGCCGTGCCCACGAGCAGCATGACCAGGATCCTGATCGGCAGGCCCGCCACCGCCAGCAGGACGAGCGTCACGATGATCATGATCATCGCCGTCCCGAGGTCCGGCTGTAACAGCACCAGGACGATCGGGATGCCGGCCATGATGAGCAGCCGGAAGACGTCGCGCCACGCCAGGCCGTCTGCTTCGCGGCGCGCGCAATACGCCGACACGGCCAGAATGAGCGCGAGCACGGCGAACTCCGACGGCTGCAACTGCAGGGGGCCCAGGCTGAACCAGCGTGCCGCGCCCTGGGCGCTGCTGCCTACCGCGAAAACGCCCAGCAGGGCCAGGATGATCAGCCAGTAGAGGACGTTGGTGATCGGTTCGAGGCGGCGATAGTCGATCAGGGCGACCACCACCATGACGATGACCCCCAGCACCACGAAGAGGCCCTGCTTCTTCAAGAAGGTCTTGGGATCCTCGCCCTGGGCCAGCAGGGAGCCCCGCGTGGCCGTGTAGACCATCACGACGCCGATGACCGACACCAGCAGGGTGGCGACGAGAAGGATGAGGTCGAAGGGGGGGACGCTGCGCCGGCTGGCAGCAACGTGTGTTCGGGCGAGTGTGGTCATAACGCGGATTCGGGGACAGAATACCGGCCGTGACCCCACCCTCCCTGGCGCCGCTCCCTGCCCTGGTGGGCACCTTGGGCTCGTCCAGCAGTCCCGATCAGGTCGACCAGGGCGGGGGTTGGCTGTACCACCTGCTGACCAAGGCCGGCGTCAGCCCGGACACCGCATCGACGGTCACCGATCTGATCGTGCGCCCGCTCGCCATCCTCGTCGTCCTCGTCCTCGCGTTCATGGTGGCCCGGCTCGGCAGCCGGTTGATCCGGCGCCTCCTCGAGCGCGTGGCCGACCAGGCGGCGAGCCGCGCCGGCTCGGCGCGGGGTGCCCGCGTCGCCACCATGTCCGGGGTCGTCGCCAACATCTGGCGATTCTTCGTGTTCGTCGTGACGGGCGCAATCGTGCTCGGCATGCTCGGCATCAACCTGACGCCGCTGCTCGCCAGCGCCACCATCATCGGTGCCACACTGGGCTTCGGTGCGCAACAGATCGTGCGCGACTACTTCTCGGGCATCCTCATGACAGTGGAGGACCAGTACAACGTCGGCGATTCGGTCACGGTCGGCGGCATGACCGGGGTGGTCGAGGAGGTCACCATGCGCCTCACCCGCTTCCGCGGCGCCGACGGCACCGTCTTCATCATCCCCAACGGCGACATCCGCCTGGTCGGCAACCTCTCCCGGGGCTGGGCCCGCGCCATCGTCGACCTCACCCTGCCGGGAGCCGGTGCCGCCGACCTCGACACGGTGCGCGCCGTCATTGCCGCCGCCGCGCACGAGGTGGCAACGAGTCCCGCCTTTGCGGGGCACTGCACCGAACCGCCGGTCCTGGTCGGAGTGCAGTGCGCCGACGCGACGACGATCACCATGCGCGTCACCTTGCTCACCATTCCGTCACAGCGCGACCCGCTCACCCGCGCCCTGCGCGAGGCGACGCTGGAGGCGCTGGCCAAGGCATCGCTCTGGCCGGTCGCGGTCGAACCGCCCGCCACCCCCGCGGCCTGAAGCGCTTCAGCCCGCCTCGGGGTCTCCGGGGGGATCGGCTGCTTCCGCCGCCTCCCACATGGCCTCGACGGGAGCCCGCTCCCCCGTCCACAGGACCAGCTGCGCCGCCGCCTGATGCACCAGCATGCCGAGCCCGTCGACGGCGCGAGCACCTGCTGCGGCGGCCTCGACCAGCCAGCGCGTCGGCCGGGGGGCATACACGAGGTCGGCTGCGACCTGCCCCGCATGGAGCAACTGCGGCGCCACCAGCCACGGGTCCTCCCCCGCTGGCGACGCACCCGCCATGCCGAACGGCGTGGCGTTGACCACCAGGTCAGCCGACCCGACGGCCTCGGCCACCGCACGCGCTCCGGGCGAGACCACTGATCCGGCCCGGCCGGCGAGTGCGGCGGCGGTGGTGGCCCGTTCGGACGTCCGGTTGAGGACCCAGACACGGCTCGCCCCGGCGTGAGCGAGGGCGAGGACCACGGCCCGCGCTGCCCCGCCGGCCCCGATCACCACACACCGACGCCCGGCCGGGTTGAAGTGCGCGCCTCGGGCCAGCGACGCGACGAAGCCCTCACCGTCGGTGTTGGTGCCGAGCAGCATGCCTTCCGTGCGCACGATGCAGTTCACGGCGTTGAGCCGCTGCGCCACCTCGGTGCACTCGTCGACCAGCCCCACCACATCGGCTTTGTGCGGCATGGTGACCGAAAGCCCGCTGATGTCGGCGCGGCGCATGGCCGCCAGCGCCTGCGCCGCCTGACCGGGTGCCACGTCGAACGCCAGCGAATGCCAGGTCGCTCCCAAACCGAGCGCGGCGAACGCCGCATTGTGCAGCAGGGGCGACAGCGAATGGGAGATCGGGCTGCCGATCACTCCCACCAGTCGCGTCTCGGGACCGGCGTCGGCCCGTGCGCCGTCGATGGTCACGACCGGGAGCGGCTCAGGGGAGACCACGACTCTTGGCCAGCTGCTCGTTGGCCAGCTGCTCGGCGTAGGTGTCCGAGAAGGCCATCGTGCCGTTCTTGTTCACCAGCACGAAGTACAGCCAGGCACCCGCGGGCGGGTGGACCGCGGCCTGGAGCGCAACCGTGGAGGGCATGCAGATGGGCGTCGGCGTCAGGCCGTTGTTGAGGTACGTGTTGTACGGGGACTGGGTCTTGAGGTCCTGGGCCGTCACCGGTCCCCCGTCCTGGCCCAACGCGTACAGAACGGTGGCGTCCATCTGGAGCGGCGTGCCCTGGGCCAGGCGGTTGTAGATGACCCGGGCCGTGTCGGGCATGTTCACCGGGATGTACCCCTCCTTCTCCACGATCGACGCTGCAATGAGGACCTGGTACGGCGTCAGGCCCAACGCGGAGGCCGACCCGCTGGTGAGGCCGGCTGCCGCAATGTCGCGGTCGAAGCGCTGCACCATTCCCGTGAGAATGGCGGTGTCGCTCTCGCCGGGCAGGACCAGGTAGGTCCCGGTGCCGAGCATGCCCTCCAGGTTGTCGGGATCGGTCGCCGTGATGGTCGAATGCACGGCGCCGCTCGCCTCGGCCTTGGCGAAGCCCCCTTCGGCGTGACCGGGCACGCCGTCCACCTGCTGCGCCACCTCGGAGAAGGTGAAACCGGGCCGGACGTTGACCGGGTAGATGTTCGGACCCGCGGCCAGGAGCGTCCGCACCTGCGAGAAGGCCAGGTTCTGGTGCAAGGCGTAGCTGCCCGGGAGCACGGACGGCGTGCCGTGGAACAGCTCCGACACCTGGAAGGCCAGGGAGCTCCCGATCACGTGCTGCCGGCTCAGGGCGTCGACGATGGAATCCGTCGACTCTCCCTCGTGCACGGTGACCACCACCTGGGGCCCGGGCGAGCCCAGCGCGTGGGCCTCCAGCTCGTACCAGAGCACGAAGGCCAGAATGATGACGAGCAGTCCCCCGCCGATGCCAACCAGAATCCGGCGCCGGCGGCGCACTCGCGCCGAACGGGCCGCCCGGCGGGCTGTGCGGCTCTCGGTCTCGTCCTCGTCCTCATCGTCAGCCCGGGGCTCGACCGCGGCCCGGTCGTCGGGTCCCTGCTGCGGCTGTGGCCATGGCAGATCCTGGTCGGCGCCGTCGAAGGGATCGATCGGCCCGCTCATGCGTTGTCCAGCCAGGCCTGCAGCAAGACCATGGCGGCCGCGCTGTCGACCACCTTGCGCGCCGCCTTCCCGGTCCGCCCCGCCGCCCGCAGCGAGCGTTCGGCCTCGACCGTGGTGAAGCGCTCGTCGGCCGTCTCGACCGACACCCCGAGTGGCTCGAGCAGTTCCCGCAGCGCCGCCGCCTCGTCGAGGGCCGAGCGCGCCGCCGGGCCGATCTCGCCCGAGAGGCTGAGCGGCAGCCCGACCACGACGGTCGACGCCTCCACCTCGCGCACGGCGTCGACCACGGCACTGCGGTCGCGCCCCGCGTCACCGCTGCGCTGAATGGTGCCCCACGGGCTGGCCAGGCTGCGCCGGCTGTCGCTGTAGGCCACGCCGATGCGGCGTGCCCCGAGGTCCAGCGCGGCCACGCGGCCCGGGCCGCGCCCGGACGTCACATCGTCGCTCACGCGGACAGAAGCCGCTGCGCCTCGGCCAGCGCCGCCTCGATCCCCGACGGGTCCTTCCCCCCGGCCGTGGCGACCTCCGCGGAACCGCCGCCCCCGCCGCCGACCAGCGGGCCGAGCGTGCGGACGAGCTGGTTGGCGTCCGGCGTGCCCCCGGTCGCGGCGACGATCGTCACCTTCGTCCCGTCAGGTGTCCCGCCGAGCACGACCGCGCGCACCCCGTCGTGGCGCAGGATCGACTGGGCCAACGTCCGCAGCGCGTCGGGATCCACCCGGTCGCGGCGGGCCACGACGACGCCGCCGTCGGCCGCAGCGGCGGCCGCCAACGTCGTGGCCTCCGCGTCACTCGACTGCTGGCGCAGGCGCGCCAGCTCCTTCTCGGTGTCACGCTGGCGCTCGGTGAGGCGACCGATGGCGGCCAAGAGCTCGTCGGGCTCCGTGCGCAGCAGCTCGGCGGCCGACTGCACCAGGCGCTCGCGCTCGAGGGCGCGTTGCAACGATGCGTGGCCTGTCAGCGCGAAAATCCGCCGCGTATTCGAGCCGATCGAGCCCTCCGAGAGGAGCGTGATGGAGCCGATCTGCCCGAGCGAATCCACGTGCGTGCCGCCACAGAACTCGAGCGAGGCCGATCCCGCCTGCACGACGCGCACCGACTCGCCGTACTTGTCGCCGAAGAAGGCGATCGCCCCCATGCCCTCGGCGTCTTCGCGCGAGGTCTCGGTCGTCTCCACCTCGATGCCCGTGAGCGCGGCCTCGTTGGCCAGCGCGAAGACTTGGTCGAGCTCCTCGCGGCTCGGAGCCGCATGATGCGAGAAGTCGAAACGCAGGTACTCGGGCGCGACGAGCGAGCCCTGCTGGCGCACGTGGTCGCCCAGCACCGAGCGCAACGCCGAATGCAGCAGGTGTGTCGCCGTGTGATTGCGCCGGATGTCGTCGCGGCGCTCCCCGTCGATCGTGGCCAGCGCGTCCTGTCCCGCCCGCACCTCACCGGTGACCCGGGCCCGATGCACCACCAGCCCGGGCACGGCGTTGACCGTGTCCACGACCTCGGCGATACCGGACTCGGTGACGATGGTGCCGGTGTCGCCCACCTGCCCACCGCTCTCGGCATAGAACGGCGTTCGGTCCAAGAAGATCTCGACGTCCCGGCTGCCGTCGTCAGGATCGCCACCGGCGCCGGCATCGGCGGCATCGGCGCCATCGGCGACACCCTCGAGGACGGCGACCACCCGAGCCGGCACCTCGTAGTTCTCCTGGCCCCGGCCCACGAAGGACGTGGGCCCCTCGGCATCGAGCAGGGCCCGGTACGCCGCCTCGTCACCCGCACGCGATGACTTCGCCGCGGCACGGGCGCGCTCGCGCTGGGCGGCCATGGCGGCATCGAAGCCGGCCCGGTCCACCTCCACGCCGGCGTCACGCGCCAGCTCCTCGGTCAGCTCGACCGGGAAGCCGTGGGTGTCGTGCAGGGTGAAGGCCACGTCGCCCTCCAGCACCTTCGTCCCGGTGGCGAACGCCTCTTCCAACCGGGTCAACCCGGCCCGCAACGTGCGATCGAACCCGGCCTCCTCACGCGCCACCACGTTGACGACGAGATCCTGCTGGGCCCGCAACGCGGGATAGGCGTCGCCCAGCACCTCGCTGGCCGCCTGCACCAGCGCGGGCCCGATGGGCTTGTCCACGCCGGAGCGTCGCGCCGCCAGGACCGCACGGCGCACCACGCGCCGCAAGACGTAGCCTCGTCCCTCGTTGGCAGGGAGCACGCCGTCCGCCACGAGCATGGAGAAAGCGCGACCGTGGTCGGCCAGGACGCGCAGCGATACGTCGGTGACGGGGTCGGCTCCGTAGGCGGTGCCCAGGATGGAGGCCGCCGCCTCGATGATCGGCTGGAAGAGGTCGGTGTCGAACACGGAATCGTGCCCCTGCACCACGGGGAGGATGCGCTCCAGGCCCATTCCGGTGTCGATGTTCTTGCGGGGCAGCTCGCTGAGCGTGCCGTCGGCGTCGCGGCTGTACTGCATGAAGACGAGGTTCCAGATCTCGACGAAGCGGGCGTCGCCGCCGTGCTTCGGGCCGCCGCCGTCGCCATAGGACGCCCCGAGGTCCATGAAGATCTCCGAATCGGGTCCGCAGGGCCCGGTGTCGCCCATGGCCCAGAAGTTGTCGGCGTCGCCCATGCGCTGAATGCGCTCGGGCCGCACGCCGACCTTGTCGATCCAGAGCTGCTCGGCCTCGTCGTCGCCCTCGTGCACCGTGACCCAGAGGCGGTCACCGTCGAGGCCGAAGACCTCCGTCAGGAGCTCCCAGGCCATCGGGATCGCCTCGGCCTTGAAGTAGTCCCCGAAGCTGAAGTTGCCCAGCATCTCGAAGAAGGTGCAGTGGTAGGTGTCGGTCCCGATGATCTCGATATCGGGGGTCCGGAAGCACTTCTGGACCGACGTGGCCCGGGGCCAGGGCGCCGGCTCCTCCCCCTGGAAGTAGGGCTTGAAGGGCACCATCCCCGCGATGGTGAAGAGGACCGACGGGTCGTGCGGAATGAGGCTGGCGGAGGGGACGATGGCGTGGCCCCGGTCCGCGAAGAACCGCGTAAAGGCCGCCCGCAGTCCGTTGGCGTCCATGTCTGCAGCTTACCGGCGGCCAAAACGGATCTGGGGCCGCCGCTGGCTCAGGCCGAGGACATCCCCACAATCGGTTTGTTGAGGGACACGCCGCCGGTCGACCCGTAGAACAGGGTGTTGCCGTAGGTGAAGATCCCCCCGTCGGAGGCGACCAGCCAGTACCCGTCCGCGTTCGGGGCGGCGGCCATGCCGACCACCGGCTTGTTCAGGTGGAGGGAGCCGGCCGAGCCGAAGAACTGGGCGCGGCCGTAGGCGAAGATGCCGCCGTCGGCCGCCACGAGCCAGTAGCCGTTGCCGCCCGGCCCGGCCGCCATGCCGACCACCGGCGAGTTCAGCCGCAGGGACCCCGTCGACCCGTAGAACGGCGCGTCGCCATAGGCGAAGATGCCGCCGTCGGAGGCCGCCAGCCAGTAGCCGCCGCCGTCGGGCGTGGCGGCCATGCCCACGATCGGTTCGTTGAGGTGGATGCCGCCGGTGGAGCCGAAGAAGGTCGCGCTGCCGAAGCTGAAGATGCCGCCGTCGGAGGCCACCAGCCAGTAGCCGCCGCCGTCGGGCGTGGCGGCCATGCCCACGATCGGTTCGTTGAGGTGTCGCCCGCCCATTGAGCCGAAGAAGCGCGCGTCGCCGTAATTGAAGATGCCGCCGTCGGACGCCACCAGCCAGTAGCCGTCGCTGCTCGGCGTGTCGGCCATGCCCACCACCGGTGCGTTCAGCGCCATGCCGCCGGTGCTGCCCCAGAAGCCGGCGTCCCCGTAGTCGAAGACTCCCCCGTCGGAGGCGACGAAGCGGTAGCCCTCACCGCAGTTGAGGTTGCCGCCGAAGCCGTAGTGGTCGGCAACCGACTGCGCGGAAACGCCCTGCGAGTTCCCGACGGTCACGTCCACGCACTGGGCGGACGACGCGTTGGGCGGGACGACGGTGATGGAAGTGGCCGTCTGGGACAGGATGTGCCCGCCGCCCGCCATCCCGAATGTCACCGAGGTGACATTGCCGAACCCGCCCCCGAAGATCGTGATGGCGCCCCCGCCGGTGATCGGCCCCGTGTTGGGGCTCACGGCCGCGACCGACGGGCAGCCGTCCGCGCCTTGCAGCACTATGGCCAGGTCCTGGTCGACAGGCGTGCCGAGCCCGCTGGCCGGGTCGAAGCCGCTGGCGGCGGCGAAGAGGCCGCCGTTGGTGTCGGTGAAGTCGTTGTTGCCCTGGGTGATGTCGGTGAAGGTGGCGCTGTTGGCCTGTCGCGCCGAGTAGAGCGCGGGGCCGACGCGGCCGAGCGCTCCGAAGCAGCCCTGGTTGGTGTCGACGAACAGCCCGGCGTTGGTCGGCGCGGCGACGCTGGTGCCCCCGAACCCTGTCCAATGGCCGTTCCAGTAGGCGGCTACCCCGCCGTTGGAGGGGTCCGACGGATAGGAGAAGTCCGGGACGGCCCGGCAGGTGCTGAGTCCGCAGGGGGTGGTGTCGAACCCCGCGGCGGCCGGTTGCCCCGGGTTGGCCGGCCACTCGAGTGAGTACCCCCCACCGGCGGCACCGAGGGTCGTGTTGCGCGCGCAGAGCGTGGACGAGCCCTGGCAGTCGTTCCAGACCGATTGCGAGGAGACCGCCCCGTTGGGCAGGGCCGTGCCGCCCGCGCTCACGACGTCGGGCTGCGAGCCGGGATCGTCGACGGCGAGCTGGTCCGAACCGTTCGTCGGAAGGCAGTCCTCGGAGCCGGCGTCGCCCGAGGCGGCGATCACCGTCTGCCCCTGCAGGGCCATGCGCTGGAAGATGCCGTTCTCGGTCTCCCGATCGGCGAGGGACATGCTCGCCTCGCAGACGCCCCAGCTCGTCGTGACGACCTGGGCGGTGTCGTCGCTGGCGATGCGGTTGAAGAGGTCGAACGCCTGCGCGTCGCTGCTGTTGGGCGCCTCGTAGACGACCAGGGAGGCGGAAGGGGCGTTGAAGGCGGCGAGTTCCGTATCGAGTGCGGCCTCGCCCACGCCCGAGGCGGGTCCGCCGGCGCCGCCGTCGACGGGCACGTTGCGGATGGGGTTGGACAGCCCGTAACAGCCTTGGAAGGCGGCCACGTCGCTCGCCGCGTACTGCTCGAACTCCACAATGGCGATGGACTGCCCGATTCCGGTGCGACCCTGCGCGAAGAGCTGGTCGAGGCCGAAGACGGAGGCCAGCTGCGTCGAGGTGTACCTCCCTCCGACGGCCACGCTCTGGGCACCGGTGCAGGCCTGGGGCGTGCTGGCGTGGGCCTGGGCCCCAGCTGCCGGTGCGGTCTGGGACTCAGGGGACTCGGTGGTCGCGCCCGCCGCTGCACCGTGGCTCGGCAGGAGCATGTCGTGCTCCCGGAACAGGCCGTCGAGGCCGACCACGCCGGTCACGGCCCCGTTGAGGGAGGCGGGCACCTGGGGCGACGCCGTGTTGACGATGGCCCGCGCCGACTGACCCGGCGCCAGCACCGACTCCAGCGGCGTGCCGAGCGCAGCCGAGACCGCCGGCGCCGTGCCGCTGACCGGCAACAGCGTGCTGCCCGGTGTTGGCGTGCCGACCGTGAGCCCCTCGCCGCGCAGCGCCGAGGACACCTGGGCCACCTCGGCCGGGGTCGGCCCGAACTGCGCCGCATAGTCCGCCGCTGTGAGGTAGTGCCGGTAGTCGGGTGATCCGGGGGTCGACACGGCGTCGACGGCCTGGGACAGGCCGGCCGGGTCCTGTCCGGCCAGGACCACGTCGAGGTCGAGCACCTGGCCCGACGGTGGGGCGCCGTACTGAATGGAGCCCGCGGGCACGTGGGGCACGGCCTGCGACAGGACGATCCG
>Ga0302325_10015152_pt1 | contig 16392 bp, 13 predicted proteins | sample Palsa_T0_2_FD_201948 | JGI IMG/M metagenome (GOLD analysis project Ga0302325, IMG submission 201948) | Peat permafrost microbial communities from Stordalen Mire near Abisko, Sweden - Palsa_T0_2 | ecosystem: Environmental > Terrestrial > Soil > Palsa > Peat permafrost | place: Sweden: Abisko... | reverse complement strand
GTCGTCCCATTCGGCAAAGCGGAACAGCTTGCGGCCGCAATCGAAAAGATGCTGAGCGATCCCCAGCTGCGACAGAGCATGGGAGCGGGTGGTTATAAGAAGGCAATGGAATACCAGGGCGACACTCCCTGGCAACGGACCGCGCAAGAGTTCGAGCAGGCAGTCGCGCATGGGCAACGATAGAAAGCCATCTGAGCTCGTGCAAATTGCGAAAGACGGTATGGGTTGTTAGTCTCTAAGGACCCGTTGGTTGCCGCCCGCAGCCCTCAGGCGGCGCGTGGCAGGGCCCGTTCAACTATATGAAGCGTGCTGTTTTGCAGGTGCTCGACGCCGTCCTGGCGTTTTCGCCATCGCCCGATTCGCCCGCCGATCGATTTCGTGTGGAATGGCAGGAGCCCTTGAAAGGCCCGGCGGCGAAGTCGGTTCAGGGACTCCAGCAGGAGTACCTGGAAAGGTTGCCGCAGGAGAAGAAGACCTATGTTGAAGCGTCTCTGCCCCGCTATCGCTTCGTGGGCGACGCTGCATTGCGCTACTTCCCTTCGGGCGGGAAAGTGCTGGATCTCGGCTGCGCTCCCGGACACCTGGGCATCGTTCTCCACAATCTGGGGTTTGAGATCCATGGCATCGATCTGAATCAACTGTGGCAGGAGATGTATCCCGACCGGAAATGGCTACAGGAGCTGCACGTACGCGCTCTCGACGTAGAAAAAGAGCCGTTGCCATTCCCTGATGCCACGTTCGACGGCGCAATCTTCGCCGAGGTGCTGGAGCACATTGCGATCGTTTCGCCCGTCAAGGTCCTGCAAGAGATTGCGCGCGTGCTAAAACCACAAGGCGTGCTGCTGCTGACTACGCCCAATGTTTGTAATCTGGCCAATATTCTGGCATTGGCTCAAGGCAAGAACATTTTCTGGGCGCCGGAAATGTTCTATGGCTGCATGGATCGTCACAATCGCGAGTACACCCCATCCGAAGTTGTCACCACAGTGGAACGCTCCGGATTGGAGATTGTGGACAAGTTTCTGTTTAATGGGCCCAACAATTGGAATGGCGCCGCCATCGAGTACATAGATAACACCCTGGAGTTGTTGCGCGGCTTGGATTGCCCATTGCTTGGAAATACCGTCTTTATCGCAGCCAGGCGTCCGACCAACTGGGAGATACTCCCGGATCAGTGACACCCATCGAGCCTATTACCGTGCGTGAAGAAGAGAGCATTGCGACAATTACGAAGCGGATTCGCGGCAAACTCACGCCCGCCCGCTCAGGTACTGCGGCGCCGGAGACGTCAGCCGATGTCCCGGAACTCTTGGACCACATTCGTCAGCAACTGCGGAACGCGCAATCGGCTTTCAGCCTGCCTTCGTCTGTTGAGCCCCCGCTTTCCAGAGTTGACTCGCAGAACGTTGCGCCGCTCAAGTTGCAAATGGAGGCAGCGCTTAAAGCCGCAACCAGGGCTCATAACCAGGTCGGCGAACTGAATCCGCGCCTGTCCGGTCTCCACAACAACGCGGTGCAGTTAGTAAAGAAGGCCATGCAGCGGTCCTTGACGTGGTATACGCGGCCTTTGCAGGTTTTTCAGGCGGCGATTCTACGTACCTTACGAGACATCTCCGTGGCCCTGCAGTCTCACGACTCTGACCTTCGGGCCCAGGCCGTTGCTATTCAGGAGCTGCGTAGCCAGAACGCGACTATGGCTGAAGAACTCAAGGCTCTGCGCGCTCGCCTCAGCGCAACACCCCAGGCTCCTGCGGATGGGAGTCCTCCGGCGAGCTGAGTCGCTCATCTGACCTGGTCCATGAGAACCGCCATCGTCACTCCCGCCATCCATGACCCCGAGCATCTTTTCGGTGCCGAGCGGCTGTTCGTCGGATTGGTGCAGGCGTTCAAGCAGCGCGCCGACGTCGACTGGATCCAGCTTCCCATTGTCGAGAGAAGTTGGGAGACAGTCTTGCAATCCTACCGCGACTGCTTCGATCTCGACCTTCGCGGTTATGATCTCGTAATTTCGACTAAAGCTCCGACGTATCTCGCTCAGCATCCAAATCATATTTGCTGGCTGCTTCACCAGATCAGGGTTTTCTATGACCGCTTTGACGACGAATATGGTGATCTTCCAGATCGGGCTCTAGCCGAAAAGCGAGCCCAATGCGAGTCAATCCTTAAGTTCGACAGCCTCGCCTTTTCGCGCGTGCGCAAGCTGTTCAGCATCGGCCATGAAGTTAGTCGCCGCCTGAAGCTCTACAACGGCTTTGATGCCGAGGTGCTTTATCCGCCGGTCTTCACCCAGGGCCAGTATTGCGCAGGACAGGAGTACTTCCTGCTGCCTGGCCGTTTGCATCGGTGGAAGAGGGTCGACCTCGCCATCCGCGCCATGCAGAGTTTTTCCGGCGACATTCCGCTATTGATTGCGGGCTCCGGAGAGGACGAACAGGAATTTCGCAAGCTGGCCGGCAACGATCCGCGAATACGTTTTCTGGGCTTCGTGAGCGACGCGGAAATGTTGAAGCTCTACGCCGGCGCACTCGCGGTTCTATTCGTTCCCAAAGATGAGGACTTTGGCTACATCGCCGTCGAGGCAATGCTGAGCCACAAGCCAGTCATCGTCTGCAAGGACTCCGGCGAGCCCGCGCGAATGGTGCAAAATGGCCGCTCCGGATTTGTCGTCGATCCCGATCCCGTGGAGATTGCCGGAGCCATGGGAATCCTGGCAGCCAATCGCCAACTGGCGCGCGAGATGGGCGAGCAGGCGTATCAGAATGCCCCATCGCAGTCCTGGAACGACGTAGTGGAGCGCCTGATCGATGCTGCATCTCCTCCGCGGACTCACTGGGGGTCAGCGGCAAGCCCCACGCCGGAGCGCAACTACACTTCGCTCCTAGTGGCTGACAATCAAGTGCTCGATCCGCCGGTCGGCGGCGGCCGCGTTCGCATTTATGAGCTCTATCGCCATCTCGCCATGCTGGACTTCGACATAACCTATGTCGGCGCTTATGACTGGCCGGGACCGGCGTACCGCGATCAGCTGCTGGCGCCGCACTTCCGGGAGTGTGTCACGCCACTGACGCAGCCGCACTTCGCACGCGATCGCCGCTTCCAGCGCGCCACCGGCGGCAAGACCACCATCGATGTCACCATTCCCAGGTTGCTGAAGTATTCACCGCGCTTTCAGCGCATGGCGCAAGAGCACGGCAGCGATGCCGAGGCCGTCGTCATCTCGCATCCCTGGGTCTATCCCTATGTGCCTCGCCGGCCCGATCAGAAGCTGATTTACGATGCCCACAACTGCGAATATGTCGTAAAGCGACAGATCCTGAACGACACCGCCGCCGGACGGAAACTGGTGGAGGAAGTTCGCGCGCTGGAAGGGACCTTGTGCCGCGAGGCTGATCTTATCCTTGCCTGCTCGAATGACGACGCCGAGCAATTCGTTGCGCTCTACGGAATCGCGCGCGGCAAGATCGTTCTCGTTCCCAATGGCGTCGATGTCGAGGACATTCAACCCGCCAGCCGGGAGCAGCAAGCCTGGGCTCGGCAAGAGTTGGGATTGCCGCCTGACAATCCGGTGCTGATCTTCATCGGCAGCGGCTATGGGCCTAACACCGAAGCCGCGGCATTCCTGGTGCAAGAGATTGCGCCCAGGCTGCCCAACTGCACCCTTGCGATTGCCGGCGGCGTCAAGGATTCTTACCAAGCCTCACGTGGCCAGCGTGCGCCCGAGAATGTCACTTGGCTGGGAACCGTCGCGGCTGAGCAGCGGCTCTCCTTTTACCGTGCCGCCGACATCGCGCTGAATCCCATGTTCTCCGGCTCAGGCACCAATCTCAAAATGCTCGACTACTTTGCCGCCGGGCTGCCTGTAGTTTCCACTCCGGCGGGAGCTCGCGGACTGGAGCTTGCGCCCGACGACTGCATAGTTTGCCCCGCCGAGCAATTTGTCGCTCGCATAGAAGAACTGCTCAACGATCCCGCCGCCTGCGAACAGTTGGGGGCAAATGCACGAAAACTGGCGGTCGAGCGCTACGCCTGGTCGCTGATTGCGGCCGATGCCGCGCAGGCCGTCCGTAATCTCCTGCCAGGAGCGCTGACTCATGCTTCGCGAAGGTCTCCTTCCGTCACTGGCATTTGAGAGGCAGTAGTATGCTGGAGTTGTCTTGCGCTATCTGATGGTTTCCACCTACGCGCCCACGCATTGCGGCATTGCCGCCTATGCCGAGCAGGCCGTGGCCCAGCTTCGCGCCCAGGGGCACATCGTGGACATAGTTTCTCCCGACGCGCACGGTAACGTGGATTTTGCGTGGGACCTCCGCGGTGGCGCCAAAATCCTGAAGCTGTTTGACCTAATCCCGTATTACGACAAAGTCAGCATCCAGTACCAGTGGACGTTTTTCTATGCTCATCCCTTCGAGCGCGAACGCCGCTGGGAGACGCTGAAGACCACGCTTAGCTTCATGCTGCTGTTCTTGCGGACGCGCAAGATTGAGCTCGTCGCCCACGAAATTCCGTACATCCCCGGCAAGCAGGGCTGGCTGTACAAGTGGCAATGGAAGCTGGCGCCGAAAATCATTTTTCACACCGCAACCGAACTGGCGCACTTCCAACAGCACTACCACATGCGACTGCCGGCGTCGCAGGTTGAGATACGCAGTCACCACGATGCTTTCCAGAAGTTCTGTAGCCATACGCGTGCGACCGCGCGCCGACACCTCGGAATTCCGCAAGACAAGCTGATTTTTCTCAGCATCGGTTTCATTCAGCGCCACAAAGGATTTCATCGAGCGATGCAGGCATTCACTCGCTCGGGTTCGCCGGATGCTGAGCTTTACGTCGTCGGCTCAGTGCGAGTATCCAATAGCGAGAACCAACGATATCTTGCGGAGCTGCAACAGTTTTGTGCCGGAGATCCCAACTTGCACCTGAAGGAATCGTTCGTGAGCGACGAAGACTTCGATACCTGGATTACGGCGGCTGACTGGGTGGTGCTTCCCTACTCCGAAATATGGTCCTCGAGTGTGCTGGCCCGCACTAGGCTGCTCGAACGGCCGGCCATCGTGTCGGCGGTGGGTGGGCTGTCGGACCAGATGAACGATCGCGATCTGCTTTTTCACACCGATGAGGAGTTGCTTTCCGCCTTTCAGACGGCAGCGTCCCGCAGGCTGGATGGGGGCGTTTCCAGCTCGGGCAGTGGCGTACTATCACGCAGCGAAAGCTAAAGGGCATGTGTACAATCGCCAGCAGGGCCGCGTGAAGACCGTCGCCATCGCCATTCCTTCGCTGCATCGTCCTGATCTCACCGCTCGCTGCATTGATTTCATCCAAGCGCAGACCCTTCCGCCGGATGGCTGGGAGATCGTTGTCATCGAGAACGAAGCGCCGGCAGGAAAAGTTCTTCCCGATCCGCTGCCCCGGAATACCCGCCGCATTGAACTCCCGGCCAACGAAGGCACCACCGGCTCCATCAACCGCGCCGTCTCGGCAACCGAATCGCGCTATGTTCTCCTGCTGAATAACGACATCGAGCTTGCGCCCGATTACATAGCGAAGTTGGTCGCGGCGCTTGACGCCGACTCCAAGCTCGGCTTCGCCACTGGTAAGTTGCTGCGGGCTACGCAGCGCACTCATCTTGACGGGGCCGGAGATGCGATGCTGATGGCGGGCGGCGCGTATCGGCTGGGCAATCATGATCCCGACGTAGGCCAGTTCGATCGCGCCATGCCGGTACTGGCAGGTTGTGGCGCAGCAGTACTGTACCGGCGCGAGGCTTTTGCAGCCAGCGGCGGGCTGGACGCCGATTTCTTCGCTTATCTCGACGATCTCGACCTTGCCTTGCGGGTGCAGTTGCTGGGATATAGCGGAGTGTATCGGCCGGACGCAGTGGCTTATCACATCGGTAGCGCGACCCTGGGCGATACTCTGCATCCGCGCGTCATCGAGTACATCACGCGCAACCAGATTTATCTCCTGACCAAGGACTATCCGCGGCAGGTCTTTGTGCGCTTGCTGCCTCGGATCGTAATGTATCAGTGTCTGTGGCTGGCGTTTGCGCTGCGGAACGGGACGTCGGGCGTCTATTTCCGGGGATTGATGGCGGGACTTCGCGGCCGTCGCGTGATGCGACAGAAACATCGCGAACTGATTGCCAGGCAGCGAATCAGTGACGATCAATTTCTCGAACGGCTCCGGGACTCGGAGCGGCAGATCTATGAGTGGCAGCAGGCGCGGCCGCCGCAAGAAAGATCAGCATTGCTGAAGATTTATTTTCGCCTCTTCGGCAGGTCGTAACTGAATCTGCTGTCCACCCGGCGTCAGAAATTGGTGGTGAGACGCATGGAAAAACTGCGCGACGGTCCGATGGCGTTGCCCGAGAAAAGCCCGCCGAAGTCGATGACATTCAGCACATTCGTCAGGTTTTGCCCATCGATCTGAAAGCGCACGTTCATCTTGTCGGACTTGTAAACGTCGGCGCCGGCTGAGGCGCTGAGCAGTAGCGAAGGGTAGATGCGGCCGCGGGCAAAATTGATCCTGCTGATCACCTGCGGGCCGTACTCCGCCAGTGCTTCCTGCTCGGTGCCCTGGAAGTCAAACGGCAACCCGGTGCCATATTGGACTCCACCAGCAAACCAGAAGCGCGGCTTAACCTGATAGACCCAGCGCGTGAACAGTGTATTGCGTTGATCCTGGGAATCAGGGAAATGGCCGGTGGTTTGGCTTATCGCCGCCTGCGCGTCTTCGCCAATAAACAGGCCGCCCGATACCGGTAACCACGCGTTGCCGACCATATAGGAATAACTGGCGAAGCCGGAAAGCTTGTGCCAGTTGGGCACGGTGATTTTTCCTTCCGCGCCATAGATGATCGCTTTCTGGAATGCAATTGGAAAGCTGATGGTCGTGTTGTCGATCTGATCGTCGTCGGCGTAGTTGGCGACCGTTCGCAAATAATAGTTAGCGTCTACACGAAGGTTGTTGCCGAACGTCTTGGACACGCCAGCTTCGTAGTAGTTGCCTTGCGAAGGCACGACGGGTAAGCGCAGCACATCCGGATTGATGAATTCAACTTCAAATGAGCTCGCGAGGAGCAGGTTCTCAAACGACGGCGTCTGGAAAACGCGGTCGTAGGAGAAGTGCGCAAGCAAGCCAATCGCCGGGAAGTAGCGTGAGATGGCCAGGCGAGGATCCACGGCCCACTTGTTGAGCACCAGTTGATAGTGGTCATAACGTAGTCCCACATTCGCCGTCCAGTTCCCCATACGAATCTGGTCCTGGACGAAGGCCGACTGCTCCAGATCTGGCCGCTGGCCTTGGCCGGGATAAGCGCCTGGGAAAGTGAAGTTCAGCGTGGTACCGGGGTCGAACTGCGAAGGGTCGGTGATGGTGTAGTTGAAATTCTCATGCAGGAACGTGTTGTCCGACTCGACGCCCATCTTCCATTCATTACGCCCATGGTCGATGGTGACCGTCCCCGCGAAATAACCTTCGTTGAACCAGTTGTGCTGAAACAAAATAATCGGAGTGGACAGAGCATTGGAGTAGAAGTCGTTGCCGTTATTGCGCAGCATGCCGCGAAATTCGCCGACCACATTGGTAGAGAAAATGTGCCGGTAGGAGAGCGCACCCATGGTTTCAAAGTTGTTGGCATTCTGCTGCTGGCAAGGAGGGCCGGTGGTTACGCCTGGGGGATAGCACCAAGTCTGTTGCACGATCTCGTTGGGTAGCAGATAGCGCGACAGTTCATACCGGGCGATGAAGTTGATCCGGTCATTGGGAGTCAAGTCGCGCTGATAATTGACGGAAAAATCGCCGATGGTTCCGGTGTTCGTGTAATTCTCTGGAACTACAGGATTCAGATAGTGGGCCGTTTCGGCGCCGGAAGCGCTAAACCCGAAAACATTCTTGCCCCACGCATACTGCATCTGTGCGAACGCGCCAGCCGAGTCGAAGCTGCCGCCAGATAATACAAACTGTCCGTGCCAGCCCGGCTGTGGGTCGCGCAGCGTGTTGACTTCAACCACGCCGCCCATTTTCCGGCCATACTCAGCGGGAAATCCGGCGGTATAGATGGTCATGGAATCCACATCGTTCGCGCCAATCTCCGGCCCAAAACTGGGAGAGCGGTTGTCGGTGAGCGGAATGCCGTCCACCACAAACTGCGTTTGATATTCGGAGCCGCGCGGGTGCAACACGGCGTTGCCTTCATACAGCCAGCCCGGCTGCGTGTTCACCAGGTCCTGGATGGACCGGCCCGGCAAGGATGTGAGCCGGTCCTGAATCGCCGCAGTCCCAATCTCGTTCACCGATCCGGCCTGATCGGGATCCAGCAAAGTTCCTTGTCCCTTTACCGTCACCGATTCCTGTACGGCGGCCACCTTCAGTTTGATTGCGTAATCGATAGGTACAGTCGAATGAACGTTGACTGACTCCGAAACCGGTGCAAAACCGGGTTGCTGGATGGTGAGCTGGTAGACCCCGTAAGCCAGGCGCTGCACGCTGAGCGTACCCTGATCGCTGGTGATCAAGCTGTTGTGATACTGATTGGCCTCGCTGGTGATCTGAATGGTGGCTTTCACGCCGAGGCCGGCTGGATCAGTCACCGCAAGATGCAGCTCGCCCCGGTTGCTCTGCGCGAAGGCGGCGGGCCCAACAGCCAGGACTACACAAAGCAATACCCCACACCGAATCTTACCCATAGAAATTGACCCTGAAACCCCAGACCCCAGACCGCAGCTCAATACAGAAGCGCCGTGCAGCTACGTTAGAATATTCCCCGGACGGCTGATTTGTTCAGGGTTAATCGTATCGGGCGGCTCTTGGGATGCAATGAGTGGTTCCTTTCGCAGAAAAAAGGCTGAACGAAGCGCCCGCAGCAGGAATTTACTAACGTGGGGTCCAGCCAGCGTGACATCTGATTTTTCCAAGCCGGTGATAGAGCTCACTCTCTCCCCAGCGGAATGCCGGGAGAACAGAGTCGCTTGCTCTGAGCACGAAGAACAAGTCATTGCCTTGTTCGATCAGCTGCGGGCCCCACTCCTTCGCTACGCGCTCTCCATCGGTCTGGCCCGCGCCGACGGCGAGGAGATTATCCAGGAGGCATTCCTTTCTCTCTTTCAGCATTTGCAGCAGGGGCGCTCTCGGCACAACCTGCGCGGCTGGCTTTTTCGGGTGGTCCACAATCTTTCCCTGAAGCGACTGTCGAGAAATAAACGATGCGGAGATGTAGTCGGGTTGGACCGCAGCCTGGCGGAATTCCATCTGGATTCCCGTCCCAATCCCGAAGAGCAGGCCAGCTTTAGCCAGCGACAGACCAAGCTGCTGGCAGTGCTGCGCGCCTTGCCTGCCCAGGACCAGCATTGCCTTCGACTGCGCGCCGAAGGGCTGCGATATCGCGAGATCGCCGAAGTGCTTGGGAGGTCGCTGGGCAGCATATCGGCGTCGCTGGCACGGTCGCTGGCGCGCCTGGGACGGGCCGACGGAAGGTGAATCATGGGAAACGCTTACACCCACCTCACCGATGAAGAGCTGCTGCGGTTCGCCGACGGCGAACTGTCGCCGCGGCAAATTGCAGGAGTCAACACCCATCTGACCTCATGCTGGGACTGTCGAACGCGCCTGCGGCAGCTCGAAGACACCATCGTCGATTTTGTTCGCGTTCATCGCGACACTCTCGACCATCAGTTGCCGCCCAGTGCGGGACCACGGGCGCTACTCAAGGCGCGACTGACGGAGTCCGCGGTCTCCGCTCGCCAGGAAAGTTGGCTCCCGTCGTTCCAGCGGGCCTTCCCTTTGCGAAAACTTGCTTACCTGGGAGCGTTGCTTCTGGTTGCGGCTTTGGTGACGGCCATCGTATCGCTTTCGTCCCCCACCACCGGAGGCAGGACGGTCCGCGTCATCCCTGATCCTCGCCTGACGCCAGGCGCTACTCGCCCGGTTAGCGCCAACGATGTATGCACCGTCAGCTACAGCGACGATGCCCGGCTGCTTCCGGCTTCAATTCAACATAGAGTGTTGCAGGAGTACGGAGTGGCTGGCGCTCAAACCCAGGGCTACGAACTGGACTACCTTATCAGTCCGCAGTTGGGAGGCACCGACGACATTCGCAACCTTTGGCCGGAGCCAGAGTTGTCCACGGCATGGAATGCGGATGCGAAGGACGCCCTGGAGGGCCGGCTCCATCAACTGGTCTGCCAAGGCAAGATCAACCTGGCCACCGCGCAACGCGATCTGGCCACCGACTGGATCTCGGCCTACAAGCAATACTTCCACACCGACAGGCCAATCCAGCCGTTGTGATCAGGGCTGAGCGACCAGCTCGGTCAGGCGAGTATCGTAGGTCTCAGCCGCCAGCCAGCGCACAAACTCATTGTGCGGCCCCAGGACAATCTGCTTCGACGCAACCGGCTTATCGGCCAGCTCGAAGCCCATGATGATAATTTCGTCGCCCTGCTTGATGAGGTGGGCCGCTGCGCCATTCATGCAGATCGCGCCGGAGCGGCGCGGGCCGGGAATTGTGTATGTCTCCAGCCGGGCGCCGCTGGTGTTGCTGACCACCAGCACCCGCTCGCCGGGTAGAAGTCCAACCATCTCCATCAGTTCTTCGTCGACCGTAATACTGCCCACGTATTCAAGATCGGCTTGGGTAACTGTGGCCTGATGAATCTTGGAACGTAACATCCATCGCATGACTCTCGTGTTCCTCTCCGTGTCCCGCTCTCGCATGGCGGATGCGGGCACTTGCCTATATGTTAGCAGGCGGCGCAAGACCCGGTACCTATGATTTTGCCGGCACTGGCCTAAAGTTGTAGTGCAAAGCAGCAAATCATTCCCGCAGCCGATAGCAAAGTAAGGCCATCGCAGCCAGTCCAGCTTACTGTGCGACACCCGGTGGCGGCGGGATGTTCCGGTTCTTCATCCACTCCACGTTGATGCGGCGATTGGCCTCGGTGCGTGGCACCTTCTCGATGTCGGGCATGAAGATGCGCAGGCCCGCCTGCGGCGTCATCTGAATGCGGCCGTTGACAAGTTGCTCCTGGTAACGCGTCAGATCGAAGCTGAACCACTGATCCGCGGAGGCATCGATCAGGAAGATGTCAGCCTGGCTCATGGTGAGTTTTCCAAGATTGACGGTGCCGCCCAACAGCCGTATGAAGTTCCGCCATTGCTTCACCTCGTTTGCCTCTGTCCGAGCGTCCCCGAAAATGGTGACCAGATCGCCCGTCTTGCTGCCGATATGCACGTCGGTCAGCTTGCCGCGAATCGCCGGCGCCGGCAGGATCTGTTCCGGGTCGAGATAGATATCGTCGCCGGAGACTCGAACGTTGGCGGCACCCTGGGCTCCAATCAGGTCGCTGACGTTCACATGAAAGGCCTGCACCAGCCCTTTGACGGGTAGCTTTAGAACACGCAGCTTCACCATGTGCAGCCGAACTTGTCCGTCGGGTGAGGCAGACACATCGCTGACCATCTCGATGGGGAGCGGCACTACTTTGTGCAGCGTTCCCTTCAACTTCAACTGCTGGCCGTCGGCGGCGAGCGAAACTTTTTCCAGCGGCGAACCTTTCAGCAGGCTCCCATTCAGGATGCCGGTAATGTCGGAGAGGCTGGTCGCGATCACTCCCGCCTGAATGTTGAGGACAAACGAATTGGGTTCGTCAAACGAAGGGATGCCGCCGGGCGTAGTGGGGTGCATCTGGCCACGCAGCCAGCGCACCCGCAGTTGCAGCCCCGGACGCTCGTTCAGAATGACATTGTGCATCAACACTTTGGTTTCGGGACCGGCAGGAGCGGGCGCCTGCGAAACGGGCTGTGCCGGCGCCAAAGGCTTAGCGGCGTCCGTGGTGCTGATAGTGCTATCCGGCGGCGAAGTGGTCGCCGCGTTCTGCTGCTGCGGCTTCGAGCAAGCACTGAGCATCCCGAGAGCTAGAAGAATCAGAGGAAGAATAAGTCGGGTCAACACGATGGCTATGTCTGGCCGTCCGGCGGACTTTGCGACGGTTCGACGCATAACGCCGACTGATTTATCGCGAGCCGCAGGAAGGAATTCCTTCGAATAGTGAGATGCTGACTTGCTCTGCCGGGGCTGGATGCCGGGAAGTAAATTGACGCTGGTTGACCTTTATTCGCTGCGCAGACGGTCGAGTAGGACTCCCTTGGCATCGATAAGCGAGATGTCGAGCGCGGGCACACCTATCGCGTGGGTGGAGCAACTGAGGCAGGGATCGTAGGCCCGCACCAGCGCCGAGACGCGGTTCAGCATTCCCTCTTCGAGCTTATCGCCGTGGATGAAATGCTCGGCGACCTGGCGCACGCCGTCGCCGATGGCACGATTGTTGTGGCCGGTGGCGACGATGAGGTTTGCCCAGGTGATGGCGCCGTTCTCGTCCACCTTGTAGTGGTGGATCAGAGTGCCGCGCGGCGCTTCGATCATGCCGACGCCCTCCAGCGCGTTGACCCCGGCTTCGGCGCGGACGTGGGTGTCGAGAGCGTCCGGCTGCTGGAGCAGCAACTGCATGGCTTCCAGGCCATACACCATCTCGATGAGCCGCGCATAGTGATAGAGGAACGAACTGTGCGCCATGCGGCCAAAGCGCTGGCGAAATTCCTGCAACTCGGCGTCGGCGCGCGGCGTCCCCATGGCCTCAGCCACGTTGATGCGGGCCAATGCACCCACGCGATAGATTCCTTCCGGCCAGCCCTGGGGGCGATAGAACGGCGCTTTCAGGTAGGAGTCGCTCACGGTGGCTTCGCCGATGAACTTCGCGTAATCCGCGGCGGCAACGCCCTCCTGCAGGACGCTCCCGTCGGCCGCGCGGAAGCGCAGCAGGCCATCGTAAAGCTGCATGTGGCCGGCGCTGTCGACCAAGCCGGCGTACATGGTGGGCGCGGAACCGAAGTTGGCGATCTCCTCCGTGAAGGAGTCGAGCAGGCCTTTGAAGATGCCGAGGGTTTTTTCGGTGGTAGCCATCGCCTGAGGAATCGCGGCCAGAAAACGGTCGCGCGCCTGCGCCGTCATGGGCGACTTCACGCCGCCGGGCACGATCCATGCGGGATGGACACGCTCCTCGGCCAGGCCTTCGATGACCAGCAGGCCGAACTTGCGCAGCTCGATGCCGGCGCGCGCCAGCTCAGGATTGGCCTCGATGAGGCCGGCCACATTGCGTGTAGCAGGATCGTGGTCCATGCCGAGAAGCAAGTCAGGTGCGGAAAGATAGAAGAAGCTGAGGGCGTGCGACTGCACCACCTGCGCGCAATGAATGATTTCGCGCAGCAGTTGCGCGGCCGGCGGAATGCGCACCGCCATGATGGCATCGCAAGCCTTGGACGCGGCCAGTTGGTGGCTGATGGGACAGATGCCGCAGATGCGCGAGGTGATACCCGGCATCTCGTAAAACGGGCGGCCTTCGGTGAACTTCTCGAAGCCGCGGACCTGCGTCACCTGAAACTTGGTATCAGCAACCTTGCCGGCATCGTCGAGCTGAATGGTGATCTTGCCATGGCCTTCGATGCGGCTTACCGGCTCAATCGTAATGCGCTTCATCGCCGCTCCTTCAAAAATCCTTTTCACCCAAACTTGATCTTCTGGTTTGCCTCTGGCTTGCGGCCCTCCAGCAGGTTGTTCAGGAACCCGGCAATCACTTTGTTCTGCGGCGGACAGCCAGGGAGGCAGACGTCGACCTTGACGAAGTCCTGCGCCGGGCGGGCCTGCTTCGACAATTGCGGCAGCCCATCGTGCGGAATACCTGGGTCAGCGTCTGCGCCTTCCACATAGATTCGCTGCAACAGCTGGTTCACCGGAAACACGTTGCGCATGGCGGCCACATTGCCGGTGACGGCGCAGTCTCCCAGCGAGACCAGCATCTTGCTGCGCGCCCTGATTTGCTGCAGCCGCTCTACGTCTTCCTGAGTGCTGATGGCGCCCTCCACCAGGGTGACGTCCACTTCTTCGGGAAACTCCTGCGCGTCCACCAGGGGGCCATAGACGATGTCGACCTTGCGCACGATGGGAATGATCGCGCCGTCTAAATCGAGCAGCGACATGTGGCAGCCCGAGCAGCCATCCAGCCAGACCGTAGCCAGCTTCAGCTTCTTCATACGTGGGCTCCTCTTCTTCTGGCCAGTGCGGTGAGGGGCGCGGTCGAACGCAGCATCTCCTCCACCGCCTTGCCCTTGGTGGCCAAAGCGCCGGTGGGACACGCCTGCACGCATTTGCCGCAGTTGGTGCAGGTGGTCGCGTTGCCCCACTTCTGATTCAGGTCGGAAACGATGCGGGCGTGGATGCCGCGGGCCACCATCTCCCACACGTGCGCTCCTTCAATCTCGGCGCAGGTGCGAACACAGCGTGTGCACAGGATGCAGCGGTTGTGGTCGAGCACGAAACGGGGGTGCGAGGCATCGACCCCCAGGCGCGGGAAGTTGTACGCGAAACGCACGCTGGTGACACCCATGGAGTACGCCATCTCCTGCAACTCGCAGTGTCCGTTGGCCACGCAAACCGCGCAGATGTGATTGCGCTCTACCAGCAGCAATTCGACGGTCATGCGGCGATAGCGCGACAGCCGCGGAGAGGTGGTGTTCACCGACATCCCATCCTGAGCGGGGGTGGTGCAGGCGGGAAACAGGCGGTCGATGCCGGAGACTTCCACCATGCAGAGGCGGCAGGCCCCGACCGGGCTGAGGCCCTCCAGGAAGCACAGGGTGGGAATCGACTTTCCGCTGGCGCGCGCCGCGTCGAGGATGGTCTGACCCTCGAGGGCATCCACCAGTTCGCCATCGATGCGTAACGAGATTTTCTTTTGCGGCAAGGCGTAGCTCCTTCCCTCTACCGGGTTACTTCCACGATCGCGTCGCAGTCGCAGCGCAGGCAGCGGCAGCACTCCTCATGGGTCTCTTCCGGCGAGAGGCCGGTAGTGACTTCGTCGAACGAGCTGGCGCGCTCGCCTGCCGGGACTACATGGGAATGATGGCGGCCGCTTTCGCTCGGCTCCTTGGGCGGCTTCTGCCCGTATTCGATGTGACGGAACAGCGAATCCCAACGCTCGGCGTCCATCAGCTGTTGATCGATGGCCCGCGCCGCCTGTTTGCCGTAGCCCATGGCGTTGGACACGTTCGAGGCGCCCGTCACCAGGTCGCCGCCGGCGAAAAAGTGCGGCCGGCTGGTTTCCAGCGTGAAGTGATTCACCTCGATGGTGCCGCCGTCCTTGATCTGCAAGCCGGAAGCCTTGGCGAAATCGAGATCGACGGTCTCGCCGACGGCGACGATGACGGAATCGCAATCCAGCAGCTGTACCTGGTCGGTGAGGATGGGTTTGCGGCGGCCAGAGCGGTCGTACTCGCCAAGGCGCGTGTGCACCACTTCCAACGCTTTCACGTTGCCTTTGGCATCGCCGATAATGCGGTGAGGCGCCGACAGGAAAACGATTTTCGCGCCTTCTTCCTCGGCCGCCAGCGTCTCCTCTTCGATGGCCGGCATATCTTTGCGTTCACGGCGGTACGCCACGGTAACGCTGGCGCCCAGACGCAGCGCCGTTCGCGCCGAATCGATGGCCGCGTTGCCGCCGCCGATCACCACCACCTTGCGTCCCAAGTTGACGGGCTCGTCCTTGGAAACCGCCTCCAGGAAGGTCAAGGCGGGAAGCACGCCTTTCAGCTCCGTTCCCGGCAGGTAGACCCACGATTCTTTCCAGGTCCCAATCGCCAGACACACGGCATCGAACTGCTCGTCGAGATCGTTGAGCGAGATATCGAAACCGATGCGAGTGTTCAGGACGAACTTCACGCCGAGGCGCTCGATGAGTTCGATTTCGCGGCGCAACACCGGTTTGGGCAGGCGATACTCCGGCAGCGCGAAGCGCAACATGCCTCCCGCTTCAGCCAGGGAGTCGAAGACCGTGACATCGTGCCCCAGCAGGGCCAGGTAAAACGCCGCAGTTAAGCCGGCCGGGCCAGCGCCAGCCACGGCGATCTTGCGTCCGGTGGGATCCAGTTTGCGCGCGGCGACGCGCCGGACGGCGTCTTCGAAGCGGTCGGTCAGCAGAATGTGATCGGCGATGAAGCGGTGGACTTCGCGCATGTTGACAGGATCGTCGATGGTCTGCCGGCGGCAGCGCTTGCCGCAGGGATGCTGACACACGCGGCCCGTGGAGCACGGCAGCGGATTGTCCATGATCACGGACTCGAAGGCATCTTCCATCCGGCCTTCCTTGTAGAGCTCGAGGAAGCGCGGGATGTTCATGTGCAGCGGACAACTGTTTTCGCACGGGGACAGCGCTAGCTCGGAGCAGATGCCGGCGACACAGCGGTGGGAGACGATGTGGTCCTCGAACTCCTGGCGGAAGTGCCGCATGGTGGTCAGCACCGGGTTGGGCGCGGTCTGGCCCAGCCCGCACAGCGAACAGTCGCGGA
>Ga0302325_10015151_pt1 | contig 16394 bp, 15 predicted proteins | sample Palsa_T0_2_FD_201948 | JGI IMG/M metagenome (GOLD analysis project Ga0302325, IMG submission 201948) | Peat permafrost microbial communities from Stordalen Mire near Abisko, Sweden - Palsa_T0_2 | ecosystem: Environmental > Terrestrial > Soil > Palsa > Peat permafrost | place: Sweden: Abisko... | reverse complement strand
AAAAGCGTCAGCGGACGCTAGTGCTCTGCCGTGCGGTGACGGTAGACGATCCGCCCGCGGGTCAGGTCGTACGGCGAGAGCTCGAGCTTGATCCGATCGCCCAGCAGGATGCGAATACGGTGACGGCGCATCCTTCCGGCGGTATACGCGAGAGCCTCATGGCCATTGTCGAGCGCGACCCGGTACATGCCGCTGCGAAACGCCTCGACGACCTCACCTTCGAAGACGACCTTCTCTTCCTTCTCCGTGATGACAACCCCCTTCAACGGAGTGACGAGCACACCGGAACATCCCGGTCCTTTCCTCGTCCATCTCCGAACCCGTCAGCTGTTGAGCGTGTGTGCACACCGCGCTCACCCGTCGATGACATCGTCCCCCGGCGGCCGGGTCGACAACGAAACCCGTTGGCTGCCGCGCGCGCCGAAAATCAGGACACGACCGTTCCCACTCCCGTCGCTCGAGGCGAGAACCCCGCCCTCTGCGCCGGCCCCAACCACATCAAACGATACCGTTTGCCGACCAAAAACCGTTGCACGCGACACGCGAGATATCCGATAGGCGGACACATCGACGAGCGTCCGGTACTCGTTCGTGTCCACCCAAGGTAGCACGCATGACCTCTCTGGCGACCTGTGCCGCCACCACACGGCGTGGGCTCGCTGCGGACGAGCTCGCCGCGGATCCGAACCGGTTGATCGCCGCCAGTGCGCGCAGGCGAGCGACGGCAAGTCGCTCAGCGCGATGTGGGGGGCATATCGACGTCGCACATTTCCCGCCCGCAGCGTCCCGGGAGCGCGGTGGAGCGAGCACGCGCGCGCGGTCGCCGCTCGGGCACGCGCGCTCGGGGGAGATTCGCGGAGGGTTTGGCACCCGCCGGATGCGGAAGACGTCCGGTGTCCGGCGTCGCGAAGCGGGATTCGACCGTCGACGGCGCGGCGGTCGTCTGAATCCGGGAACCGACCGCGACGGCAGGGCGGGTTTCCCGCGAGTGCTACAGTTAAATCTTCACGAGCGAGTACTGGTTGCGCGTCTGCGCCTCTTGCTGCCCGTTCTCTACGAGGCAGGGGAGGTGTTTTATATGGCAACAGGAATCGTCAAGTGGTTCAACGACGCAAAGGGGTACGGATTCATTACTCCTGATGCGGGCGGCAAGGATGTGTTCGTCCACCACAGCGCGATCGGGGGCGATGGTTTCAAGTCCCTGAGCGAGGGCGCGAAGGTCGAGTTCGAGGGCGCCGAGGGCGCGAAGGGCCCGGAGGCCAAGAACGTCCAGCTCGTCGCCTAGCACGGGAATGCTCGAGTGGGTGGCGCCTTGCGCCCCCACTCGCACTTCCTGGCAGGGCGCCCCGTGGCAAGGCTCCTCTGCGCAGAGAGAGGCCGGTTGGGAGTCTGCGCGACTACTCGGCCCCGGCGACGTTCCGCCGCGAGCCCTCGCGCCGTGAGCTCGCTGCCCACGGTGGCAGCGAAGGATACGCCGCCATCCCGCCCGCGCCTGCGCGGAGTCCTGCACCAGGCGGCATTCGTCGTCGCTCTCCTCGTCGGGGCGCCGCTCGTGCTCGCCGCGCACGGCACCCGCGCGTCGGTCGCGGCTGCCGTCTTCGCCGGATCGGTCGTCGCGATGCTCGCCATCAGCGCTCTGTATCACCGCATCATCTGGAGCCCTCACGCCCGACTCTGGATGCGTCGCGCCGACCACGGCGGCATCTACCTGCTCATTGCGGGCACCTACACGCCGATCGGGCTCCTCGATCTTCATGGGCGCACCCAGCAGATCGTCCTCGCCGTCGTCTGGATCGGCGCGGCGGCGGCGACGCTGACCAAGTTCTTCTGGATCAGCGCACCGAACTGGCTCACGGCCGTCATCGGCATCGGCCTTGGCTGGGTCGGAGTCGCGGCGCTGCCGCAGCTCGAGCACGCAGCTGGACTCACCGCCGTCGTCCTGCTCGCGGCAGGCGGGATCGCCTACACCGCGGGAGGAATCATCTACGCGCTGCGCCGGCCCGATCCGCTGCCCGCCGTCTTCGGCTACCACGAGCTCTTCCATGCACTCACGCTCGTCGCGATCGCGTGCCAGTACGTCGCGATCGCGTTCTTCGTCGTCCGGGTGGGCTGAGCAGGCCGCGCGCCACGCGACTCGCCGTCGGCAAGCACGCGGGTTCGTTCCGACGAGCCTGCGCCGTCGCGGCGCTCGAGTGCGCTGCTCGGCGCTCCCGGGTATGCGCTGGCGGCGGGGACCCCTCGCAGCACGGGTCGAGCAGGGCACGAGACGAGCGCCGCGTTTCGCGTCGCGCTCCCGCCCCACCGGCCTACCCGAGAGTGGCGATGACCGCCTCCGCGATGATCTTCATCGGCCTGCCCGACCTCTGGCTGGCTCTGCGCAGACGTGCGAAGGCCTCGTCCTCGGAGAGGGCCTCCTTGACCATCAGGATCCCCTTCGCGCGCTCGATGATCTTGCGTGCCTCGAGCGCCTCGTAGAGCGACATCGTCTGCAGCTTCAGCTCGGCGAACTCCGCGTGGCGCGCGCTCGCGGTGCGAAGGGCCGGAATGAGGTCATCCTCATGGAATGGCTTGGAGAGGAACCCGAACACACCGGCCCCCACCGCCCGCTCGACGAGGTCGTCTTCGCCAAACCCGGTGAGCATCACGATCGGAACCGAGCGCGCCGCGAGGATCCGCGCCGCCGCCTCGATCCCGTCGAGCCGCGGCATCCGCACATCCATGACGATGACGTCCGGCTCGAGCGACGAGGCGAGCTCCACCGCCTCCACCCCGTCGCGAGCTTCGCCGCACACCTCGAGCCTGTTGGCTTCGAGCAGCGCGCGGAGGTCGAGCCGGATGATCGCATCGTCCTCCGCGATCAGCACCCGCGCGCGTGTCTCGCTGCTCATCGCCGCCGAGATGAAATGCTCCCGGTGGCGCTGGAGGGACCGTGGTGATGCACGGTGCTGCCATGAAGCCCGAGCGTGCCGACGGCGACCCCGACGAGCGCGGCGAGCCGATCGAGCTCGGCGGCGACAAACGGCGCCGCGTCGTCCCGGATCAGGGCGAGCACCACGAACGGCTCCGTCCCGCCCGGAACGACGGCAACCGTGCCGCCGGGCAGGAGCTCCCGATAGCTCGGCGCCACCCAGGGCACGCGCCCGTCCGCGGTCAGGCACTCGCCGCTCCAAAGCGCCGAGCGGAGCAGCGACGCCTCCTCGTCGTCGAGCGCGGGCAGCCCCGGCACCGTCGACGCCATGGGCCGTAGGACGCCATAGCCCTGTCGGATACAGAGGAAGCCCGCCTCGGCGAAGACGAGTCCGAGCGAGGCGGAGAGGAGCTGACGGTAGGTCTCGCGCTCGTTTGCCGCCGCCGTGAGCGAGTGGCAGGCGGCCGCCATCGCGAGCCCCGGGTCGAGCAGCTCGACCCCCGGCCGGTCGGCGAGCACGGTCACCTCCGGGCCGAACTCCGCCAGTGCGGCACCAAGTCCGGCGCCCGCGACGAGGATGTCGTCGATCGCGAAGCCCTCCTCACGGCCGAGAACCTCGAGCCGAAGAACGTCGACGGAGTGGGTTGCGAGCCGGGCCGTGATCGCCGCGAGGGCGCCCGGGCGGTCGCGAAGCCGTACGCGTATGAGGTGCGCGTCGCCGGGCGCCCGGCGACGCGGAACCTCGACATGCTCAGGCCGCCAGATTCCGGCCGGCGTTGTGTCGCTAGCGCTCGGCGACCAGTTGGACATAGGAGAGGCCTTCGCCCCCCAGGAGGGCGAGGATCGTGTCGCGGAACGCGTGGGGGTTGCCGCGCTGGGCAAAACGCCAGCGTCGTTCATCGAGGTAGGCGAGAAGATGCTTCGCGCTCAGGTGGTGATACGGCCCCGCGAGGCGCCGGCCGAGTTGGGCGATGTCGGCCTGGGGGTCGGCGGGGGCGCCCGAGAGCTCCACGCCTCTCGCCCGGGTGAGCCCGTGCTGAGCGGTGTGCGGCTGAGGGTCCACCTCGGCCTCGACCAGGGTACGCAGGAGATCCTCGCCGCCGCCCCGCATCGCGGCCCGGATCCGATGCGCGGCGAACCACGCTGTCTTGTAGCTCCCACCCAGCCGGCGGCGCAGCTCACCCGCCGAGATCCCCTCGGGCGAGTCGAGCATGAGATGCACCGCGACGAGCCATTTCCACACCGGCAGGTGCGAATGGTGGAAGAGCGTCCCGGCCGTGACGCTGAACTGGTAGCGACAGCTGTAGCAATGCCACTTGGAGCGCGATTCGAGCCACAGCAGGCGCGAGCTCTCCGTGCAGCGCGGGCATGCGACGCCGCCGGGCCAGCGAAGCGTCTGGAGATAGGTCCGGCAGCGCTCCTCGAAGTTCTCTTCGCGAGCATCCAGGACAAACGGCTCTATCCGGGCCGCAACCTCGGAACGAAGTCTCGTGAGATCGGTGGAACAGGTGCTGCGCATGTTGTCTCCTCGGTTCTGGTTCGGCGGAAACGGAACGTCCAACGCGGACGGGGGTCACGAGATCGACCCCAGAGCTTCGTCGCTCGCCGAGGCAACAGGGCCACGGATCTCCCGCATCAAAGGGAAGGCGCCGTACAACGGCCTTCGCGCGAGAATCGGGCCTCAGCGCCCAGGTGCGGCTCGCCCATCGAGCAGCAACCACCAGCGACGGTACCCGAACCGAGGCCCCGGGGCAAGTCGCTGATGCTCAGACGTACCGATCGACCGGTGCTCCGGGGGGCGCTCCGACCGCCGCGCGCGATGCGCCCCACCGCTCCGCCGTCCGATCTCGATCCCAGGGGCAGCGCGCGCCGTTCTGGCATCGGGCATGCCCAGGCGCCCCGACCCGCAGACACCTCGCGGGGGTCGGCCGTGCCTCGGGTCGGAGGCGTGGGGGAACGCGTCGCCGGTCGCGCGAGGCGCGGGCTGGAGGACCGGCTGCCGGGCCGCCGGAGCCGTCGTCAGCTCAGGCGATGAACGGCTTGACCGCCGCGGTCGCCTTGGCCGCTGTGAACACGGTCGGGAAGCTCGGTGCCGGGACGATCGCGTTCTGGGCGATGTTGGTGAGGACGCTCAGGTGCCGTGACTCGCAGGCGCCGATTTCCGCCGCGACGCTCTTCAGGGCGTTGCTCTGCAGCGCGCCGACCGCACCCATGTAGGCACCCACGAAGGCTGTCTCAAGTGCCTCGCCCAGCTTGCCGATGCTCGCTCGAGAGGCGAAGGAGCCCATCGGGTAGGTGAACTTGAGACCGGAAGGGGTCGCCGCCTTGAGCACGCCCTTGAGGGCGTTGTAGTGGGCGACCTCGTTCTCCTTGGCGCCGACGAGGTAGCTGAGCTCGTCGCCCGTGAGCTTCTTCGAGCTGATCGCGCTTGTGTAGAAGTCGATCGCGAGCAGCTCGGCTGTCGCCGCGAGCTTCGCGATGTCGGCGTCGCTGGTGACCGCGCCGAACGCGGTTCCCTCGGCGAGCCCGAGGACGGCCCCGCCTGCAACGAGCGCAAGTCCGCCCTTGGCACCACGCGCGAGAAACTGGGCCCGTGTCGTACTGGTCATGTGTGATCCTCCTTTTGTCGGTGCTCGCGAGCGCTGCGAGCTGGATCTCATTCGTGGCGGCAGCCGATTCGGTTCGGACCGCCGGCCCCTACCCGGCCACCGCGCGCGTGCCGCGGGCGAGGAGAGCCTCCCGAGCTCCGCGGCTAGAATTCGAGCACGAGCCGACGCAGTTGTCGAGCGCTCCTCGCTCTCCCTCGCCGGCCTGCCCACCGATGGAACCTGAGCGCCCCGTAGCGTTGTGCCGGCCGGCGGGAGCAACGAGGCGACGCACCCGAGTCGGGAGGTGCCTCTCGGGGAGCTCGCGATCGCTGCTCGTCTCCGTCGCCGTCCTCGGCGTCTCCGCCGTCCCCGGCTTCGCCACGGGCGCACGGTTCAATGTCGTTCAGCTGAACGTCAATCAGCTGAACGTCAATCAGCTCGAGCGGGCCGAGCGGGCCGCGGGCTTCGGGCGCGAGAACAAGATCAGGATCGTGCAGATCACCTACGTCGCCCACGACGGCCTGAGGCGTCTTGCCGTCGTGCTGCTCCCTCGCTGGTACCGGCCGGGAGATGACCCGCCGATCCCGCTCATCATCTCGCCGCACGGCCGCGGGATCCGGCCGCTCCAGAATGCGAGGCTCTGGGGCAATCTGCCGGCCGTGGGCCGCTTTGCGGTCGTATGTCCCGAGGGGCAAGGACGGCGGCTCACGCTCTTTGCCTGGGGCGACCCGGGTGACATCTCCGATCTTGCACGCATGCCGGCGATCCTCGCGAGGCGGCTCCCCTTCCTCCGCATCGAGCGCCACCGGATCTACGCGTTCGGCAGCAGCATGGGTGGCCAGGAGACGCTTCTCCTGCTCGCGCGCGATCCCGGGCTGCTCGCGGGTGCGGCCGCCTTTGATGCGGACACAGACCTCGCAGCGCGCTACCGGCTGATCCTCGACCTCCCGGACGGCCGCTCGCTCCAGCGCAAGCTCGTGGCCGAGGTCGGCGGCACGCCGGCGAGCGATCCCGGCGCCTACCGCGCGCGCAGCCCGTTGTTCGAGGCCGGAAGGATCGCCCGCTCGGGCGTGCCCCTCCAGATCTGGTGGTCGACCAAGGATCGGGTGGTCCGCAACCAGAACGACGAGTCGGGGCTCCTCTACCGCACGATCCGCCGCCTCAACCCGGCGGCTCCCGTCGTCCAGGTCGTCGGGACGTGGGTCCATTCGGTCGAGTTCAGCGCCAACCGGCGCCTCTCGGTCGCGCTGAGCGCCTTCTCGCTGCTGCCCGTGCAGCCCGGTCGCGTCCTCGATCCGGCCGCCAAGCGCGCCCTCGGCCTGCCGGACGACTGGACCGGGCCGCCCCTCGCGATTCACTGGGGTCGCTGAGTCGGGCCCGTGGCAAGCGCGCGCGTGAGCTAGTGTCACGCCCATGTCGCCGAACCTCCGGCGTTACCTGCCGTTCATGATCGGCGCGTTCGTGCTCCTGATCCTGCTCCCGACCCTCTTCAAGAAGAGCAGCACGAAGACCGCCAGCGCCGCCACCCAGTCGACGCAGACGCTGACCGCGCTCAACCTCGTTGACCGCTCCGAGGAGCGCTACCAGGCCGCACATGGCCGCTACACCGCGCACCTGACGGACCTCCTGCTCGAGAGTCGAGGGCTCGCGCAGGACCTCACGGACGGCCTCGGCATCGATCTGGACGTGAGCAGCGACGGCCAGTCGTACTACGCGCTCGTGGAGAGCCCGGTGCTCAGCCTGCTGCGCGCCCGTCACGGCCGCACGATCGTCGCCGAGAACTGCGTGATCGTGAAGAAGGAGAGCGGGGTCGGCTGCCCGACCGCACCGCCCGCAGGCGGCTGAGCCGGGCTGCCCCGAGGGCTCGCACCGGGTGCGACGCGTCCTCCTGCGCGGCAAAGGGGCTCGCGTGCTCGACCCCCCATACGGGTGACAGCCTCTGGCGGACAGGAAACCTGCACGCTACGGTTTAAAACCTCGCTCCTAGCGACATCCGCCCGAGCAGGCCCATGACCAGACTCGCACTCATCACCATCCTCCTCGCCGGAGCCGCCGGCCACGCCTCGGCGTCGCTGCGCAGCGTCGACCGGTCCTTCTCGACCGTCGCGAGCTCCTGCCCCGCGAAGCTTCCGCCCACGATCGTGAGTGCTCGGCCGGGCGCACAGCAGGAGCTCGTCCCTCCCGGCGTGCGCTCGCTGCTCCTGTGCTCCTATCACGGGCTCAACCCAGCGAGCACCGCGGGCGAGCTCGTCAAGGCGCGCAGCGTCAGCGCACCGGCCGAGCTCGACTGGCTCGCCCGCACGTTCGACGCGCTCCGCGCCCGCACCGGCCTGAGCGGCTGCCCGATGGACGACGGAAGCGCCATCGTCGCGCTCTTCGGGTACTCGACTGCGCCAACTGACCTCGTGAGCGTCGGGCTGACGGGTTGCAGAATCGTGCAGAATGGCCACCTGACGCGGAGTGCCAGCCTGCCGCCCGGGCCGGCCCTGATCGCGCGCCTCGACTCCCTGCTCGGATGAGCGAGCGATGAGGCGGCAGATGCACGGGCGTCGGGCGGATCGCATGCGCGCGTCCGCCGGCTCGCGGCCGCTCTCGGTCCTCGCCACGTTCGCTCTCCTCGCCGGTCTCGCGAGCGCCCCGCTCGCCGCGGCAGCCAGGACGTCGTCCAGCGCTGCAACGCGCACGCGAGGAGCGGACAGGACGACCCAGCCTGCGAGCGCGGCCGGCGCGACGACGGGATCGGGAACGGGCTGCCCCGCAGCGTCGGGCTCGTCCGCGCCGGCTTCGCCAACCGTCGGCTACCCGGCGCCGGCCGTCATCGTCGAGGCGCCCGGCGTCACCGTGAAGGCAGTCGTGGACGCCCACGGCCGGCCGGCCTCGGTCTTCGTCCGCTTCGGGGAGAGCCCGGGCTACGCGCGCTGCAGCGCAACAGTGCACCTGCCGGGGAGCCGCGGCCGGGTCCCCGTGAGCATGCCCCTCGTCGCGCTGATACCCCGAGCGACCTACCACTACGAGGTCGGCGCTTCGACCGCCGAGGGTACGACCTACGGGCGGGCCGAGACCTTCATCGCACCGGTGGCGAGGATCGCTCCGGGGGTCACGATCGGGCCGCTCAAGCTCGGCGGGGCCACGCCGCGCCAGGCCGTGGAGCTCCTCGACAGGTTCCTCGCCGCCCCGCTGCGCTTCACCTTCGAGGACGTGTACTGGAGCGCGCCCCGGGCCCGGCTCGGGGCCGAGATCGATGCGGCCAGGACGATCGCGGCGGCCCTGGCGGCGCCGCCCGGAGCCCACCTCAGGCTCGAGCTCACGATCGACCCGCGGCGCCTTCGCCTCTACCTGCAGGGCGTGAACAACCGCTTCGCGCATCCGGCCAGCGCGTTCTCGGTGCGCCTCGTCGGGACGCGTGCGGTCGTCGCCCGGTCACGGCCGCCGGTCGCGGTCGACATGACGCGGATGACGGCCGCCGTGCGGACGGCTCTCGACTCGGGACTCGACGAGCGGGTGCGCCTGCTCCTCGAGCCGTCTGCGGGGAGCGTGCCGGTGGCGAAGGCGGTCGTCGTCAGGCTCGCTAGCCAGACTCTCACCGCATACCTCAACGGCAAGGCGGTGCTCCGAACACCGGTCACGACGGGTCGGCCGGCACTCCCGACACCGGTCGGGAGCTACAAGGTCATCTTCCGCGCGAGCCCCTTCGTCTTCCACTCTCCCTGGCCGGAGGGGAGCCCCTACTGGTATCCGCCGACGCCGGTCACCTGGGCGATGGACTTCTACGGCGGCGACTTCCTGCACGACGACCCCGGCGAGCCCAGCGACGCCTTCGGCACCGGGTCGGAGGACGGGCCCTATGCGAGCCACGGATGCGTCCACGTGCCCCACGACGTCATGGCATTTCTCTACCGCTGGCTCCCGATCGGCTCGCAGGTCGTCGTCTCCGAGAACTGACGCGCGCCAGCCCGGCACAGGTCGGGCCGCGGCCGGCCGTAGGCGGCGTTTTGCGGGAGCGTCTTCGGCCAGCGGGGAGCGTGCGCGTGCGGGATCGGCCCTGCATGCGACGGCCCGCTGAGCTATCGTTGCGCCGAGCGTGGCCGGTTCGCCACAGCCATCAGGAGACGTCGTCGCCCCGGTCTCGACAATGGCTGGTCGAGAATGGCTGGTCGAGGCCAAGGGGCCGCTCGACATGACGGCGTTCGAATTTCACACAATCACAGCAGAAGGGATCACATCGAATGACCAAGCTTCGAGTTCTCATGTTCGGCGTCGTGTCGGTGGTGATGCTCGCCTGGGCACTCCCGGCGATGGCTCACCCCGCCAGGACCACCGCGAGCACCGTCACGGTCACCGCGGGTTCGCCGTCTGAGTTCAAGTTCACGCTCTCGCCGAAGTCGGTCAAGACCGGCTCGGTCACCTTCAAGGTCACCAACAAGGGGGCGCTCACGCACACCTTCTTCGTTTGTTCGAGCTCGAAGGGCGGCGCCGCGAACACGTGCGCGGGCAAGGGCACAGCGCAGATCCCCTCCAAGAAGAGCGCGACGCTGACCATCGATTTCAAGACCGCCGGAAGCTACGAGTACCTCTGCACGATCCCGGGCCATGCGGCCGCCGGCATGAAGGGCGACCTCAAGGTCACCTAGCAGCTGACCGGGTGGGGCCGGCGCCTCGGGCCGCAGGCAGGGCGGCCGAGCAGCGTCCGGACGAGTCGCACTCGCGCCGGAGGCGCCGACCTCACCCGGTCGCTCTGACCACGTTCGCGGCGATATCGCTCCCTGGAGGTAAAGGCGCGGGCGGGCTTTCGAGGGCCGGGGCGGCGTCCTGCGCGCACGGTCGCCCGAGTCGCGACGGGGATGCGGCGGGCCCTCACCGGGCGCGACTCCGTCGTCTCGGAGGCGCACGCCGCGCTGGCCTGCGGCGAGGCGTCGCGAGCTCGGCGGGCGCACTCCTTCTTGCCGCCACGGCCCCACTCAGCGCCGGGAGCATCACGAGACTCGCCCCACGAACGAACCGCGCGACCTCCTGCCCGCCGAGCGGATCGAGCGCGGCGGCGGCACGGCGGACACGTGAGGCGCTCGCCTCCGGCCGAGACGTCCTCGGCGAGCAGCTGCTCGCGGCTCCGGGAGGGCCGAGCATCGCCGGCGCGCGCGCATTGCTGCCGCCGCTCTTCGACGCCCGGGCAGCCGGCCAGAGCTCTCTCACCCGGTCGGGCGCCTACTACCTCGCGCTCGCCGAGCCCGTCGCGCCGCTGGGAGCGGGAGCCGTCTCCCTGCACGTCGCGGACGGGAGCCAGATCATCGCGCAGCGGATCGGCGGCCGCTCGCTGAGCGTGGGGGTCGGCACCTCGGGTCGTGAGCCATACGGGTCGTGCCGCGCCCGCCTCGCGACCCCGGCGCTCGCCGATGGCTACCTGCCGATCCTCGAGACGCGCTACCGCGACGCGGACGGGGCGACCTACCGGCAGGAGTCGTTCGCAGCCACGACGGCGGCCATCCCGGGGCTGGTCAGCTTCATCGCGCTGCGCATCGACACGCGGCGCGCCCGGCGCCCTGTCACGATCAGGTTCGCGCTATCGCCGCCGGCGCGACGGTCAGGGGACCGGCTCGTCTCGGCCAGCCGCACCTCGCTGCTCTTCACGCCCGGAGCGCGAATCGACCGATCCTCGGTTGTCTACGACATCCCGCCCGGCCGAGAGCGCACCGTCTATGTCGCCTTCCCGAACCGTCCCGTGCCGATCGGACGGCTGCCGGCTCTCGCGCGCCTCTACCGGAGCGCACGGCGCACAGACGTCAGCTACTGGCAGCGACGACTCGGCGCCGGCGCATCGATCGTCGTCCCCGAGCCAGAGGTCGTCGACGCCGAGAAGGCGCTGCTGATCCAGAACCTCGAGCTCGGTTATCGCTACAGCGTCGGCAACGCCTACCAGGAGTTCTCCTTCCCCGAGACGATCGACGTCGCACGCGTGATGGGGGAGTGGGGGTTCGCGGCGGTCGATCGCGCGATCCTCGCGCTCTCGCTCACTCGCCCACCGACCTCCTATCCGAACTGGACACGGGGTGCCAAGCTCGTGGGCGCCGCGGAGGCCTACAGCCTCTTCCGCGACCGCGCCTTCGTGGCGCGGATCACCCCGGCGCTCGCGGGCTACGTGGCGAGCATCGGCCGGGAGCTCTCGGCCGGAAACGACCTTCTTCGGCGCGAGCACTACTCCTCCGACATACCGCTCGAGGTCTACGGTCTTCCCGCCCAGACCGTCGTCTGGCAAGGACTCACGGCGATGGCGCGTGTCTGGGGCGAGACCGGGCACGCAGCGCTCGCGAGCCGCTGCCGTGCCCTCGCAGCACGCCTCCACACCGGGCTCGAACGAGCGGTCCAGATCTCCGAACGCCGGCTACCCGACGGCTCACTCTTCGTCCCCGTCATGCTCATCGACACGGAACGGCCCTACGACTCGCTGACGCGCACGCGGCTCGGGAGCTACTGGAACCTCGACATGCCCTACGCGCTCGCCTCGGGGTTCTTCCGTGCGGGGGGACCGCAGGCCAGAGGCATCCTCGCCTACTTGATGCGCCACGGGGCCTTCATACTCGGACTGGTTCGCGCCGGGGCGTTCTCGCTCTACGGCCGCCACGCGACGCCGCCGACCTCCGGCTCCGACGAGGTGTACGGGCTCGAGCTCGCCCGCTTCCTCGCCGACAACGACCAGGCAGCAGAACTCGTTCTCAGCCTCTACGGTCAGCTTGCCGACGCCATGACGCCAGGGACGTTCGTCTCGGGAGAGGCGGCATCGATCGCTCCCCTGCCGGGGACGAACGAGCGGGCGATGTACCTCCCGCCGAACAGCGCTGCCAACGCGACATTCCTCGAGACGCTTCGCCTGACCCTCGTCCACGAGATCGACGACGGCAGCGGGTCGCCCGAAGGTCTCGAGCTCGGCTACGCGACACCGCGGCGCTGGCTGCTGCCGGGAGGGACGATCCGGGTGCACGCGCTGCCGACGAGCTTCGGGCCGGTCTCGTTCAGCATCGTCGCCGCGAGGCGCACGATCCGCGTCGAGGTCGAAGCGACCGCCACGACAGCGCACACGCTGCGGCTGCGGCTGCGGCTGCCCGACCGCTCGCGGATCATCGCCGTGCGTCTCGGCGGTCGAACCTACCGCCGCTTCGATCCCGCGACCGGCACGATCGACCTCAGCGGGCTGAGCGGCCCGATCGGGCTCACGGTCAGGGTGAGCTAGGCCAGCGGAGCGCGCAGGCGCGGCCGAGCAGCGGGGCGAGCTGCACGCATCGCGCGCGCTCCCGTTGAGCCCTCCGACCTGCTTGGATTTGGAGCGTGAGCCGTCCGTGCACACGTCGCGCAGGCCCGCTCGTGCGCGCACTCTCGCGGCCGCGACGGGGTATCGGGCGCCCCGGCGTTCCCCGTGCACGCCCGCGCGCCCGGGCCGGCCCCGGATGACGCTCGTCGCGGAGGCGCGGAGGTGATGCGGCCGGCGGCGCTCGCGTATGCGCTCGCCGTGACCTGTCTCGCTGCCCGCGGCTCCTCGGCCCAGGCATTCCCGAACAGCCAGCCCGACGCCGCGAAGCAGTGGTACCTCACCCAGGACAACGCCTGGAGTGCCTGGAGCACGCCGCCGACGCTCGCCACCGTGAAGGTCGCCGTGATCGACTCCGGTATAGACGCCGGGGCTCCCGCGTTCGTCGGGCAGATCGCAGGCGGAAGGTCGTTCGTCGGCGGCTCCTGGCGGGTCGACACCGACGGCCACGGCACGTTCGTCGCCGGGATCATCGCGGCGAACGCATTCAACGGGGCCGGCGTCGCCGGCGTCGCCTTCAACGCCAAGCTCCTGATTGCGAAGGTCCTGGACAGCGCAGGGGTGATCCCCCCCGGGGCCGAGGCCGACGCGATCCGCTGGGCGGCAAACGAGGGAGCGCGCGTGATCAACCTCAGCCTCGGCGGCCTGCGCGACCCGAACGACCCCGAGCTCGACGGCTACTCCCGAAGCGAGCTCGAAGCGGTCGAATATGCGTACGCAAAGGGCGCCGTCATCGTCGCGGCCGTCGGGAACGGGACGAACGCGCCCAGCCATCCGTGGCCGTTCGCCGACTATCCCGCCGCGTTGCCGAACGTGCTCGGCGTCTCGGCGCTCAACGAGGACGGCTCTGTGCCGAACTTCTCCAACCGCGATCGCGTCTATGTCGATCTCGCCGCCCCCGGGGCGGGAATCTTCTCGACGATCCCGCGCAACCTCGAAGACAGCGCCGATGACCCCGGCTGCGCGGGCGATCCCTACTCGAACTGCGGCCCGGCCGAATTCCAGACCGGCGACGGAACCTCGTTCGCGGCGCCGCAGGTCACAGCCGCAGCCGCGCTCCTGCTCGGCGTCGATCCGCACCTCGCCCCGGACCAGGTCGACTGGATCCTCGAACGCTCCGCGACCGACATGACCCCCGCCAACGGCTGCGGCGACTGCCGCGTCGGACGCGACGCGCTCACCGGCTGGGGACGCCTCGATATCGCTCGCGCCGTGAGCTTCCTGCGCGAGCGGGTAGCCCTCCCCCCCAACGACATCCTCGAGCCCGACGACGACGCCGGAAATCAGGCCCGCCCCCTGGACAACCTGCCGCGCACGATCACGAGCTCGGAGGACTACTGGGACGACGCCAGTGACGTCTTCGCGCTCACGCTCCACGCCGGCAAGGAGCTCGTGGCCACGCTCTCGAGCCGGGAGCACGCAGCGGTCACGCTCAGGCTCTGGGAGCCGGGCACCGTCCGGGTGCAGACCGCTGCGCCGGGCTCCCTCGCGGCGAGATCGCGCCCCGTGGGCGGCGAGCAGCAGCTCTCCTACCGCGCGATCAGAGGAGGCGTCTACTATCTCGAGGTGCTCGACGGGTCGCCCTCCCGACAGCGAGTCGTGTACCACCTCAGCCTCAGCGATCGGGCCATGCCGCCGGCGGCACCCGCACCGGCCTAGGAGCCCGGCCTCGGCATGACGGTGCGTTCGGCGAGCGTGCACGCCGTCGCTCCGCAGCGCGCGCACGACTCCCGGGCCGCCCGCACGCGGGTCGGCCACAACACCGATCGCGGCCGGGCGGCGTCGATGACCGGTCCCGCTCGGATACCCGAGAGCGCAAATCCGCGTGCCCTGCCGAGGGATTCGTCCCCCGTGCGACCGCGCGAGGAAAGCGCAAGCGCGTGGCTGCTACTGCGGCGGCCCCGAGGCGAGTCGCACGCGTGCGCTGTGCGGATTGCCGGCCTCGTCGACCCAGCCGATCCCGACGATCGACCCCGGCGATGCGCGGAGAATCGCGGTCGTGACCGAGTCGGCCGACGCGATCTTGTGGCCGTCCAACGAGGTGATGACGTCACCCTCGGTCAGTCCGAGCTGCTGGGCGGCGGGCGAGGAGGGCACGACGGCGGCGACGAACGCCCCGAACGCCACGGGATCGCCGTTCCCGGAACCGGCCCCGAAACCACTCTGGCCGGGCGAGGTGACGTCCACGCCGAGGAACGGCGTCGGCCCGATGTGGACGCCATTTGAGGAGACGTGGGCCTCGATCTGGCGGGCGACGGCGAGGGCGTTATCGATCGGAATGGCGTAGCCCTGGCTGCTCTGACCGGACTGGAAGCCGAAGTCCGTCGAGGCAGCGGTGTCCATCCCGATCACTTCACCCGCCGCGTTCAGCAGCGGCCCGCCCGAGTCGCCGGGCTGGAGCGCCGCATTCGTCTCGGTGAGACCGCTCAACTGCTCGGTCGACTCGCCGTCGTCGCTGACGGTGATCGCCCTGTGAAGGGCGACGATCGTCCCCCTCGTCACGGTGGGCGCTCCGCCGACACCGCCCGCGTTCCCGACCGCCGTCACGGCGGCGCCGACCTTCGCCGCATCCGAATTCCCCAGCGCGACGGTCTGGAGGTTCGATGCCCTCTTGATCTGGATGACCGCGACGTCCGCATCGAGGTCGTAGCCCACGACCGTCGCCGCATAGCTGAGCCCGCTACTCGGCTCGACGACGCGGATGCTCGATGCGCCGCGAATGACGTGGTTGTTGGTCAGCACCTCCCCCGACGCGCTCACCACCAGCCCCGTTCCGGCGGCCGATCCCTGTCCGAAACCGAGCGTCGTGTCCACGTCGACGATCCCCTTCTCGCTGGGTAGGCCCGACACGGGATTGAGGGCTCGCGCCGCGTGAGCCGACGTGGCCACCGCGATCGCGACGCTCGCAGCGAGCACGAAGCGCCCCGCGGCGCGCCGCGGCGCACGCGTGCCTGGTCCTCCGTCGCCCCGGTGCACCTCGAGGAGACACGCGGCGCTCACGCGACTAGTGTGCCAACAGGGACCGGTCAGCGGCGAGAGGTGCGGCTCTCCTCACGGCCGAGGTGCGCGGCGTGACGACCTCGCCGATGGCACGCGCTTTCTGCAGGGCGCACGCAGAGCGGTGCGAACGAGAGCGGTGCGAACGAGAGCGGCGCGAACGAGAGCGGCGCGTTCGAGAGCCGCGCTCTCGAGCACGTCGGCGCGGTCGGTGTCGCCGGCGGTCGTTCCGCTTGCGAAGGGCCCTTCAGATCGGGGCTCGGCGACGCGCCCATCTCTCCGGACAGCGACGCGGCCGATCGCGAACTCGGTCTCCGATTGCTGGCCCTGCGCGAAGAGTCTGCCGGCGCCGTGCCTTGCCGCGTGCACACCCACCGGCCTGTTCGACCGCCATCTCGATGCTCGATGCCCCCTTTTGCAGGGGATATCGGAGTCGGCGATTTGTGTCGAGCCACCGTGCTTGCTAGCCTCAGGTGGCTGTGAAGTGTCCGATCCTGTCACCGCGCGGGTCATGTGCCCGCGCGGGGGACGTCACCGTGCGCCGTCAACGTTGGTGGTTGGCCGTGCTCGCCGTCTCCCTCGCTGCGCTCATCGTCGCTCTTCC
>Ga0302325_10015149_pt1 | contig 16395 bp, 19 predicted proteins | sample Palsa_T0_2_FD_201948 | JGI IMG/M metagenome (GOLD analysis project Ga0302325, IMG submission 201948) | Peat permafrost microbial communities from Stordalen Mire near Abisko, Sweden - Palsa_T0_2 | ecosystem: Environmental > Terrestrial > Soil > Palsa > Peat permafrost | place: Sweden: Abisko... | reverse complement strand
TTAAGCGACGGGAAAATGTTCTATTTGCATTTATTAAAGGCTCTGGTCGGGAAAGGCTTCGGGAAGGAAAAACGTCATAGGCACGTGAGATGTTCCGAAAAAGGGGAGTAAACACTTAACAAACGCAAAGCTAGCAGGTCCAGGATACCGAGCACAATCTTATGATCTCCATTTTCAGCTTATAAACCAGCGCTTATATCAAAACGGGCCCATAGCGCGCTCTTCTCGACAAAGGTATTGGTGATTTTTATCGTCATGCATCCAAATGTTGCAAAACCCACCCCTGATAAACCGTAAACAATGGACATACTTTCGCTTGACCTGGGATAGCCTCTGCAGGTTGCTACCCAGAAGCCCTGGATTCCCAGGGGACAGATCAGAGAAGAGAACACGGCTGAATGAATGGCTCAAGAACGGATTTGGGGCATCTTGGAGCAACCCTCTACCTCGAAGCCGCGCAGAGACAGTATTATGTCAGAAGTTTGTCTAAGTAATATGACAAAAGCGAAATCGGATCATTGGTGCCGTAAGTGAAGGAGCTTATTGATTAGGGACGACCAGGTCAGGATTCTCGGCCCCGTTCATTGGCAATTCGGGGGAGTGAAGTATATCTTCGCTATAATGTGAGGCGTGCAAAGCTTTGAAAGCCTTTGATATACCTGGCTGAGTATACCTAGACAACTACATGGGATGCACTGACCCGAGAAAGGCTACTCCGAGGGTTGTTGGCTGTTCCTTGATGTGTTTTCAACGAGCTGAAGTCAAGAAAAGAGACAGTTCAGAACGAGCGCATTCTAGCCAAAATGCTTTTTTCTTCACAGAAGCTGCAGCCACAATTATTTAACCATCTGCACTTCCTGGGGTTTTTCTGCACCACCCAGTTTCACATGAGCAGGCGTGGGATTAAAGCGCAGCCACCAGTGGGTGAGAGAATTGACGCACGGTTCACTGCTAGCCGAGCCGCCAAAATTTGGTTAGGGAACAAATTTACTTTAATTCTTGAGACCAACAATATATTTAATAATTATTTTGTCTAATAAAGTAAGTACAATGTGTAAGTTTCTTTCTACATTTTTAGCCTCAAGATATTCAAATAAGTAGTGGTGTTTCTATAAAATCCGAAAAGTATTGACTTTTGGGGGGTTTTGAGTGTTCTCGGTTAACCCGTGCGTCAATTTCACCACCCACTGGTGCAGCTGCCTTTTCTACAGTACTAGGATATTGAAATTAGCCAGAACGCCATTCCACAGCCAAAATCACGGAACCCCTTCAATTTTAAAACTAGTAACCCACCATGTAACTGAAATTCGTAGCCAGTAACTATTTCAAATCGAACTAGCTTTTTAAACACCTCAATTTAGTTCTCATATACCTGTCGTCCTTACATACCTATTTATTTTTAAGTTATAAGAGCCTTTCTTTGAATTTCGAAGTTTTAGACCAAAATCAAGCGAAATTTTAAGAAAAACAAAGCTATAAATTTGAGAGATATAGAACTTAATACGCGCTTTGTTTTTTGAAAATGAAATTTAGAAGGGGAGGGGGTTTTGGGAATAGGTTCTCTGCCGGAAACAACTACTAGGTTTGCACCGGTTGTGGTTGTAAAGTTATCGCTTAGTGAAAAAGGGGGTTCTAGCAAACTGGCTAAGTTCAATATGCCCTCACTATTTTTCCAGAGGTAGGGTTCTCGCCCAGCTTGTGTGAGATGTCTTCAGGCAACAGAAAGTGCAATTCAGGGGGAAAGTCGCCTGCCAATACTCAACGACATGTGAGAGGAAGTTCTGTTTCAAATAAAAATGGCCGCGCAGTTTTCACATCTTTTCAATTGATACACGAAATAAACTATCAATATCCAAGGTGTGCCCGGGGAATTTGCGACGGGCTCAACATGCCAGTGAATTGGGAGCAGTTCAAAGGTGTTATCGTGGAGCTATATATCAGGCGAGGCTACACATTGGAGACAGTAAAAGAGACAATGAGCGTCGAGCATGGAGTCAATGCATCGTGAGGAGCGATATGTCGGCGTCTTGGGCACGCGAAGCTAATTGAACTCAGGCCTCGCACGTTCAAGATGAAGCTTGATGAATGGAATATAAGGAAGTATAAACGCAGGGAGAAGCGTATAAAGACACGCTCGAAAATTACGTCCATATTGGCCTCTGGTCCTACAGATGCCAACTCACCATCCAGCGCCTCGAACTCATCCGAAAGTAGAGGATCAAGTACCTCCACCGAATCGGATGCGACATTGGATCTGAACTCCTCAAAAGTTCCTTTCAATAACTGCAGTCAACAATTCACGAGTGAGATAACGCACCAGGATACATTAGAGTCAGGTCCATTCTCTCTTCAAACGTCAATGCCCATCCCAGATAACCTTGCTGACGATGCTCACGATCTGGGGCCAATCGTAAATTCATCCTGGATGTTCTTCTCGTCGGGAACCGACTCTAAGAGTCTCCGGCTGCTTGCAAAACGCCCAGGAATGGCGCCTATTGCAATCGAGATACTGTTTAGGAACTGGAAGCCAGGAGGGGAATACATGCGTTACGCGCTTCGCTTCCTCGCAGATAAACATTACTGCCAGACTCTCATGTCGGTCTCCTTGACTCGATGGACAACTCAGGACCAAACGCTCTTCGACTTGTTGTACTTTAACGTACGGCCCACGGACCCAGAAAAGTACATTCTCCTGACAAAAGCCTTGCTCAAGGCGGACATGGCATTCGGGAATAGAAAGCTCGAGGCGATGTCAGCTACCTGGGCTCCTATCTGGCGATCTGCCATTCGGGCGACGCAATGGAAAGCAGCATTCACTTACTTAATCGAACTCAAAGTACATATTTCACTACGCAAAATAGATGGTGTACTATTTCGATGTGCTGTAGCAGTTGTGGCTGAGGAAATCCTGAAGACGAAGAGAATTACACTTGCGAATTGGAAAGGGGATGAGGAGCCATTTCCGGAGCAGACAAGGGAGCAATATATGGAGATAGTGAAGGATTGTCGTGATATGCAGATTGGCCTGGATCCAGCATTGCAGCAGAATATGCGTATTTCGTGGGTGCCCTGAGAGGATGTGAGGTCGAAGTCTTCTACCTAGTACTTGGAGTTCAAAATTAGCAAAATCAAGATGAATGTAGACTGAGTCCCGAATGCTTTTGAACTAAATACATGCAGGATCATTTGCGTCTCTGAGGAGACATGTATTCCCAGCCGTGGTCTTCGCTTTATTGTACGTTACAGAAGAGGTAATAATCTTCCTGGCTAGTTTCCCACTACCCATGGATCATAACAAACAAATCAGTATTTATAGATCTCAACCCACTTGGCAACCTCCTTCTCCGCACAGTAAGGCCCACGGTATGTGCCAGGTAGAAAGTAAACCCAAGGAGTGTGCCAGAGAAGAGTAGGAGTACTCATGTTGAGATAAAGGTCCTTCTCATCAGCGTTTTTCGTCATCAACCAGAACCACATCTCAAGATCGTCATCGAAATTGCCCCCACCACGTTGCATCATTTCCAACCATTCCTTACACAAGATTATCTTCTCGAGATGACCCAATTGTCGAGCCATAGCGGCCACCCTGAAATGTGCATAATTTCTCTCGAAAGGATCAAGTCTCTCAATCGCCAGAGTGTGGATTTGTCTAGTAAGAAGCGGCGCTCTGCTGAGCAAGCACCCAAGAGTCTTCTCATCTCGGACGAGGAAAGTATCTCGCTCAAAGTCGATGCTCATTCCAAAGTAGTAGCAAATATTTGGATGCGTGACCATTCGAGATTCGCGAGAGATAACTTCGGTGGGAATGGGTTTATTTGGGCGAGAAAAGAGTTTTTTGTAGACTTTCCTGAACATGATGACTCTCGGAGGACGCTCAATCAGAGAGAAGATCTTGAGCTTTATTCTACAATATCGAGTGGTTAGCGGTTCTCTGTTCAAGGGTTCTAAGGGGAAATACGAGCCACAGAATCCATTCAGAAAAAGTAGAGAGAACACGAGGTAAAGAAAGACAGTCTTGGAATCTAGGAACAAAGAAATTGTCCCTACTCAGTCGGAAGCCTTGGAAAGCATGTGAATACAGGTTCTTGTGGCTGCATAGCTTGTAGATCGGTACCGTCGGGCACTTGAGAGGAAATTGATATGGTCTCAGTGGACACTGGCGGGAGCAAACCAAAATATGGATGATCATCTAGATGATACTCCCTCTTCAGTCGTAGGAGAGACAAGACCTTTGCACCAAAGCGGAGCGATCTGTGAAAATTGGGCAATGGTCTACCTGGCATGAAGGAAAAGGGGCCGGCTGTCTTCTTTCGGAGTACCTCGAGAAGCTCTGAATGCCCAGGGAATGAAGCCATGATTTGTGGTGCGAAGATGAGCAATGCCGTGGGTTGTTGACTCCTGACAAGCAGGTGTTGTGGTTGGCGAGACGCGAATAAAAGAAGGCGAACTTTTCTTCATGTGGGTAGTAAGGCCTTGACAATGTGAAGTCGCATCTTATGTGGGGTTAAAAATGATGAGAGCTCGTTAAAGGAACCCGATAACAGTTATCTCAGGAGTATGTTGAGGCCGATATAGGAAGTTGGGACGGAGCCATCGTGGGCGGTGAAAGAAGTTCAGTACAATTGGAAGAGAAAGATGTCGTTCCGCATGAAAAGTGATTTCTGCTAAAGAGACAATAACGAGTGGGGAAACTGACTGCTCGTCCTGCATCCTAATATCTTTCCATAATCCAGTTCTTCCTCTCACTGGCTTGCATCCCATTCAATAGATCAATTTCGGCCTTCTTGACACTGATATACCTCGCCACAACATCCTTACCCACGAGCTCTGTCAGCTCTTGATCACTTTCCAAGGCCTGTAATGCAGCCTCGAGATCCTTCGGCAGCATGTCTTTGATCCCAAGGACCTTCTTCTCCTCTTCATCCAGCAGTGCTGGATCCTTCAGACAATCTCCCAAAGTCAAATCCAATTTATCCTTCAGACCCTGCGTCCCTGCTGCAATAATAGCGGCCAGAGCGAGGTAGGGGTTGGAAAGTCCATCAATGACTTTGATCTCGAAGTGCGATCCGTCGATTTTCCTTAAAGGAGTTTCACGGTTTTGAGTACCCCAAGCAACCCATCGCCCTCCTGCCCAGCAACCATCTACCATCCGATCATAGCTGGAAGGATTGCTATAGCCGAACGCAATAATGGCTTGCAGATGCTTCAATACCCCCGCATAGAATGGCTCATAGACATCCTTCTTGTCTCCTTCCGGCGATGAGAACGAAAGATGGACATGCGAGGCAGTGCCGGCCATATCAGCGAATGGTTTGGGGTACAAGGTTGCTCGCAGCGAGTAACCTGCAACCACGGTGCTGATAATTTCCCGAGCATGAAGAAGGGCGTCAACAGCTTGAAGTGGCGGAAGAGGTGGAAGAATGAATTCATATTGGCCAGCGGCAGATTCTGGATGCCATTGCTCAAGGTAAATCCCGGAAACAGCCAAGCTATCATAGATTTGATGCAGCATGTCAAGAATTTTGTTTCCATGGAGGGCTCTATTCGACGACCATGCATGGCCACCTGAATTTGACAGTGTTTGGAGAGCACCATCTTCGGAGCGGGACATGTAGACAATCTCAATTTCAAAGCCAACCAAGAATTCGAGATTCAGAGTTTTGGCTTCTATGATGGCCTTACGAAGCAGAGACCTTGGGCACAAACCCGAAATGGAGCCATCTTCTTCGTGGAACTCACATTGCACAAATGCGTAGCCCTCGTATGGTCCTGGTCTGAGGGAGGAGAAGTCGGCCTGGAGTCGGTACTCGCCTGTTGCAGCAACTCCCTCAATTATCGTGTCATTTTGAAGAAGGCCAAGTGAAGCTTTGGTGATGCCAATTGATAGTTTTGGGCTGTTCTCAAGGAGACTAAGTGCTTTCTTAACAGGGAGGATACGAAGTCGAGGGGTGGAGGTATAGTCGAGCCATTGGAGACGAAGGAACTTTACAGAAGTGTATTCATCCAAGAAGGTAATGAATGTGTCCTGGTCGGATCTCGTTGCTGATCTGATGGGCAGTGGAATTTTCGAGCCAACAAAGGGCTTAAAAGGTATGTGGAGGTCGTAAAGGTCATTCGAGGTCTTAAAGAAAATGTCCTCGACCGCTCTGACAGCTTGCGCAATGGTCAAAGTCTCGCTTTGGACGTAGTCGGTGAGAACCTAAAACATTAGCTCTGCTCAAGACACTTGAAGAATGAACTCACTACTTCCAGAGCCTCCCGGACCTGAAGCACGGCAAGTAGATAGGTTTCTGGGAACCAATGTCCATCTGTACTCCACAAGATTTTCTCCGTTGGACACAGCTCAAGGATCTCCCTCACCACCTTCTCCTGCCCCTCTCTACTAACGAACGGAAACACCTCGCCGATGTCAGCATACACGTTCTCATAGACGCTCGCCAGATACCCAGCCTCCTTTGTCCAAGGATAGCTGGCATGCAAGAGAACGATCGGAACTGTCGGATACCTTCGAATGAAATCTTGCAGATGAGAGGGTGATGATTTCGTGAGCGTGATGTCGTTGTCTCCCAGTCCCGTATGGAATTGCAGTGGCTTCTTATGCTTCGGACTTAAGGCAATAAGCTGCGCTGTCTTGTTTACCAAATAGTGGTTCAGCGGCATTCCATCGACTCGCTTGAAATCGGTAATTCCAGCTTCTTGCAGCCTCGCAATATAATCCACAAATGAATCCCTCACTTCCGACGAGCTCACCAATGGCAGAATATCCAGCCCTGTGCGGTAGCAAATAACTGATTTGAAGCCTACAACTTCAGGATCATCAATTGCTGTCTGAATAGCAATCTCAAAGGCGTCTCTCAATGCACCGAACACATCTTCGGGCTCAATATCATCCTGCTTGAGCAAGGCATCGATAATCTCCTCGGCCATCTTCTCAATCCTCACGATACGCTTGCACTCACTTCGGACAAGCTTATCATGCCAGCTGTAATCATGGACTTCATCTCCGCCATCAAGGCCATCGTCGACGAGCAGAACTTCGATGCCCTCAAGACAGCGCCTCTGCCACACGTGATGAGGCTTTGCTTTCTCGATGTCGATCGCTTTCACGACATCTTCCCAGGTTGGGGGACATCCTAAGACGTAGGATAATTGATTCACGGCCCGGATATGAGAGAGTGAGGAGGTGGTTGCCCGCATGGCATCGCCATGAGCTTCAGTCGTGATGGAGAGGAGAGGGTATTTTGATTGTGCTGCAGAAGTTAGGAGAGGGTGAGCATGATTATCGATGATCGGGGTAGTGTGGATCGCTTTGATGAGGTCTTCCATCTTGGCTACCTAGAACCTGATTCGGTCTTCAAAGATTTAGATGATTCCTGTGGATGCGGATGAGATTGTCTTGATATCACGGCGGAACGGAACCACGGTGCAGATATGCGAGGAAGGTGAGTGTCAAAATTGTCTACGGCAACTCTAGATCAAGACCAACTTGGTATGATTCGAATAAGCTTCGCTCTGTTGCGGTTGGTCGTGCGATAGTGATCATGGAAGGTCGTACAATGTCGCGCAGTCGAGTTGTAGGATTGTCACGTGATAGAAGTTCTGCAATCTACCAAGGTAAGCACTAATAGTCGGTTCGACCTCCTCTGCTCGTTTCGCTCGAGTTAGGAAGCCGAAAGGTTTACGATATCAAAGGGGTAAAACTATATCTAGAGATATTCCTACAACACTTTATTAATTACTCCTCAAGACTAGGAAGGCAAAAAATAGGGGGAAAGAGGGGCCAACACCCCTGGCTCTGTACGTGTCTAAGGGAACTTTCTTCTATAGCATTTTAGGTGACAGCTCCATGTGTCTGACGGATCCTATGGTTTGATGATCGTGTGCTTCTTGCAAATACTAAAAAATGTGTTGCCGTAACCGATTTGGTATATGCAACGTCGGAGTTTGCTTCTTGATTGTGCATCCACGCGTTGCGCGATGAGAGTTTTGTTTCTAATCTAAGCCAGGGGCAGAAATTGCTTGTTCTTCGAAAAGACAAGCAGAGATAATTCTAAGCCAAAGGCAGAGAATGCAGGGGGTGTTTTGAATCCCCCGCGTTGCAGGGGAAGGGGGGTGCTTAACCACTGGTCTCCGAAGAGACTGTTAGTTAGGCACAGAGCTACCGACGCTCAACTTAGGCTACCGAAGTAACTTGGGTGACCAAGTCCTTATTTCGGATATTATAGCCTAGCAACGTGGGACATCGTAGAGCCAGCTAGCCGAGCTTATGAAGACTAGGTAGGTACAAAGGGCAAATTCTGAAATGCAGGTAGGGATTTCGTACAATCACTAGTGCAATGCTCAAGACGTTGAAGAGCTAAGATTTCAATGAATGGATGAATGACAAGGCTCATCTTTTGATGCTACGCTAGCTATGAACAGGTGGGTTTCATTCTGAAGACGGTATTCCTGCCAGACAACAACCTCCTCCGCATGACGATGTAAAGCAAAAGAGACAGAGTCTATCATCAATCAGCAACCAATTCCAGACCACGACCCCCATTAAAGGGTATCTGATTATCGAGAAGGTGCCTGAGTGTCCACGAGCTTTCTCGAACACCAGGATCAGCTGGATAATCAGCATACTGATTCATACATGTCAAGCACACCTCAGCGAACACAGGCCCCTCGGCTGGCGTTCTATTTAGATATTTCTGCCACACGCCAGCGAAATACCTGAAGTCGTCTGCACGCACAGTGTTCAGGATTTGATGCCAATTTTGTTGTCCGAGCCGTACAATCACATATCTCCCGTCGGGATGTTTCCAAATAAATCCAATGCCGAGAACATAAACCCGCCGTACCTCAACTTCACCGTTCACTACAGCTGTTTTGAATTTTAGCATGTTGCTCCGGGAGATGATAGTTCATTGACTCACACCTAAGGAAGTCTACCGGAACCAGAACCTTTACATAGACAGGATCCTGAATTAGAGGAATGTTGCTAGCCGGTCCCATATCAGCGGAGATTGCGAGTCCCCAAGATTCGATATACCGAGCAAAAAGCTCCACCTGATTGTACCGAGGGTCTGCCATTTGTTGAGTACGTCTCCATTCAGGGATGAAAACTGGTTGTGATTGGGTAGAAAAGTCATGATGATTGACAGAATAATCTGCGCTAGCTGAATTGGCAAGAGCAAGTGGGTTGTCCATTGAAGATGCACTTTGTTGACAACGAGTCCACTCGGTGGATGGATTTGGTTGAAGATAGTACGATGCGTCATGGAAGTTGGCAGAGTCGTTGTGAAGTCCGTGGGTAGCAGCAAGTCGGGCCGCTCCAGATGATAAAGCATCAGTTGCCAATGGTTCGACCGTATCAAACAATTGAATTGGAGACATAATATTGGAATTGTTGTTTTTATCCATGGAGTGGGTGGCAGAGAATGCCTCCCAAGATTGACCACCAATACCCCCAGCTGCACCATTCCCAACACTTGCAACCATTTTGAGACTGGGGCCACAGCTAAGTTGGGAGTTGGCTGGGGCCGTGTTTCGCGGTCCTGAAGTTGAGCTCGAGGCCGACCTGGAAATTGGGATGCTGCAACCCTCGGGAAGGTCCACTGGAGATACCGTTGTTCCGCGGGCAAGCGGTACGATTGATGAATGTTGAAGAGAGCGTGGCGTGAAAGATATACTGTGGCTGAGAATGTATTGATGTTATTGTCGATGATTCTGTTGATGGTGGTTGATGATGATGATGGTGTTGTTGAGAGAAGTGTCCGGAAGGTCGATGCCAGATTAAATGGTGGAGCACTGAAACGTTGCTTCTGCAACGGGAACGGTTTTTGGGATAATAATCGGGCATTTGGCTGGGAAAGTGCATTTGTTGTCGTCATGTTGTGGACAGGTGACAGGATGAAGAGGCAAGAACGCTGTGTTGAAAGGACCTTAACCTTGTAGGAACAGTGAAACCCCCCTCATCATTTCGATTGAGCATTTAGACCCCCGAAGATCTCTTTTGAATAAGAGAGTCCATCTGATTGTGGAACTCGGCGTCCAGCCTCTAGAAAGTGAAAATTGAGATCCTCTTCCAAACACTCACGAAGCACGCTTGCCTTCAAGTTTCTGCCTTTGTCTAGCCGCACGGAATGACAAATGGCTAAATCATAAGCAGTTTATTTCGACTCCGTACTTTACTATGCAAAAAATGCTGTGTATACCTTTTACAAAACCCAAAACAATGCAACAAAATCTCACAAATTCTTGATGTCATATTTCTTCCTCAAAAACTCACCCCATCTCAGAATCGCCCACGGCACGGGTAATAACCCCAGCCCAATAAAGCCCAAAAGACTGTTGCCCCAACCCAGACCTAAAGTTTCATACATTTTTTGTCCACATAGTGGAAGAACTGCACCCATGATGCTTCTGATCACGGTGTTCGCAGCTAGAGCGCTGGCAGCGTAGAAGGCGAACGCGTCAATGAGGTAAAGCGAGACGCACATGAAAACGGCGATATTGCCGATGCCAATCAAGACCGTGGCCAGGATCGGCACCATAAATTGGACTTTGTATTGTGCCGTCCAGCCGTATATGAATAAGCCGCAAGGAATAAGCGCGTATGCTGGAAGTAGAGCTTGGAGACGAGCTTCGGGTTGCATGGCCGCTCCGTCGGCTGCCTCTTCACCAGCTGCTTCCATTGCTTCTTTCCTCGCCTTGAACACTCGATCTGTAGACCAGGCAAAGAAGGCTACTCCGACCAAGGACCCAATTCCAAGACCCAAGAAGGTGAGACCGACAATTCCAGCTGAGAAGTGGTAGGTTTGCTCAAAAACTGGCGTGAAAGTTGTGAATAGTAGGTAAAGGTATCCGTATATGACACCGACGTAAATGGCCAGTAAGAACACGATCGGAGACTTGACAAGCATTTTCGTGGGTCGGATAATCGAGTGCAAGAAGAAGTCCCTGGGCGAAAGACCAACATCGAGCTTGGAGCGTAATTCCTTGTTTCCGGTCTCCTTCCGTAATCGATCCGTCTTGCGCTGTATAATGACGGCAGCGTAAGTCTCCCGCATGAAGACTAGGCTAAGTAGTCCAAAGAGTCCAGAGAGCATGCAGAGGACCCAGAAGGTCCATCTCCATCCTTTCGCTTGCGATAGAAATCCACCAGCAACTGGTCCAACTGAGCCGGTCAGAAGATTTTAACAAAAATCAAGAGGAGAACTCACTGATAGGTCCAATCATAGGGCCCATGACAAAACCTGACATGGCTTTTCCTCTTTTCTCCTGGGTCACCAAATCCGCAATGGTCCCACCTCCATTGGTTAGCGGCGCAGAGCCAAATACACCAGCCAGAAATCTGAACCCAACCAAGAAATTCAGGTTCGGCGCGAGGGCACACCCAATATTACAGGCAAAGAAACAAAAATTGCAAATATGATACACCGGCAATCTGCCATAAATCTCACTCAGCGGAGCGAAGAAGAGCGGGCCAACTGCGAATCCGAGGACATAGACCGAGACGACGAAACTTGCTAATTCCACATTGTCACTCTTGAATTCCTTCATTAACTCAGGCACGCCAGGAGCGAACATGGATGAGCCCAGTGGTGTGACGAAGCAGATTGCAGACACCAATGTGATATTGAGAATTTTCATCCATGGCTTAAAGTTGAGCGGGTTCGCAGGATCGTCAGGGCCGTCCCACCAAACGACATTCGAATCGTCTTCCTCGGTCGATACATCTTCTCCAGCTTTCTCAACATCCTTCGCTGCATTCCCATTCCTCTCTATACTTTTCTTCGCCGCTTTCTGACTCAGGGCGATCGATTGTTTCCGTTTCAACTCCCCTCGTTCATCAAGGACATAGCCTTCGTTCGAGGGAATATCGACATCGTGGCCTTCATACGCAGCCAATGTCTCCTTTTCCAGGTCCGACAATTGAAGTTCGGGTTGCGAAGGCCGTCCTGTGGGGGGTGATTCGTGAGCTGGGGCCTCCTTCGACTCTGAAGCTGTTGTAGAGCTCATATTCGCATCTGGCATATCGCCTACGGCTATTAATACTATTTTCTGCCATTGTGACGCAATATTGGCAGGGTCGTGGGCGATTGCGCCGATACAGCCTGCTGGGAGTTTGACAAGGAGAAAGCTTACTCACTTATGCTACGGGCCGCACAATGTGGGGTACTGCAGCTTGGGAAGAACCTAAAGGCTTGTTTTCACACCACAAGCTTACACAAAGAACTGGGTCAATTGTCCGCGGAAGAGTTGCCGCAACAAAGCATACGAAGAGAAAATTGGATACAGAGGCGGGAAGAGCGAAGAATCTCCCGTATTCATCGGAAAGGTGAATGCGCCTCTGTTGGAACGACTAAAATTCGGGTCCGGAAACTTGAGAGGCAAGAATATGGCATAAACCCTGCATAATATGCATAATAGCACAAAATTGGGTATAATCCCCAGATCTCCGCACAACTGCAGGTCAAGGCCCCCATCTTTGTTGCTGGGTTAGAAGGGCCACCCCGAGACTTCGGCTCGGGTCCGAGGGCTTCTCCCCCTTTGCAATTCTGGAAAAATTGCAGAACATTACAGTTCGCTACTGGTCCAGTGATTGCAGTCCTCTGTGTTTAACAGTGGACTCTGTTCGAGTCTTTTCAACTCAACTTAACTCATGCACAGCTTCTAGTCATAGCGGAGTGCTACCCCATTCTCGGAAGAGATGAAGCGCGAGCACCGAGCACCAGAACGCCTCAACTGCTGGAACTTCTGGAAGGTGTGGCTCGGATGGCGTGCAAAAATCTCCGGGCGATCCTTGGCTCAGACAGGAATATGATTGGATTGCGGTGCGAAATTCTTACTATTAGGTTGCTTTTATTTGTTCCTTGTTCTTCTCCATTTTCAGCATCCTTTCTTTCTATTTTCTCCACATCCGTCTTCATGATACTTTGCGCAGATGGCTAGGCTCGATAACTTCACCCAAAATCCCGATATTTTTCATCTCCCGGATGCAAAACATGCATCGGATTCGATAAATGGACCTACTGAGAGGAAGTCTGCTGAGGTCATACCTTATCCGCTCTCGAAATTATTCTAGTAGCCTTTTAAACTCCTTAATATTATTAATAAGATATTGATTCTCCTCCTGGCGCATCCAAACTCTGGTAAAGAAAGTTGAGCTGACAAATCTCTCCTCATCCATAACAGTGGTAGCAGAACCACCGTTGAAGCAAGCTGAAAGAACCATAAGCGCATCAGCGTAATTCATTTCAGCATAAGCATTGACCTTTCCTTGGAGAACCTTGGGCATGTCCCTTAAATGGGAACGTGGTATAAGTCGAGTTGCTCCGTTGGGCGTCGTTGCTTTCTTTCCCGCAACGAAGAGCCCAATGCTCGTATCTTCTTTCCAGTATAAGTTCAGAAACGGCAGGATAAGCTAGATAGTGAATCGTATCGTCACGGTTGAAAGTTTCGTTTTTTGCTCACGGCCCAATACTGAAGAGGATGGTCTTATTCAACTTTGGCAAACTCGTGCTACTTTCATTTTCCAGCTATTCTTTTACATCAAATCTCAAAATTCAGAACACGAACCCAATGAAGAATAAGATATAATACCACGAAGCCCAATTGCCCTCTCATTAGGTCTTGATAACAGGATTGCGAAGATGGAGTCAACTCCCGTGCCTCAACCCCCATGACAGCTAAGCGAGCATCTCACTTACACCCCCTATTTTGACGAACGGCTTCGCAAATGAGATCGAATAACCGGCTTGAAGTATTCAAAAGGCTCAAAATAAGAAGAGACCAGTGGTTTAGCTGCCTTCTAGAATTCATTCTTGGGCAGGTCATTCTGAGATCAGTGTCTCCGTCAGTCATGCCAGGCTCTCCATTACTTCTGCCATATCGAATGAGTTTGCATTTCTGTGGGAAAGACTTGTAATATCATGGTTAATGTGCGTCTCTTTATTAATTGGACTTTTGGACGCCATTACGACATGGTCTTTTTTGATGGATGTTCAGCATCAGAACTTAGAACACGTTTGATGGTGTTAAGCTAAATCACAGAACGGAAAGCCAGAGAATATGTATATTGTGCAAAATGTTGTCCTTCGGATTCAAACGATGAATCTGAGATATGGCCATCATTATCAAGCTTCACTCTGGCTCTGGGTTTTTGAAAGGAAGGCGATGATGAATAAAGGCTCAGCAGATTTGCAGGTGACAGGATGCCCCCAGAAGCCAGCTAGACACAGCATCACAATACAAAACATACATTCTGTAAGTTTGGTCATAAAGGATACAGAGGTGAAAGTTGTATGAGTGAAGTATTTCCTGGGATGGGATGAAAGGTTGTCTGAAAGTGATGTTAATCTGGGGCTGCTGATTGGCTAAGTTTGCTCTGAACGAGAAAAGCGGGAACTCCCGCATACGCTTGCTTGAAGGCTCACCTCGGGCCATCCCCAGTGCTCTCCAAACAATATCAACGACAAGCAATGATTATACGGTACCCACCAGCGAGTGCTTTTCGATCCAATGGCTTCAGTACCGTATGCCTATCATGCTTTCTCAAGACGAAGGCCGCACCTCGAACGGCGACGAGAAATTTCTCGAGTACATCGAATGTTCAAGCTTCGGTAGCAGCAACACCACAACTACGTGCCAATTACTTCTCCGCCAACTCGTTACTCGAAAAGGCACGTACAAGCTCTAGGAGACGAGCTCTGACATCTGTAATTCCAGAGTCGAGTTCGGTTGCATCCTCAAATGAAGCTCCGAAACTTCCATCGACCCCCTCACCTCCCACCAGCTCAACTCAAGACCTCCCCCACCGCCGACGACAAGCAGCCCGACGTGCAGCAGCTTCTGCAGACCTTGTACTACCTCCAAACACTTCCTCAACCCTCTCTACAACCGCTTCGAAAGCTCCACCCAATTCCATACGAAGATTAATCCCCGTCCTCCTCTCGCTCTCTAAACCCCGCCTTTCTATCCTCGTCGTTCTTACAGCATGCGCGTCATACTCCCTATATCCTGTTCCCGAACTCCTCCTGCCCTCCGCAACTGCCACACCCTCACTCTCACCTCTCACTCTCCTTTTCCTCACAAGTGGAACCGCACTCTGTGCCGCGTCCGCAAATGCATTTAACATGCTCTACGAGCCGAAATGGGACGCCATGATGTCGAGGACAAAGAACCGACCTTTAGTACGCGGGTTAATATCCACAAGAGGAGCAGCATTATTTGCAATACTAGCCGGAGTTGCAGGCACAGCAGCCTTGTACTATGGCGTCAACCCTACGGTCTCCTTCCTCGGGGCCTTGAATATCATCCTTTACGCAGGAGCCTACACCCCGCTGAAGCGTGTCTCCGTAGTCAATACTTGGATTGGGGCAGTCGTTGGTGGAATCCCACCACTCATGGGCTGGGCAGCAGCAGCCGGACAAAGCGCTACACATGGGGACTGGAAAGAGCTTTTACTCGGGGAGCAGAATCTCGGGGGTTGGTTATTGGCAGGACTGCTATTTGCGTGGCAATTTCCGCATTTCATGTCCCTGAGTTGGTCGATTAGGGAGGAGTATAAGAATGCAGGGTATAAGATGCTGTGCTGGGTAAACCCTGCGCGGAATGGGAGAGTTGCGCTGAGATACAGCTTGCTGTTCTTCCCTATCTGTATAGCGCTCTGCTATACGGGTGTTACGGAATGGTCGTTCGCTGTGGCGAGTGCACCAGTTAATATCTGGTTAGTTAAGGAGGCGGTCAAGTTTTGGAAATTAGAAGGGCATAAGGGCAGTGCGAGGGGTTTGTTCTGGGCTAGTGTCTGGCATCTCCCTGTGGTTATGATTTTGGCCATGGTTGAGAAGAAGGGGATGTGGCAGCGTGTATGGAGGGCTGCCTTGGGACAGCCTGACTTGGATGAGGATGAGGAGGATTGGCTAGAGGAGGATGAGGAAGAGGCTGTGTTGTCAAGCAAACATGTGAAGCCTGAAACTAGAGCGGCTGCGATCTCATTACCGCCGAGATAGACGATGTCTAAATCGAATCTGTGTGAGTAGGAGTTCAGAAGCTGATGGGCGCGAGGGCGTGAAATCTTGCATTCTGGCTGACAGCTAACAACGCTGTATGTACTTTTACAAAGCTATTCTACACAATTCATATCTCATGAATAAATCCGGTGTCAAAGGATTGTTATGGCCGTGGCCCAGAATGCAGCGAGCGCCGAAACACCAACCAACTTATATAATCCACCAACTCCTTCGAACCAACAAAATCATCGACCATTCCCAGGCCGATTTATTATGGCATCGATACCCATGTCCATGCTAGGCAGCCTTTGCCCGTGAGGATGGTAGACTGCGCTTCCGCCGCTGCCAGCGCTGGAACTGTAGTGGTGCCCTTGGTATGCGCTTGCACTTCCGCTGC
>Ga0302325_10015147_pt1 | contig 16397 bp, 13 predicted proteins | sample Palsa_T0_2_FD_201948 | JGI IMG/M metagenome (GOLD analysis project Ga0302325, IMG submission 201948) | Peat permafrost microbial communities from Stordalen Mire near Abisko, Sweden - Palsa_T0_2 | ecosystem: Environmental > Terrestrial > Soil > Palsa > Peat permafrost | place: Sweden: Abisko... | reverse complement strand
GCGCGATTTCCCGAGATGGCGCAGGCACGCAGCCATCTTCCTCATGTGATCAAGCTATGGGACGTGGCCCTGATTCAACCGGAATCGATTGTCCGGTACGTCGACACGGACGTATTATTCCAGCGGCGCTTTCGGAGGCTGTTCCCCGGTCCAGGCGAATCTGGTTCGGGTGCTTTCATGATGGACAGCGGCAATAGTTTTGGGGCGCATCCCGGGGATTTCTGGCCGGTGGGACCATTGCGGGTGGCGCGCTGCCTGAATTCCGGGTTGTTCTGGATTCAACGCAACCGAATCGACTATGAACGGATGGAATACCTTTTCAAACGCTGGGGTCCGCAGCGCATTCGGAAATATCACGGGTGGTTCGAGCAGACAGTCTGGGCGGATCAAGCATGGCGATCGCGCTGCTCGATGTACGATCCAGTGCAATTCAGCACCGCCAGTGCTGTGGCGAGCGCCAACAACAAACTCATCGGTGTTCACTATGTCACACCGAGGAGAGGGCTGCTCAGGACCCTGCTTGAATCCGGCGCGGTCGATTCCTCCGCTCCATCGAAAGCGTCCGCGGAACACGTTGAGGAGATACGGACGCTAGCTTCCAAGCCGTTCGGGATGTTTGGCGCTACATTGGTTGCCGGCCGTGCAATCGTCTCCGGGCGCCGGCCAGGATGAAGCGAAGGCAGTTTCATCTCCCAAATATGAGAGGAATTTCAAATTACCTAGACGGCTGAAGGGATGCTTCGCTCGCCGCGGAAATTCTGGACCTACGAACCTTGAACACGGGATGTTTTGCACGTTGGAGTCAAGGCTGCTGCTTGACCCCACAGTTGTATAGGTGGCCGCTTCAGATTCTGTTAGCCTCATGAGAAATGGAAAAACAGGTCAACCGGACACAGGGCTATCGGCCCGATATTGAAGGCCTACGCGGACTCGCAGTCGTACTGGTGGTCGCCTATCATGCGACTCCGAGGCGGTTCCACGGCGGCTTCATCGGCGTGGATGTGTTCTTTGTTATTTCGGGGTACCTGATTACCGGCTTACTGGTGCGGGAGATCGAAAAGACGGGCCGGCTTTCGCTGGCTGGATTTTATGCACGAAGAGCGCGCCGGCTCCTGCCGTCCTCCGCGCTGGTTTTTCTCTTTACCCTGCTGGCATGCAGTCTCTTCCTTTCGCCCTTGCAGCAATATCATTTGGGAACATCCGGCATTTACACAGCGCTATATGCAAGCAATTTCTGGTTTCTCCACCAGTCGACCGACTACTTTGCTCCGGCCATTGCGACCAATCCTTTTTTGCATACCTGGTCGCTCGCAGTGGAAGAGCAGTTTTACCTGGTCTGGCCCGCTCTTGTTCTGCTTGGCATGCGCGGCCTTCGCTCCCGGCGGACCCTGTTTGCGCTCATGATCGCGATCACAGCCGCGTCCCTGGCGGTGTGCGTGTGGTTCAGCACGCGACTTGCACCGGTGGCATTTTTCAGCCCGTTCGCGCGAGCCTGGGAGTTCTCGATTGGAGGTATTGCGCTTCTCCTGGCGCCGTTCGAACCGCGGGTTCCCGCGGCCTTGCGAGCTATTGGAAGCTGGCTTGGAGTTGTCGCGATTCTGGCCGCGGCGACTCTACTGCAGGACCAGGTTGGCTGGAGGGGCTGGCACGCTTTGCTGCCGGTGCTTGGCACTGCTGCGATTTTGCTTGGCCGTGCGCCGCGGACCGGAGCAGCTCGAATCCTGGAGCTTTCTCCCGTGCAGTGGACGGGCCGAATTTCCTACGTGTGGTACCTCTGGCACTGGCCCCTGCTGGCGATAGTCCAGGCAATGAACGAGGAGGCGACGTTTTCTCAACGCTTTCAACAGATCGTTCTTTGCGTGGCGGCTTCGCTGGTTCTTGCGGCGATCACGCACTCGCTGGTGGAAAATCCTATCCGCTTCAGCCGTTATCTCGCGCCGCGCAGAGCACTCTCTCTTGCAGGCTTGGGCTTGTTAACGCTGGTGACCGCTGGAACCGCGATTACCTGGCAACATTCCGCAGTGCAGGCCGCCCATTCGCTGCAAGGTGGACGGATTCTGAAAGCGCTCGCGGATAACGACCAGGCAAGTGCGTGCCCGCGCGTGGGTCTTCTGGGCTCCGATGTTGTGGAATGCGATGGCGGGAATCCGGCTGCGAAGTTTAGCTTGGTCCTGTTCGGCGACTCTCACGCGGGACAGTGGTTCCCGGCATTCCAGGAGATTGCGAACCACCGCGGATGGCGGATTATCCTGCTTCGCAAACCAGCCTGCCCCACCGCGATGCTAACGACATTCAATACCGCTCTCAACAGGCCGTACACCGAGTGCGACGCCTGGCGCAACGCGGCAATGAAGCGGATTGTGGCCTTGCATCCGGCGGCTGTCGTGATCGCGAACCGCCAATTGCAGAATTTTTCGTCAGGTCTGAAGAATCCTTACGACGCATGGCGCGAGGGATCGCGCAAGACGCTCGAGACTCTGGATTCAGCGGGAATTACAACCATACTTCTGCGCGATACGCCGTCGCCAGGCATCAATATCCCCGACTGCATGAGTGGAGACACTTCCTGGTGGGCCAGGAGACACGCAACAGCAAAGAATCCATGCACTGTGGTTCGCGCAAAGGCTCTCAATGAGCAAATTTTTCGCGCGGAGCAAGAGGCCGCGGCAGGCCTGCAACACGTTCGAGTCCTCGATCTGTCAGACCTTTTCTGCGATGCCACGCTCTGTCCGCCAATGAAGAACGGTTTGCTGGTCTACAGCGACGAAAGTCACATGAGCGAGCCGTTTGCGCGCAGCATCGCAGCATCGGTCGGCGACCGGTTGGCGCCTCTGATTTCAGATAACGGCTCCCGATATGCGCTGGCGCGATGATAATTGCCCAGTGATGCCGCAGGTGCACCCATGGTTGGCTGTTATGCAAGTCTGGTTGCGACTGATGAAACAACTGCGCTAATCTGAATCCACGACGACACATTGCCATTCTCAGTCAGGCCTGGAACGTATGCGATGACTCAACCGTTGCGCCTTGTAGTGCTGATGCCGCTCCGGGACGACTGGCTCTCTGCCGCGGAACTTATCCGGCGGCTTGACGAGGCCATGGACCCAGGCGCGTGCACCATGGAGATTCTCCTGGTGGATGATGGTTCAGTGACGAGTTACGAGCGCGACGAATTCCAGGGCGGTTTTTCCGTAGTGCGATCCATACGGACCCTGCGCCTGCGCCGCAATCTTGGCCATCAGCGTGCAATTGCCATTGGATTGGTACACATTCAACAAACGGCAGCCTGCGACGCCGTGGTTGTGATGGATGCGGATGGAGAGGACACGCCGGATGGAGTGGCGCAGTTGCTGCGCGCGTATGCCGCAACAGGCGGCACGAAGGCAGTGTTTGCGGAACGGAGCCGCCGCACGGAGACGCTGACCTTTCGGCTTTTTTATCAGATCTACAAGATCCTCCATCTTTGGCTTACGGGTATCCGCGTGCGGGTTGGAAATTTCAGCATTCTGCCCGCCGCCTACTTGAATAACCTCATCGTAATGAGCGAACTCTGGAATCATTACGCTGCCGCCGTGTTTCGCAGCAAGCTTCCCTACACCATGATTCCGATTCCCCGCGGCACCCGGATTGCAGGTTCTTCCTCAATGAATTTCGTCGCCTTGGTCTCCCACGGCCTGAGCGCCATCTCGGTCTTCGGCGATACCGTAGGCGTGCGGCTGATGATCGCTTCGCTGGCCGGTTCTCTGGTTGCCGGCGCGGGCATGGTGCTGGTGGCCATGATCCGGTTCTTCACCAATCGCGCCATCCCTGGGTGGGCTACGTCCGCAACCGGCATCCTGGCGATTATTGCGATTCAGTTGATCTCGATTGCAACCAGCTTCACGTTTTTTGTGCTCTTCAACCGAACGAATCTGGGATTTGTGCCTCTGCGCGATTACTCATGGTTTGTGGAAGAGACAACGGACATCTATCCTCATGGGTGAATTCAAGTATGGCGGCTCCGAGTTGGGCTTGTTCGCGGCCATGGAGAATTGGAAGACCTACTTGTCCCGCCAAATAAGACCGTTTCTCCGCGGAGACATTCTCGAGGTTGGCGCCGGAATTGGCTCCAACATCCGCTTTCTCGAGGACGGCGGCAATGGACGATGGGTATGCCTGGAACCCGACGCCGACCTGCACCGCCAACTTCTGAAGAACATCGCGGGAGCGGATTCGCGCCGCAAGTATGACGCCATTTGCGGAACGCTGGCGACGCTCGCCGGGCAACAATTCGATACCATCATCTACATTGAGGTTCTGGAGCACATCGCCAACGACCGTGAAGAACTGAACGAGGCCGCATCCCATCTTCGCAACGGCGGCCGCCTGATTGTGGTGGCGCCCGCGCATCAACTCCTCTTCTCTGCCTTCGATGTCGCGATCGGACATTTCCGGCGCTACAATCGCGCGATGGTGCGAAACCTCACGCCGGCAAGCCTGCAACTTGAACAAATAAAATATCTCGATTGCGTGGGCATGATCTTGTCGGCGGCAAACGCTTTCATTCTTCGGCAGTCCATGCCAACCAAGGCTCAGCTTGGCTTCTGGGATGGCTGGATGGTTCCGCTTTCACGATTGTTTGATAGGCTGTTCCTATATTCGGTGGGGAAAACGATTATTGCCATCTGGCGGAAGGAGGCCCTGGTTTGAGTGAGGCCGCCGCGCAGATGCAGAACGCGACTACGCCAAAATTGACTGCGCCTTCGATCCTGTTTCTGGCGCTTGCCCTGGCAATCGCCGGATCGTATTGGATCGTTCCGATTTTCATGGCGCCGGACAAGAGCCCGGACGGACTGGTCCTGTTCCGCGAAGCCGGAGATCCCGACTATTTTCCGCAGGTGACCTGGGCCGCACATCTTGACTTCGCGGAGAGTACGATCAAGGAATATGCCGGGACGGGCGTTCGTTCCTTCCCTTTTGTGCCTGTCACCATCCATGCCATCTTCTATCGAATTGCAGGCTGGACGGGTTTTATCCTGGCAGACGTTCTGATGGTGGTTCTCTATGCGTGCCTGCTGCGCCAATTTCTGCTGTTCGCGGAAGTTACTCGCGGGCCGGCGGAGTTACTCAGCCTGGGCGTGATTTCAGGGACGCTGTCCTGGATCAACGATCGAATCCCGGCAATTGCACATCACGCAATTCCGGTGCTGTTCTGGGATTTCCGCTTCCCCCGCGCTTTTATCACGGAAGCCGTGTTCGTGCTGTTCCTGATTCTAGCCACCTTGCTGTTGACTCGACAGCAGAAGCCCATTTGGCTATTTGCGGCGTTTGGCGTCAGCTTTGCGGCGTCGCTGCAAAGCGACATCTATTCGGCATTCGACGCAGCCTATGTTGTTGTTCTGGTTTCGGTCTTCACGATTACTGCGAGCAGCGACCGATGGGCGGCAAGCAAGCGGGTGCTTGGGGGGGCAGCTTCGTTTGCAATCGCCAGCCTTCCGTTTGTCTACCAGCAATTGCATACCTCGCCGGATTTGAAACGCAGATGGGGGGTTTACTCGACGCATCGATACTGGACATTGCTTCCCGACACCACCATCATTGCCTGCGCACTGGTGCTTGTCGCTGTGGCAATGGTTCTGGCGATGCGGTATCGAAGAAGCGACCGGAAGCAGGGAAGCGACCGGAACCTGGGAAGGTTTGCCGCGCTGGCAGTGGTGGCAACGGCCACTGCAGCATCCATCATCAGTGGGCCTGTGTCGCTGGCAGTCCTTCACCAGGCGGTTCAGATCTACCACTTCTGGCGGCAGACGATGCTGACGATCGGGTATTTGCTTTTGCTTTACATCGGATGGCTCCTCACCGATCTCAGTCCATTTCTCCGGCTGCGTGGATTCCCGGAAAAGCTACGGTCAACGCTCTCAGCGGCCGCGGGAGTCGCATTTGCCGGGCTCTGTCTTTTTGTTGCATACCAGCACTCGGTGGAGTGGTGCAGCATGGACAATCCTACGGCGCCGGCAATGCGCGACAATTTTCATCTGGACCACTATCGCACGGATTTCCGGGAATTGCATAACGTACTTGACCGCCCCGAGTACGCCAATGCCGTGGTGCTGGGAACTTTTGACAGGCAACTCTCAAACTGGTGGCTCGCCCGGGGGCGCTACGTCTATACCGTCGAGGGGTTCAACTGTACTCTGCCCGATAGTGTGATGGAGGCTCGCGCCTTCCAATTCCTGCGAATGACCGGGACGAGTTCCGAGGAATTTGGCCATTTGTTAGACAACACCTATTTCCTGATCCAGGTAATCGGGCACGACAAATACCAGGCCGATGCTAACTACACCGCATGGCCGCTCTCCGATTATTCTGCTGAAGCACGGCGAAGGATTGCAGCCACCACGTGGCCTTTTCATTTGGAACTGCCCATAAGCGAGAAGGCGCGGCTTATGTCGGCGTATGAGCAGTCACTTCGGACGCCGCAGACTGCAAATGCTCTGGACGTGCTTGTTTTGGACAAGGACACCTTGCGCGCCTATGTTCATCCAGAAGAAGGCGATCGGTTTCGCCTGACGTGGTCGAATGGAACGTTTGAATTGTGGTTACCAAACAATCCGGCAGCCGCAACGCAAAGCCGCTGATGGCGTGGTGATTCGAGTGGCCGATTTCTTTCCATGATCGGTATTCGCTTCGCTGTTCATGATCCTCTGGTAACGGCTGACAATGAATCCCGGTAACCACTCACAAACGGTTTGAGCGTTGACAATGGTTGTGAGCCCATGGGAAACTCTGTTTCGATGGCTCCCCAGGCAAACACTTCTTTGCTTCGCCGTAACACAAACCTCGATGCCCTGAGGGCTATTGCCATCCTGATGGTGCTTACCCACCACGCCGGCCGGGCGATGACCGTGGCCCATGCTTCCACTCCGTTTACACGTTCCTTTGAAAGAATCGGGTGGGCGGGCGTCGATCTATTCTTCGTCATTTCCGGTTTTCTTATCTCCGGGTTGCTATTTTCGGACTATCAAAAGCGGGGATCGATCGGCTTGTCCCGCTTTTATATCCGCCGGGGATTGAAGATCTGGCCAACGCTTTATGCGCTCATCGCCGTGACGGTATTGATCGATCTGCTGCCCGGGCATATTTTCCCCCCAATCAGTCATTTGCTCTCAGAGTTGTTCTTCGTGCAGGACTACTTTCAAAGCATCTGGGGCCTGACCTGGTCTCTTGCAGTCGAGGAGCACTTTTATCTCGTGCTGCCTTTGTTGCTCATCTTCCTGATACGCAGAGATCCCGAAAAACCGTTCGATGCCTTGCCGCGCGTGTTCGCGGCAATCGCCGTCTTCTCGCTGGTTTGCCGGTTTTGGGTGGGATGGAAACTTGACGGGGTTTTCGCTCCCTTGACCGACATGTTTCCGACACACCTGAGGATGGACGGGCTCATGTACGGTGTGCTGCTGTGCTACTTCAAGAGATACCGGCCAACAGTGTTTCAGTGGATTGTTTCGTGGCGGGGGGGATGGGCAGTGGTGGCGGCCGCACTGGTGTTGCTGTCAGTGTTTCCGAGTGAGAGCCGCCAGATGCACACATGGGGATTCACCGTGCTCTATATTGCAGCCGGGTTCCTGGTGGCAAAGGCCGTTGCGGTTGAGGGGCCCAAGCCGGTCCGCGCGATGAGCAGCCTGCTCGCCCGGTTCGGCATCTACTCCTACTCAATTTACCTTTGGCACATGTTTTTCGTGTGGATCGTACTTCCGCACTTTCACATTCATTCACTTATGTGGTTTTACTGGTGCTCCATTGCCGGACCTATCCCTTTTGGCATCCTCATGGCTAAGATCATCGAGTTTCCCGTACTTCATTTCCGGGACCGTGTCTTTCCTTCGCTTACAGAGCAAAGCCCAGCGCGAGTGCTCACGGAAACGGCACCGGAGAGCGTCACTGCGGGTTGAAGGGTTCATCGAGAATGGGTGCCCACACACTATTGGGCCGCCCAAATTGAAAAATCGGCGTTTTCATAGAGCTGCTTGAGGGGGAGCTGCGCGGGAGGCGCCCACTTGGCCGGGGATACGTAATAAACACCCTGCTTCTTCCATTCGGGAAGTATGATTCCTTTGCTGAATGCCTGGTCGACCTCCGCCTGCCGCTGCTCCATGTAGGGAGTGTTTTTTTCGTGGCCGTACCAACTGCGCCCCGTGGTGTATGTGGCTACGAGATAGCTGACGGGTACATCCTGGCAGACGACCATATCCCCCGATTTTACGTTGTGGCTGAGCCAGTTGAGCGCGCCGCTCTCGTCTTTGGTTAGCGACACGTTGAACTCATTGCGGACGGCAATCTTTGCCAGCCACGCGGCATTATCGAGCAGAAAAAAGCCTACCAACAATGTCAAAGCCCCCGCGCGAAGCCATGGACTGGGAAGCTTCAACAGGTAGTTCAGCATTGCAATCAGCATCGGCGCGCCGATGAAGAAGAGCGCGATCCAGTCGTAGCCGTGCGCAAAGTGTATGGGCTCCATGGGGCGCATGAACAGGTTGTGCTGCGTCAGAGCGAACACAACCAGAAACAAGACCGCGAAGAGCCGGGTCCGCGAATCTCGAAAGCAACTGAATCGCGAACTGGCAATCCGCCAGATCGCCAGACAGCCGACGATCAGAAGTGCCGCAATGAAGGTTTTGGGACGGTACAACCATGCCGCCGTCACTGCCGACATTTGCACCTGCACCACCCGATGGTCGCTGAATCGATTGAGCCACACCAGGTAATAGCCCACGTGCAGAGCAGCGATCAGGATGGCGCCAAGCATGAATCGGACGGTGACCGCGCCGCTGCGAAGCAGCAACTCCAGCGCCGAATAGGCGATGAGTACAAGGATCAACGACACTCCTGTAAAAGGATGACTGGCGCAAAGGAGTGCAGCTACAACAAGGCAGAGAATGAGCCGCTTGCGGATGAGGGCCAGAAGACAGAGCAGAAAAACGCCGTGATAGTAAGCCTCCGTCGGATAGATGAGGTTTCGGCCGAAGTTCAGCATCCACCAGCCCCATGTCGGTTCGAATTCAAAAACCGATAAAAAGGGCTCGTGCCTTGCGAGTGCGAGCATCAGGCCAACAAGGGTGAATACTCCCCCTCCCCAAAAGAAACAGAGCAAGCCGATCTTCTTTGCAGGGCTATCGAGTCCGACCACTTCCCTGTAAAACAGCACCGCTACGGTCGCCGCAAAAAAAAGCGCCAGCAACCAGAAGATGTTAAATGTAACGCCGGGATGAAATCCGAGTTGCTGAATCAAGCCGAGCAGCAATAAATGGGGCTGGAAGTAGACGGCGGGACTATCGTTTCCGGCGTACGGATTGCCATAAGTGAGATGGAAGCCATGGTAAAAGTAGGATCTGCCGTTGGCGAGATAGTACGGATTGTCGTACTCGATGAAGCCTGTGGGAACCCTGTTCTTCATCAAGGGAACAATGAGAGCGCCCGCGAGCGGAATGAACGCCGGAAGCGACAGCAGGATGACTGCCCAGCAAATCCACTTTGTGGAGGGAGAAGGCGCAGTTGGCGAAGCAAGGGTATTCATAGCCGGGAGGACACCCCAAATTTGAGTGATGAGCCTGTCACTTGATGATAGACAGTATATCAGCGATGCTACAGTGGATGGCCGGATTTGATTTGGACTTCGAAGCGAATTGAAGCAATTCTGAAGGTTCGATTTTCCGTCATTGACGATTTTTTGAATATTCCCAAACGCGCGGTGATTGAGGTCGCGGGTTATTCCATCACATGGAAAGTCGAGGCCTTTAGCAACTCATGCGTAACGGTTGCGTCGCGAGTCCAGATACGGAAATAGCGGCCCGATACCTTCACAGGAAAGTCTCGGAGAGCGGCCTGCCACGCCTTGTTGCGGTCGATATACTGTGGCGCGACCTCATATTCTTCGACGACGACGTCGGCTGTCTGAATCTGTTGCAAGACGTAGGCATCTTCGCGTGGCAGATTAAGGCCAGGAAGCAGCATCCAGCTTTGAGGCGTGGCGATTTCAGGATGATAGAGGTCGACTCCGTTTCCAAATGAGAGCAGGAAGACACGGCCATGCTGAGCGACGGATAAGACACTCTTCCACTCCGGCTGGAAGTCAATTGGCGTGTAGAGAGCCGCCGTATCCTGAGCTATGCTTTCGTGCTTCCAGACCTGCAGCGCATCGTCGATGCCTCTCCACTGGCTCATAAGGCCGAGAACAAGCAGCAAGGAAGTCAGCGCAAGTTTCAGGCGCCGGTTTGTCATCGCGGATACGCCTGCAAATATGCCGGCAATCAGAATGAACGAGAAGCCGATGTAGCTCATGGAATTGCCGAATGCCAAAAAAACAAAGCACAAGTGAAGCGCACAGCAGGCCAGGATGAACAGGGAAGGCCCTTCCGGTTTTGCATTTCTTGCAATGCGCACTGCGGCAAGGCAGCCGAAAGCCACCAGCAGAGCGGAGCAAAGAAGCCAGATTCCGGCGGGCGTGATCAGGTAGTAACTGAGATGCGCATCGGGTGGATGCCAGAAGAACTTGCCCTGCCCGAAGAAACCGAAATGCATGGCGCGATAATGCCTGGCGCCGCGCAAAGGAAGCAATGTCGGAAGCACGGTGCGCCAACCGAAGAATGCCGTCAGCAACAAGACGCTGCCTGCATAGGTGGCCGCTGCCGGCGCGAACTGAGCGAGCAGGCCACGCCCGGTTCTGCCGGGGTTCCGACCCCATTCCCACACAATCGCCACAGAGAGCAATCCCGACAGAACGATCGGCAAAGAAGGGACAGACAGAGTTCCGAGGACTGCGATTGAAAGCGCAAGCGAAAGGCGGCGCTTTCCCAAAAAGTAAAGCCCATAGGCCAGAGAAAGATTCTGCAATATGTGCGCAGGCGTGGGCGACCAAGGTCCGAAGTAGATCATCAAGTCGGAGAGGCCTAGAAGAACGCAAAAACCAAGCAACGACTGACCGATTTCCCGGCTAAGCAAAATCCAAAAGACCAGCATCAATAACCAATAAACAGCCAGAAGTCCCAGAGTCGGCCAATGCCCGGAGCCAAACAAGGCGAAATATGCGTGTTGCAAGAGGACACCGAGCAGACCGTAGTTGAATCCAAAATCCACTCCCGGGCGCAGGCCCAGTCCGATGAGTCGATCAACGGTCTGAAAACTGCCGATGTCTCTGAATGCGAAATTTCGGAAGTCCAGGATCGACGGCAACACCAATACGATCCTCAACGTCACTAAAAGGAAGAGGCCTATGGGGAACAGCCAGCTCAGCATCGGATTGCAGGCAGAATCAGCCGTTTGATTCGTGGATTCCGTATCCACTTGCGGAGCTACCTTGCGGTCATCCAGGATTTCCATTCTCGGCAGCACCTACGCGGAAAGCGTAACACACCTTGAATCCTGTCGATCGGGAGCGCATTGGGTTAAACGACCGGTGGTTATGTCGATCGTGTTACCGATGGTTCAGGACCGTCGCATCGATGTTGGTCGTCAGCTTCGGTACGACCGCACATACCCTAAATGTGGAGTTGCGTGATGCTATGATGTTATCTATTATCCGCATGAAGCATGTGCTTTTCGCAACAAGGCTTCGTTGCAGAAATCAACATGACAATTTTATGAATATGAATCGCGGGCACTCGATCCAGCTTCAATTGCACCGGCCCTGGGTTTGGGTGGCGGCCCTGACAAACCTGGCAGCGGCGTTGCGTGCAATCGGGCTGAGCAAGGGTCTTTGGTGCGATGAGATTTCTAACGTAGCCAAGTCTCAGCCCTGGTGACGCATGAATAAACTGATCATACAAATACCGTGTTACAACGAGGCGGAACATCTTCCCGCGACGCTGGCAGTTTTGCCGCGCGAGATTCCGGGCATCGACAAGATCGAAATTCTGATCATTGACGACGGCAGCGTTGACGGTACATCCGAAGTTGCGCGCGCCAACGGAGTGCACCACATTGTCCGCTTTCCGGGGAACCGGGGATTGGCGGCAGCATTTACGGCCGGCCTGGACGCTTGTCTGAAGCAAGGCGCGGACTTCATCGTGAATACGGACGCTGACAATCAGTACGAAGCGAAGGATATTCGCCGCCTGGTCGAACCCCTGCTTGCGGGGACGGCCGAGATCGTGGTCGGCGATCGCCAGGTGGCGACTCTCAAGAACTTTTCTCCTTTGAAGCGGAAACTGCAGGTCCTCGGCAGTTGGGTGATCGGGCACGCATCCGGCCTGCACACGCCGGATGCGACCAGCGGATTCCGGGCGTTGACGCGAGAGGCCGCTCTGCGCACGTTTGTTCTCAGCGGCTACTCCTACACACTTGAAACGCTGATCCAGGCGGGAGCCCGGCGGGCACCGGTGAAGTTCGTCCCCATCAGCATCAACCCGCAAACGCGTCCTTCCAGGCTGATGCGCAGCATTCCGGAGTACATCCGGAAGTCGAGCATCACGATTCTGCGAATTTACACCATGTACCGGCCGCTGCGGGTGTTTCTGACTATCGGAATCAGCATGATTGTGCTGGGAATTATTCCCGGCATACGATTCCTCTTTCTGTACCATCCTGGCCAGCGAGTGGGCCACATTCAGTCGCTGATCCTTGCGGCAATCCTGATCGTCGTCGGCTTCCTTGTTTCGCTCATTGGAATGCTCGCTGACTTGTTCAGCTTCAATCGCAAACTGCTCGAGGAGTTGACTTATCGCATTCGCACCATGGAACTCGCGAACGGCCGGAATGCCGACGGCTCGAGCAGCCCACGCGTTTCCGGTTTTCCGCACGACGAAGATGTGAAACTGGAATCGGAGAGCGGAACCCGGCTATGACTCCAGCGCCACCAGGCAAAAAGCAGCCGCCGAAATTCTATCAAACCCAGACCTTCCGGGTGGGCGGAAGCGCCTTGATTCTCGGGTTGCTACTCACTTTCCTGCCCTTCGGCCAGGTATGGGCAGCGATCAGGCGGATACCGCCTTCGCTGAGCATTGGGCTGCTCTTTGCTTACTTGATGCTGCACCTGCTGGGCGTTGTGAAGTGGCGCATGCTGGTGAACGTGGCGGGCGCGGGCCTGTCGTTCCCGCAGGCGGTGCGCTGCTATTATGGCGGCCTGTTCGGAAACGTGTTTCTTCCCTCTCTGGTCGGCGGGGACATGGTTCGCGGCGCCATGGCGTTTCCTGTTTCGCGTTCGAAGGCCGCCGTAGTAATGGGCAGCCTAATCGACCGCACGCAGGACGTGATTGGCCTGGGCGGAATTGCGGCGACGGGCGCGCTGCTCAGTCCGCGATCGCTTGACCCGCAGAGCCGCCGTGTGTTTCTCGCGTTTGGCGCAGCCATGGCGCTGATCAGCGTGGTGACCGTTGTTGTTGTGCTGGCGATGCCGGTGCGGAAGTTTCCCATGAGAGTGCGGCGCATCATGGTAAAACTGCGGAGGGCTGGAGGATCGATGGTTGGCCACTGGCACCTGGTGCTGCTGTGCCTGGGAATTGGCGTGGTGCTGCAGGTGTTGCAGGTGGGGCTCAACTGCTGGCTGGGCGTGGCCTGCGGGCTGCATATTGCGTTCGGGGTCTGGCTTTTCGCGTGGCCCTTGGCGAAGATTTCAGCGCTGCTGCCGGTGACTCAAGGGGGAATCGGCGTGCGCGAGTTTGCGCTCGTCGCCCTGCTGCTTCCGTTTGGCGCGCCATCTGTGCTGGTTGCGGCCGCGGGGCTGGTGTTTGAAGCCATCTCCACCATTGGGGGCTTAATTGCTGGGATCGTCGCCTTTCTGATCGGGCGCGGGTTGACCGCCAAAGCCAGGCCGTTTTCCGTTCTTCCCGTGGTCGAGACCGATGGGAACGCAGCACCGATGGAGTAGACAAACCCTATGAGAGATCTGAACACGCTGTCGAATGGAAGCCCTTCGGGTAGGGCACTGCGGCATGTTGTGATTCCTGGGTCTGGCCCGTCGGGCGCCGGCGCGGCCCACCAACTCGTAGAGAAGGGCCACAACACTGTCACCAAGGGATTCGAAAGCCACATTGTGGAGGACTAAGAGTGGAAGGCGCTGGTCCAACGCTTCGCGTCTGTGCGTACGAGGACCGCAAGGAAGCCATGGACAGCCTGATTCTGATGGCGGAATCCTTGTGCGCCGTGGACAGGGATGTCTCGCTGCACCTGACTGTGCCGGACGCGCCGCAATCGGTGCTTGCCTGGGCGCGGAGCCGGCCCGAAGTTATCATCTCCACTGAGCAGCCCCAGGGCGTGAGTGGATGGGATGTCAAGCCGTGGCTGCTGCTCCATCATTTGAAACAGGGAATCCCGAGAGTGCTGTGGCTGGACGATGACATCGTCGTTACCCGGCCCATCTCGAAAATGCTTGAGCAGTTTCCCGCCAACGCTCTCATTTTTGCCGAGGAGTGGGGCACCTGGACGGTTCCGGTGAGCCACTTGTGGGGATTCAAATCGGTCCGGCCGGTTCAACTCTTCAACAATTGCTTCATTCATGTGACGCAGGCACATCGGCCGCTGCTGGAGCGCTGGCTTGAGATGACCCGCGACCCGCGTTATCGCGAGGCGCAGGCTTTGCCCTATGAGCAGCGTCCCGTTCAGGCGCAGCACGATGGATGGCTCTTGATCGCGTTGCTCGAAAGCGAGGAGTTTGCGGACCTGCAGTTCGAATGCATTCGCTCAGGCCGCGACATTGCACAGTGCGCGGGATCCTCGGGCTATCGGCCGCTGTCTCGCGTACTCGGCCTCTTCACAGGACTCCCGCCGCTGATTCATGGCCTGGGCCGCAAGCCGTGGGGAGTTGTTCAGGAGCAACGCAGGATGCAGCGCTTCCTGCTCGATTTTGCAACCGACGTTTCGCCTTACGTATTGGCGTCGCGCAAGGTGGCGAATGGTCTCAAGATGCGCCTCGATTGGATCGAGCCGCGCACCGGGTTGGGAGCGATTTCGCGCGGCTTGACTGGCAGCCATCCGGGAATGGCGGGGTTCCCGATGGCCTGCGTCCACGCTCTGCATCTTGGCATTCGGCGCATGACGGGGAAGAGTGAGTAACGGCTTTATCCACGCCCATCGAAAATGCAGGAAAGTCAGATGCGCGGCTCGTTCAAATCCGCCATACGCAGCATTCTTCCAAACTCAAAGACATCTTCGCGCAACGCATCAGGGCTGAAGACGCGGAGGCCCCAGGCCTTTTGAGCCTTTGAGACATCGAGCGAAAACTGGTCGCGAATAGTCGGATTGGTGATTTCAAGCCTGCCGGCGCCGTATCCCTCGATCAGCCATGAGGCAATGTCGCCGCATTTCGTCGCGAAACCGGCGCCGATGTTGAAGATTCCCGCAATCGGGCGCTGGACAATTTGCAGCAACGCTTCCGTGAGCCAGTGCGCGGGGAAAAAATCGCGCTTTGTGGCGGCGCCCATGTCGAATACAATCTTCTCGCTGCTTGCCAGGCTTTTCATCATCTGGCCGAAAAAACTGGTGCGCCCGCGCTCCAGCCCAAAGATATTGGACAGGCGCAGGATCGTCAAACGGTCGGGCCCAAGAATCGATTGAAGCGAATTCTCCACTTGCAGCTTCGACATTCCGTAAAAGTTCGATGGCTGCGGCGCCTGGTCTTCCGTCAGGCCGAAATTCCCGTCGCGCTGCCCGTAGACCATGCGGGTGCTGAGCATGATATAGCGAACGGGCCGCGGCGCGATCATCCTGGCAAGAGAACTATCGACGTCGCTTGGCTCGTGGTACGCCTGCGTCTTAAAACTCGGTGGAAATGCAAAGTTCACGACTGCGGTGGCATTGCCCAGCCACCTCGACTGCGTCAGAGCTTCGTCGTGCGAAAGAAAACGCCATGCGCGAGCGATGGGAATCTTGGCCATTTCCCGCGCGATGAAGCTTGATTTCCCGACAACGACGATCGTCATTGAATGCTTGCCTTACCCGCGCAGAGGGATGAGGGCGGATTTCTTGACGTCTTCATAGCGAGACAGGTTGTCGGCGTACCATCGCGCGATGTCGGGCAGGTCGGTCCTCAGGCGGCGCCTGGACGACCAGCCGAGCGCGTCGATCCGGCTCCAGTCCAGCGCATAGCGGGCGTCGTTGAAGGGCCGGTCTTCTACAAAGGTGATATGCTCGTCGGCGTTCATGCCGATCACATCGCAGAGCATCCGCGCCATTTCGAGGTTGGTGTATCCCTCCGCCGAACCGATGTTGTAGCAACTGCCGATCTCGCCTTTGTGGATGAGCAGATCAAGGGCATCGGCGAGGTCCCAGGCCGAGAGGTAATGGCGGAGGTGTTGGCCGCTGCCGTGGATGGTCAGCTTGCGGCCCATCATGAGCGCAACCAGGAACTTGGGAATGATTTTCTCCGGATATTGCCGGATGCCGAAGATGTTGTTTGCGCGAACAATGATGACCGGGAAGTTGAACGATTT
>Ga0302325_10015146_pt1 | contig 16397 bp, 19 predicted proteins | sample Palsa_T0_2_FD_201948 | JGI IMG/M metagenome (GOLD analysis project Ga0302325, IMG submission 201948) | Peat permafrost microbial communities from Stordalen Mire near Abisko, Sweden - Palsa_T0_2 | ecosystem: Environmental > Terrestrial > Soil > Palsa > Peat permafrost | place: Sweden: Abisko... | reverse complement strand
AAGCACACAGGCAAGGTCGCCAAGACCATGCTCCCCGAGTTTCTGCGCGTGAGGCCGGCCGATCCGGGCCGGGCCGTCGAGCATCTGGTCAAGAACTTCCGGCGGATCGGCTCGGTCGGCCGCACCGCCGAAGACGACGAGGACGTCCGGATCGCAATGCGCCGCTCGATGGCCCGCGATCAGGGCGACGGCACGGGCTCCGGGCGTCAGCTCGCCGCAGTCCTCGCCGAGCGCGACCGCACCTCCGACCTCCGTCGCCTCGAACTACCGGTCACCGTCATCCACGGCCTCCGCGACCGCGTGATCCTGCCCTCGGGCGGCCGCGCGACCGCCGACGCAGTCCCGAAAGCCCACCTCGTCGAAGTCCCCGGGATGGGTCACGACCTGCCGCGGTGGGCGTGGCCGCTGGTGCTGGGCGCGATCGAGCGGAATGCGGAGCGGTCTGGGTGAGGGTCGGGGCGCGGGCGCGCCGGCGCGGCGGCGTGGCGGCCCGGCGCCCGATGCTCGGTGTCCGGCGGCGGTGTCCGGCGGTGGACCTGCCCGCCGTTCCGCACACACACTCCTTCGCCCGCGCGCAACTTCACACCTGAATTCTGACCGTGTTCGACGTACCGCCCGTCGGGACGGGTGCGTACTGTGCAGCCTGTGGCCACGCCCTTGCCAGCCGATCAACCCGTCACCTCTGGGGCGCCCGATGACGAGTTCGCGATCAGCGTTCGCGGACTCTGCAAGTCCTATGGGGACGTTCGCGCGCTAGACGGCGTCGACCTGGATGTGAGGCGAGGGACGGTGCTAGGTCTGCTCGGTCCGAACGGCGCAGGCAAGACAACCGTGGTGCGCGTCCTCGCGACGCTGCTGAAGCCAGACGCTGGGACGGCGAGCGTCACAGGTCTCGATGTCGTGCGCGACGCAGCCAAGCTGCGCGAGCGGATCGGCCTCGCCGGCCAGTACGCAGCGGTTGATGAGAACCTGACCGGCCTCGAGAACCTGACGATGGTCGGACGGCTGTACGGGATGCGGCGCCAGCAGGCGAAGGCGCGTGGGCGGGAGCTCCTCGAACGCTTCGACCTTGACGAGGCAGCCGACCGGCCCGTGAAGACGTACTCCGGCGGCATGCGGCGTCGGCTCGACCTCGCCGATGCGCTGGTCGCGAAGCCGCCGGTGCTGTTCCTCGATGAGCCCACCACGGGTCTCGACCCTCGGAGCCGCCTGAATCTCTGGGAGACGATCGAGGGACTGGTCGCAGACGGCGCGACCGTGCTGCTGACGACGCAGTACCTCGACGAGGCGGACCGGCTGGCGGACACAATCGCTGTCATCGACCACGGCAAGGTAATCGCCGAGGGAACCTCCGACGAGCTCAAGGACCGCGTCGGCGGCGAGCGGCTCGAGGTCCGCCTCGACGACGGTGCCGACGTCGAGGCGGCGGTGCAGGCGCTCGCGCCGATGTCCGACGAGCGCCCAGTCGCCGAGGACGGCCTCGTCAAGCTGAGCGTCCGCGAGCGCCACGGCACCATCGTCGAGGCCGTGCGAAGGCTCAGCGAGGCGGGAGTCGGCGTCGACGACCTCGTGATCCGCCGGCCGACACTCGACGACGTCTTTCTCTCGCTCACCGGCCATGCCGCCGAAGAGCCGGCCGAAGGGGATGAGGCAGCGTGAGGCGGCTCGTCACGGACACGCTTGTGATCGCGGAGCGAAACCTCGTCCGGCTGCCGCGAGCCCCCGATCTGCTGCTCGCCTTCACCGTGCAGCCGGTCATGTTCGTGCTGCTGTTCCGCTACGTCTTCGGCGGCGCGATCAGGACGCCTCACGGGACTCCGTATGTCGACTACCTGATCCCCGGCATCATCGTCCAGAACATCGCCTTCGGCGGCTTCGTCACCGCGCTCGGCCTCAACGAGGACGTCCACAAGGGTCTGATCGACCGCTTCCGCTCGCTGCCGATGGCCCGCCCAGCCGTTCTCGCCGGTCGGACGTTCTCCGACATCGTCACGAACCTCCTCTCGATGACAGTTCTGACCATCACCGGCCTGATAATCGGCTTCTCGTTCAGGCACACCATCCCGCTCGACGTGATCGCCGGCATCGGGCTCCTGGTTCTGTTCGGCTACGCGTTCTCCTGGGTCTTCGCACTGGTCGGCCTGCTCGTCTCCTCTCCCGAGTCCGCAAACTCGTTCGGCTTCATCGCCGTCTTCCCACTCACCTTCATCTCCTCCGCCTTCGTGTCACCGCAATTCATGCCCGCCGCGCTCAAAGCCTTCGCCAACGTCAACCCGTTCACGATCATCGTGGACGCGATGCGGCACCTCTGGCTCGGCAACCCATATCCGGCTGGAAACTACGTCTGGGGTTCGGTCGTCTGGTCAATCGTGATCATCGCGGTGTTCGCGCCGCTGGCCGTGCGGCGGTATCGGCGGGCGGCGGGAGTTTGAGGGGTCTGTTCGGCGGGGCCGTGGGGCGTCTCGGGCCGTGGGGTACCGGGCCGTGGGGTACCGGGCCGGGGGTGCCGGCCGGGGGGTGTCGGACCGCCGGGGGTGCCGCGTCGGGTGTACGGGGTCATGCGGAATCGCGGGCCGGCCGACCCTCTCAGCCCTGGGCCACCTCCGATCGCTCTGACGCCTCGGGCGAGTCGAGCTCGACAATGATCACGACCTGGGTTTCGCGGAAGAACAGCCGGATGCAGTCGTCGTGATACTCGATCTCATCAGGCTGAGGCAGCCCGCCGGTCTCGAGCAGCTCCCGCATCCGCCACTCGGCCTCCACTTTCCGCGCTAAAGGTGCCATAGGCGGATGATGCCGCCCGACCCTGCAACGAATCAAGACAGGTTCGTGGCAACTTTGTTTCGGCAGTGCCCAGTCTTTGTGAGCCGGGGCGGCGCTGCGGGCTGCGTCCCGAGCTGAAGCGCAGCGATCGTTGCTCAAGTGGCTGCAAGCCGGTGGAACCTGGGCAATTCGCGCCGCATCTGCTATGAATAAGAGTCCGCCGCGGGGTGGAGCAGTCTGGTAGCTCGTCGGGCTCATAACCCGAAGGTCGCGGGTTCGAATCCCGCCCCCGCTACTTGGAAAAGGCCCGCATTTGCGGGTCTTTTCTATTTTCTAGAGTGTAATTCCTACAAGATTGGTGAAGGTGGAGTACCACTCTGGAGTACCAAACGGGGCTCGAAAACGACGGGTTTTGGCGACATGAGGGGCACCGGTCGGAGTCGGGTCGCCGTGCGCTTTGGAGCGTTGGTGCGGGCCGAATGCATGCGTGGGCCGGCAGACACGCAGCTCGCCGCCGCTGACACCCCGGGCGAACGCCGACGCGCAGCTCATGTCGCGAGTCGCGCTCGCAGCGATGATCGGACCTGCCGTGCTACCGCCGCTCACGCCCAGACGATTGGCGAGGTTTGTCTCCGCAATTTGCAGCATTTAGACTTCGTCACTGTTGACATGCGGTTCGACCTGTGCGACGGTACGCCCGCGTTCTAGCCATGCCGTCCGGAATCACCCGGCCGCCCTCGCTACTAAACGCAGGAAGGAAGTTCATGATGAACGCGATTCACGAGGCCGAGAGTCTCAACGCGTTTCGAGCCGACGTCGACGCTGGCGTGCTGGAGGCCCTGCGGGCCGACAACTACGTGCGCGACGACAACGGCATCGAGGTCGCCGATAACGACGCCCTCGCATCCAGGCTCCGCGAGATCGTGCTCCGCACAAGGGCGAGCACGAAGGTGGAGCGGCAGCAGAAGGCGGTGCCGAGGGGAACCCTCGCGGCGCTCGCCTTCCCGTCCGCACCGAGCCCCAGCTCGTCGACGTGGGATCCCGATGACGAGGTGGCCGAGCAGGTGTGGAAGCACCTGAAGGGGCTCGTTTCGCGGCTCACGCAGACCGGGCGTCGGGGCAAAGTGCAGCAGTTGCTCGCCGAAGACGGGCTCGTTCTGTGCCCGACCAAGGTAGGCGACGACAAGGTCGAGGCGGTCTATGTCACCAACGATTCCACATTGATTCTGGCCGACTTCGCGGTGCCGCGCACCTCGAAGCTCCAGAACGTCAGCGAGGAGGTGGCGCAGGACTTCAACCTCGTGATCGACCGTATCCCCGAGATGCGGAAGAAGATGAACACGAAGCTGGAGTCCGGCATGAAGGCGGCACAGATCGCGGCGCGGGCAAAACTCGCGCTGACCGCCGGCGACGACGACGAGGACGACATCTAGTCCTTGGGAGCCAGGGGGGCGGCAGATTTTGCCGCCCCCTCTCCGGAAAGGAGGGGCAATGGACATCGATGAACGTGACGTGATCGTCGACCGACTCTCGCCGACCGAGCAGCGGATCTACGCTGCGCTTGAAGATGGCAAGCAGTCTTCGACCGAGCTTCGAGCCGGTCGTGCCGACGGTATGACAGCGGAGCTTCGCCGTCTAATGGGTCTCGGCCTAATCCGATTGGCGGGGCGTGCGCCCGCGAAGAGCGGCATCCCGCCTCGCATGTACGAGCGGGTATCGATGGCTGAGATCGAGGCCGAGGCCGAGAAGTTCGCGGCTCGGCGGCCGACGCGACGTTCACGGTCGGCGGCCTCGAAGCTCACCGAAATGAGACGGCGCCAGCGCGGGGAGTTTTCGGGCTGGCATCGCACGCGGACGCGGATCCTGGAGGAGACCCATCTATTGGTGCAGCTTGAGACGATGGCGTTCTGGGAGGTCGTACCCGACGACGAACTCGCCCTCGTACTCGACGAGGTTCTCGAGCTGCGGGAATGGGCGAACGCCGCGATCGAGGCGATCAACGAGCGGAAGACAGACGACGCCACGCGCGCGAAGATCATGAAGCTACGTGCCACGACCGGCCGCACCGAGGCAGAGGTCGCCACAGCACGCCACCACGTCGAACGCCTGAGCGCACGCCTCATCCCACGCGACTAGAAGGAGTGCGCAGCGCCATCACTTGGCTCAGGCGGTAGAGCGCGCGCGGCCGCGTCAAATCGCAGCTTGCTCGCACAGCGCCTGCACGAGAGAGATGGTCAGTGACGGCGGCGCAGCATTTCCGATCATCGTTGCAAGCGCTCCTCGGTGCTGGACATCCGAGAAGTCGATGAAGTCGGGCAGGAATTGCAGGCGGGCGGCCTCATGAGGCGTCAGCGTGCGCGGCCGCAATGGATGGACGAATCGGCCCTGCCCCATGGACCCGAACCCACTCGTAATCGTCTGCGCCGGCCGATCCCACCACAAGCGGCCGTACATCGAAAGGTAGGAGTGGCCATTGCTGTGGCACGCGGGGCGCTTCGAGTTGGGCAGGTTATGTACGTCGTTTGCGATCAGCCACTCGATGCGCTTTCGGTTTGTAGGGGTCGGCCGCGAGGGGGTATCGAATACCGAAACCGACGGCGCGTCCAGCAGGTCCCCGATCGCCCATCCCACACTCCGCTCCGCTCGGTCCGGCCACGCCCACTCAAGAGGCCGACTTCGGGTAGCGATCAGCACATGGCGGATCCGTCTCTGAGGCGCGCCCGTGCGCGTGAGATCAATCCGGTCCTGCACGACCGCGTATCCCAACTCCTGGAGAAAGGAAGCGCATCGAGCCATGGACCCGCGCCGGTCAGCCCCCACGCTGCGCACGTTCTCGATGATGACCGCCGCAGGTTCGAGCAGCTGGGCCGCGCGCGCCACGGCGATGTACAGATCATTACGGGGGTCGTCGTGGCGCGTATGGTTGTTCAGAGCGGAGTGGCCTTGGCACGGCGGCCCCGCCAGGAGCAGGCTCACATCACGAACCCCCTTGAAGAGCTCCAATTCTGAGATGCGCGGGACCTCGGAGAATCCTCCGAGCACGGATCCAAGATCCGCCGTGACGATCTCGTGACCGGTGACGTTCAAAGTCGAGCGTAGGACCGCAAGTGGCCGTTCGTCGTGATCGACCGCGAGAGCCAATGCTCCGCGCCTTCCGGCACGAGCCGCCCCTTCGAGCGCTCCGATCGTCAGCCCGCCGCACCCTGAGAAGAGGTCTACGACCGTCAGGTCCGCGTCGGCAACCGTGCCTGTGGCGTTAGCCTGCGTGCTGCGTAAGAAGGAGAGGTCCGCGTCGACCTCGGCGCCGCTGCGAGTCACGATCGACAAGGCTAGATCCCGGCTCGGCCAGATGATCTGCCTAACCGGCGCGTGTCGTCAGAATCCGCCGCAATGAGTGCTCCGCGCGAGCCATGGAGAGAGGTTCCGGTGACGCGCCGGGCGATCATGCGGGCCAACCGCAGAAAGGACACCGCGCCTGAGCTCGCCCTCCGCTCCGCGCTTCATGGGCGCGGTCTGCGATACAGAGTCGATTACCCGATCCGCATCTCGCCGGGTCGACCCATACGGCCCGACATTGTGTTCACGCGCGCATGCATCGCGGTCTACCTCGATGGATGCTTCTGGCACGGCTGCCCGACGCACGGAACTACGCCTACGATCCGTAACGGATACTGGGCCCCTAAGATCGCGGAGAACAAGCTTCGTGATGCGCGCCATACGCGACAGCTCGAGGAAGCGGGATGGACTGTCATACGCGTGTGGGAGCACGAGGATCCCGTGCTAGCGGCGAACGCTATTACGCAAGCAGTTCGCAAGCGGCAAGGTCGAGCAATCCAGGATTGCCCCACCGGCCCTCGTTGATCGCATCAAAGGTCCGTCACGCAACTGCGGCGTCGGCGTGGTGGTCGCGGTCGACCCGCTCGGGGTGCGGGTCGCGCAGCGCACGGTGGCCGCGAGGCGTGACGGATTCGGTCAGCTGGTGGGGTGGGCGCGCGAGCTCGACTCAGAGCGGGTGTGGTTGATCGAGGACGTCCGGCACGTCTCGGGCTCGTTGGAGCGGTTCTTGATCGATCGCGGTGAGACGGTCGTCGGGCGCTCGCTGCGGTTTGAAGGCCAACGCGCGGCAGGGGTCCGCGAGCGCGGGAAATCAGATCCGATCGACGCGCTGGCGATCGCCGCGACGCGATCAGAGAGGGAGCCGAGACGGCGCCGACGGCCCGGCTTGCCGGCGTCGAGCTCGAGATCCGGCTGCCGGCGTTGCACCGCGAACGGCCGGGGAGCGCCCGGACTCGGATGATCAACGAACTGCGCTGGCGGCTGCACGATCTCTGGCCCGACCGCGAGATCGCCAAGCGGGTGCTGATCCGCCCGGCGTGGCAGACGAAGGCCGCGAATCGCCTGCGACGGACTGAGACGACCGTCCAGGGGCAGATCGCGCGGGACGTGATCGCGCGGGTCCGGGAACTGGGTCGCGCGATCACCCAGCTCTACGAGCAGCTCGCCGAGCTCGTCACGTAGGTCGCGCCGCGCATGCTGGCTGAGACGGGCCTCGGGGCGCTGATCGCGGCCAAGCTGATCAGCGAGAGGTCGCTCCGCGGTGAGCTCGGTCGCACCTTTAGCTGAAGCAACCGCAAGTCCGCATCACGACGAGGATGACGAGACCCAGTCGCTCCGCCGAGATCTGCGACGGAGGCTCCGCCATTGCGGAGTCTCACCGACCGGAGGAGTCGCTGCCGCTCAACGCGATACGACTCGACGGACTCCCCGGTGCCGATCAGCGCCGCTAGCGATGTCGGGGCAGGTGCGCATCAGAAAGGCTGGACAACTCTCGGGAGGCTAGAGAACTGCCACCGCGGATCCAGCGCCGCGAGGCGCCCAGCCGTGCATTCGTCGCGGGGGCCGAGATGCGCATCGATGCCCCGCTTCCTCGCAGGGGGCCGGTCAGACTCTGCCCTATGACGGAGAAGAGCCGGTTGCTGACGGGACTTCGCAGTAGATTGCCGCTGCGTGCGCAAGCTTCCGTTCAGCGTTGATGCAGCGCTCCTTCGGGAGCTTGGCGAGCGACTTGTGGGGCAGCCGCACATTGCCCTCGCCGAGCTAATCAAGAATGCGTACGATGCAGACGCCACCAAGGTTGTCGTCGCCATCGAGGACGATCGTATTGAGGTGAGCGACAACGGGCATGGCATGGATGCCGCCGACTTCGAAGCGTATTGGATGCGGATTGGGTCGCCGCACAAAGCAGGACGGACCGCGTCGCCCGTATTAGAGCGACCGCTCACAGGCAGCAAGGGCGTCGGGCGTCTATCTGCCCAGTTCCTGGCGGACGAGCTCGAGCTGGTGACCTGTGCGGGCGGCGGCGAGTCCACTCTCGCGGCTTTGGTGAACTGGGAAGAGGCGATCAACTCACGGGACCTGACATCAGCCACGGCGTTGGTCGACGATGACGCACCGCCTGAGACGTTTCCTGACGGCAGCAAGACTGGGACACGTCTATCCCTAGAAGGTCTTCGGCAAACTTGGGACGCAGATCGCCTCGCAAATCTCGCCCGCGAACTGTGGCCGCTGCAGCCCCCGTTCGGACGCTCCGCTGAAAAGGCCGAAGCGTTCCAGGTGGAATTGCGCACGGATGATCTCTTAGGCGCAGCCGAGTTCGAGTTCCAGATGACGGCCGTTCTCCGGCTGTGGGAAGCCCGGATCACGGGCTCGCTGGCGAGAACTGCGAGCGAGACGGATCCTGCGCTCAGGAACCCAGTCGACCTCTCAATTGAGGGGTCATCGTCGCGGGACACGGCAACGGGGAAGTCTTTGCCCCGTCCTCTGCGGCACGTTCACGTGGTCGTTGAGTTCGACGACGGCGAGAGAGAGCCACTTGATCTTGAACTGCCGCTTGGACATTTGGACCAGATCGAGTTCGAGATCCGCGTGTTTCGACTTGCGAACAGGCAACGCTTCGGGATCTCGGTTGACGAGGCACGGCGATACTTCCGCCGGTTTGGCGGAGTTCACCTGTACGACGCGAGCTTCCACTTGCCCTATTACGGTCCGGACACGGATTGGCTCGGCATCGAGCAAGACCACTCCCATCGACTGTCAAGGTCGGAGCTGCTCCCAAAGGAACTCCAGGTTGATCGGGGGCTCAACTTTCTTCCGACTAACAGCCGCATCTACGGGGTGGTCACGGTCAACACGGGGCGGGAGCTTCGCCAAGCCCTTGCCGAGGGCCGGGACGCGCGCGATGTCCTGAGCATCGGGATCGGACGGGATCGCCTGATCAACAACGGCGCTTACCAAGAGTTAGTCACAGCGGTTCGTACGGCAATGGACTTCTACGCGATGCGAACCGCGGCTCGGACGTTGAAGAAGGAAGACCTGGGCGTCGCTGCAGGACATCTGCTGTCCGCCGAGGCTGTCTCGCTTGAACGCGCCATCGATGAGGTCTCGCACGAACTCAGTGAATCGTCTCGACAGAGACTTCAGGATGCTGTCCAAAATGTCGGACAAGCCGCTGAAACCGAAGCCCAGCGAATCGCGCGTCAGGCGGGTCTCCTGGGCGCCCTTGCAACTGCCGGAATAGCCGCGGTGGCGTATGAGCACGAAGCCGCCCGCCAGTTGCATGAGCTGGACCGGCTCGCCCGTCGCCTGCGAACCTTAGGTCCAGAGGGAGAATCCGCAGCGAAGAGCTTGGAATCCTGGGCCGCTCGGGCTAGATCTACGCGTGCCCTGTTCACGCCGCTGCTGGACCAGGAAAACAGGGAGAACGTAAGGAGCCTTCGCGCGAAGGCGGTCCTTGAACAGGTGCATGACCAGACACGTCCTCTCTTACGGGGCCTTGACGTCGATCTCCGCGCCGTAGATGAACAACTGCGCCTGCCGGAAGGTCGGTTTGTAGAGTGGAGCGCGCTTTGGCAGAACGTTTTCATCAACGCCGCCAACGCCTGCCGTGACTCCAGCCGCAAGGATCTTCGGGCCGAGTCTCGAGAACGAGGGCGAACGACGAGCATCAGGGTGCTTGACACCGGCGCTGGCATCGACCTTTCACGCGCTGAGCGATTCTTCGAACCATTCGAGCGCGACATTCCGATCTCCAGCAGCCGCGGCCTTGGCACCGGCGGAACGGGACTAGGTTTGACCATAGTCCGGATGATCGCTCGAAACCTTCGCTGTGAGGTAGCCTTCGTTCCCCCACCTGGACCGCCGTGGACAACTGCTTTCGAGCTGAGTTGGAGACGTCAATGAAGGCCTCCGGCGAAGGTGTGCGCGACAGCGTCGTGCTTGTTGACGACGACGAGCTACGCGCTGGCGATGAATGGAAGCCCCTGATTGAGGCACATATCCGAATGCCCGTTCGTGTCTCTCGCTCGCAAGAGTTCCAGAAGGACGTGGGCGTTCTTGAGGAGCGCCGTGCTGCCTGTCGAGAAGGACGCGATCCCGGTCTGTTGCATGGAACGATTTTCGATCGCGCTGCAATCCTGGTAGTCGACTACGACCTGTTCGACTTCTCTCGCTCCTTGGACGGAGACGCGGTTGCATACCTGGCGCGCTGCTATTCGGCGTGTGGGCTGATTGTCGGTGTGAATCAGGATCTGACGGCGCGGTGGTATGACCTCACGCTTTTGGATCACCCGCTCGCGTTTACGGATATCAGCATCGGCGCAAGTCAGCTGGGCTCACCGAGTCTTTGGTCACGGCAAACCGAAAAGGCAGCCGGCATTGAATTCCGGCCCTGGCAGTGGCCACATTTGGACGACGCAGCTGAGGATCTTGAGAAGTGCGTCGACCACGCGGCTGCTCATCACGAGGGCGACGTCCTTTCGCTCTTAGGGATCGATGAAACGCACAGAGGCTTGGTGACCCGGGATGTCGTTTCCGTGATCCAACGACGCACCGGGCCTGACGACGAACCTGCTGTGGCTACCCCCGATGAATTGGTCGCGGATTCCACCCTCGGAAGGCTCGCGGCGAAGGACAGGATTCCCGACGCCGCAGTTCCGCGAGTCGTGGCTGCTCGCCTTCGCAAATGGCTGGACGCGGTAGTGCTGCCGCGGCAGGACATTCTCGTAGATGCGCCACATCTGGTCGCACAGATTCCGGGCCTTCTGCGAGATCCCGATGACGAGAGTCAATGGCAGGCCACCTGTGACCTTCACGCGACGCATGAGGAGCTGCCGCTTGCGGAGAACGACAGCCTGACGAAGAGCCGCGCCGCCTTTGGCGATGTCCCATGGATCTCGCGACCGACCTGGTGGCTCCGTGACATTGCGTCGTCTGCCGAGCTTGATGCCGCAAGGGACCGCGCGGGCGGCGAGCTCGGTTTAGTCTTCTGTGAAGACGTGAGCGCCTTCTGCGCGAGAGGGGACGCGCGGCGAATCTCGACCAAGGTTGGAGGCAACCGGTCTCAGAGATGGGTGCGCATTCCCCGTGATGGGGACGGGCGGCCATTCGCAGACTACGAACCCGCGGTGCGACTGGTCGACTAGAGCGTGAACCCGACGAAGGCGGTACTGCGCACTCTTATAGAGCAGGCTCGCGACGCTGCGACCGAGTCGGACGAAGTCCAATTCGTGCGCGCGTCGGTGGAGGATGAACTCATTCGCCACCCTCCGGAGGTTGATGAGGCCCTAAATCGGCTCCAGCACAACGAGACCGGCGACGTTGGTCCCCTGTTTCTGCCCGCGACCGAGCATTGCGTGCCGGTATTTAAGTGCTCATGGGGCTTCGCCGACGCCGCGGATGTCCTCAAACTCCGGGTACTCCTTTACCGCCTGCCCCCGCACGGCGCAGGTGACTTGCTGGTGGCAGCGGGCTTTCGTTACGAGACGCCCGACCAAGATCCGGAGGAAGATCATCATCTTCATCACGTCCAGCCGATCGTGTCGCTCGATGGTGCGTCCGGACCGCCGGCGGCTGGCGTTCATGTCCATACGATGGTCGAACAGCCCACGATTCCGCTTCCCGCTAGGAACTCGACCGGTCTGCTCGTGTGTCTTCTGATGAGCCTGTACGGCCGCCGTGCTGTCAAGGACCGCGCGAACCGTATGGGGCAGACGCTCAATGCCGCCATTCGGGAGGTCGAGGTCGGCGCGTACATAATTGCCTGCGGGGCGCCGCGGTAGCCCAGAGTTCCCCCGCACGCACATCGTTCCGGGTGGCGGTGGCGGGTTGGAGCCGGATCTTGGGCGCTTGCCGTGGTCCGCTGGGGTGGCAGGCCTCTTTGGTGGTGGCCGCTCTGTGCCACGCGGGCACCGTCGGTGGCGCGGTCGAGGTACGGCTACGGGCCCCTGGGCGTCAAGAATGCGGCCGGCTCAAGCTAAAGGCGAGAACCACAGCCGTTGTCGTTCGCGTGCAACTTTGGGGCCGTTCGGTCGGCCAGCGCGACGCATCGCTTCAGCGCAACGCATATGTCTACGAATCAAACGACCAAGAAAGCTTGTCGGCGCCGGGTGAATACTGCTTCACCTGCGCCGGTTGAAAAGTGACCACTTGCGCTAGCGCGTATTCGAGCAGATCGCCGCGGTGCCCGCCCGCGCCAGGGCAGCGGCGAGCGACCGTAACACGCCGGTGCCGATCGCGAACTTCGCGGAGTGAGAGCAGGCCTGTAGCGCCGATTCCCGCATCGCCGACAAGTTAGTGGCCGTGCACGGCCGCGACTACTTCGACCAGCTCAGCTACTCGATGCTGCAGCAGTGATCCAGCAGTTCAACCTCGCGATCCCGACCAAGACCGTCAATGGGACGACGCAGCTGGTGTTCGAGTCCAACCCGGCCGGGCGGTTCCGGGTCCTCAAGCTCGTCGATGACGACTACCTGCGCTCGTCGATGACCAACTACAGCTACGAGGTCAACTCCAAGTCCGAGGCGGTCTGATGCGGCTCTGCGTCGAACTCGTATCCGATGAGCGTCGCGTCGCGCTCGCGCACGGTGCGGTCGAAGCTTGCGACATCAAGTCCGTGGAGGCGGGGCTGACGGGGCTCCATCCACTCGCTGCACCATCGTCGCAACCGCGACGAGCGTCTCAAGCGCGCAGAGCGTGCGAGCTTTCTCCACGAAACCGATGTCAGCTTGTCGCCGACGGCGACGATGCGGAAGCTTCCGGCCCACGAGTCGTCAAGCGTTCGCCAACGCGCTCACCAGTGCGGGCGCACTCGTCACGGCTCCCAGCCCGGCCGACGGGTGGTGTCGGGGTTTTGGCGGATGAGTTCGCGCTGGTGGCGGGCGGGCTCGATCGCAGGTCGACCTGGCCATCGCCGGCGGCGCGTGTCTTGATCGGCGTGGCCGGGAGTGTTCGGGTCAATCCCGCGTTCGCGTGCGAAGGCCGCGTCGCGCTCGGCCATCGCAGGTCGGGCGTCGCCTTCGTTCGCACCGTCGAAGGCGGTCTCCTGCTTCGTGGAGGTGCGGTCATCGGCTCCGAGCTGATCGAGGTCAGGCGGCTGCGAGACCGGCTTGTTGGGCTCGTTGACTGGCTCGCGGCGGTTGCGCGTAGCGGTGATCGTCGGCTCGTGTTCGAGCGGTATGGCGATCGACGGGAGGTCGGGCTCAGTCCGGCTGATCTGTTCCGCAACGGCTTGGAGGCGGTCGCCGTCCCGATCAGAGTCGACGGCCTGGTCGGCGTAGAGGTGCGTCTCCTCGCGGGCGCGGGTGAGCGCGACGTAGGTGCCCTCGCGGGTCGCGTGCGCTGAGACGATCAGGTGAGCCGTGTCGGTCGTGATGCCCTGGGCTGGGAAAGGGTGCTGGACGTAGGCGAGCCGGAGCTGCGCGGCATCGGCCTGGTCGATGGTCAGGTTGACGGGCTGCCCAGTCGGGAGCGTGAGCTCGATCGTCCGGGCGCCGGGGTCGATGTCGCGGATCGGCGCGGTGGTGCCGTTGCGCAGCGCTCCGTGATCGGGGTGGTTGATGGTGCGACGGATTTGGACCTGGTCGCCGGGGTGGAGGCGGTACGGGCGGCCGGGCGCCGGGATCGCCTCGGTACCGAGCTCGCCGTGCTGGCGGCGGATCGCCGGGTAGCGGGCGTTCAGTTCGTCGAGGTGGTCGTTCGAGGTCTGGGCGAGCACGATCGTCGTGCGCCCGTTCTGAGTGTCGATGCGGGCGGCCTCAAGCGCGGCGTCTTCGGCTCGGGCGAGGCCGGCGCCGGTGTGCACGCGGGCGCGGGCGGCGTAGCCGCGGAGTGCGAGTTCGTGGTGGCCGTCGCGGAAGCGGGTCTGGTCGCGGCGATCGGCGGGATCGCGGGCGCGGAGGTTGCGCGTCAGAACGGCCCGGCTGTGCTGGTCGCGGGTGGCGGCCTCGAGGTGGGGCCAGAGTCCGCCGGCGCCGACTGGAGGGTTCTGGTGCGGGTCGCCGACCGCGATCAACCGCGCGCCGGAGGTCTCGACTGCGGCGAGGAGGGCGTGTTGTTCGCGGGTTGAGGCGAGTGCGGCTTCGTCGTGGATGATCGTCGTCTGCGGCCCGAGGACGACCGTCCCGTCGGTGACCGCGGTCTGGAGCGCGGCGAGCGAGTAGTGGCGACTGTCGACGCCGGCGTGGTGAAGATCGCGGGCCAGGCGCTCGGCCGCGACGGCGGCGGTGCTGGTGACGACGATGTCCCGGCCGGCGTCGTGGTGGGCGCGGGCGATGCCGGTCAGCGCGGTGCTCTTCCCCGTGCCGGCTTGGCCCTCGATCATCACGAGTTGGCGATCGCTGCAGCCCAGCGTGATCGCCTGTCGCTGCTCGTCTGACAGCCGGCCTCCCCGACCTTGGAGATCGCGGTCGAGCCGGTCTGCCTGCGCGACGACGGAGTCGCGATCGAGCGGAGTGGCCCGGTGTGCGATCACGCGCTTAGCGGTGTTGATGGTCTCGTGTTCGCGGGCGCGGTGCTCGCGGGTCGTGCCGCTCCCATCAGCGAGTCGGAGAAGCTCCCCCGCGTCACGCAGTTCGACAAGCGGCCGGAGCGCGTCGTCGATCCGGGTGCCGGCGGAGCGCTCGAGCGCAACCGCACGCGCCTCGCGGGCGGGAAACGTCGCGTCGAACTCCGTCAGCGCGTCGAGCACCCGATCCGGCGCGGCCGGCGTCAGCGGTTGGTGCGGCTGGCGGCGGAGGACCTCGACGCGCTCGGGCGTGAACCCGATCCCACGCGCCGTGCGTCGCCACGCCGTCTCGAGGTCGGCCGCGGTGACGGCGACCTTGCCGGCGCGGGTGATCGTCCCCATCAGGCGTTCCTCGGCGGGAGCGAGCTGCCCGTTGGCGAGCAACAGCTCGAGGCGCTCGTGCGCGTCTGCGGCGGCAGGGCCGCCTTCGGCGATCACCGCCCGCAGGTCGCGCTCGGCCGTGGTCAGCCGGTCGTGGATCGCAGCCTGGACCTGGTGGTGGCGGCTCGACCACCGGTTCAGCAGCGGCTGCGGGACGCCGGCCAGCTCGAAGTACCGCTCCCCGCGGCCCGTGCCGCGCTCGACCGCAAATCCGAGCGTGGCGAGCTCGCGGGCGAGCTCGGTCCGGTACGCCGCGCCGACCTCGCGCTGATGCTGCAGCCACGTCCGCGAATCGATCGCCACGAGCCGACCATCCCGGCGGTGCGCAGCGTGCAGCAGGGCATGCGAGTGCAGCTGCGGGTCCGGCACCTGATCGGCAACGGCGCGAGCCGTGGTGTGCTGCCAGCTCGTCGCGACCACCCCAACCGCCTTGGCATGCAGAACCGTGTCCGCGTCCACCCGCTGGCGCAGCATCGGCACGTGCCGGACCGCGTAGTCGAGCGCGCGGTCGATCGCGATCTCGTGCGCCGCCTCAATCCGCTCCCGCAGCTCCGGCGAGCCGAGCGCCCAGACGGCGCTGACCGACTTCGGCGCGGAGAACGTCGCGTCCAATGCCGCGACCGCCTCACCACTGCCGCCGACCCGGCGCAACTCACCGCCGGTGTCGGGCCGGCGGACGTCCATCAGCGTCCGCAGCTGCTCACCCGTCACGGCCACGTTGGCGTCCACGCCGAACAGGTGAGCTCCACCCGCCCAACGACCCGGAGCCTCGACCCGTTCCCCGTCCTTGAGGTAGTAGTCGCCCAGCTCCGACGACCTGGCCTTCCCTTCCAGGTACTCGGCATACCCGCCCGCCGTGCCCTTCGTGATCTTCGCGACGATCAGCACGCCAGACCGCCGACTCCCGCCACGTCCACGGCCCACCGATCCAGGCATACACTCCACGCACAGGCAGTGCTGGCGGCAAGACGTCCCAAGATGTCCCACGACGTCCCGGCCGCGATGCGCCCACGGAGGCCGATCTTCGGCCCACACTCGGCCGTGGTCATGTCCGGGCCGCGGTCGTGAGCGTCCGCCACGGCTCGTCGCGGTGAGCGGCGGTCAGGGTCAGCAGCTCCCAGCGGGTGCCGTCGAGGTGCAGTCCGTGGCCGGCGGGGATCCCGGCGACCTCGCCCGGGGAGAGGAGGCGCGTGCGCTGGGTCGACACCGTCCGGGACTTCTTACCGGGGTCGCTGAACAGGTTGGCGTCGCTGCTGCGGGAGATGACCTGCCGGTCGTACTCGCCGAGCATCGTCGAGACCGCCTCCAGGGTGGTCGTGTCGGCGATCCCGGGGAGCAGCAGCTTGGCGCCGAACAGGGTCAGGAACCCGTCGGCAGCCTTTCCCCAGCGAGCGCGCGCTTGGGAGAGGTCCTG
>Ga0302325_10015145_pt1 | contig 16399 bp, 13 predicted proteins | sample Palsa_T0_2_FD_201948 | JGI IMG/M metagenome (GOLD analysis project Ga0302325, IMG submission 201948) | Peat permafrost microbial communities from Stordalen Mire near Abisko, Sweden - Palsa_T0_2 | ecosystem: Environmental > Terrestrial > Soil > Palsa > Peat permafrost | place: Sweden: Abisko... | reverse complement strand
CGCTCCCCTCAGCGGCCTCGGACTACCGCCGAATCAAGAAGGAGCTCAGCTGCTGCGCGCGAGCGCCTTGCGCAGCGCAGCCACATTTTGCGGCAGCATGCTCGGCAGGTTCAAAGTGCCCGCCACATTCGAATACGGATAGAGACGGCCGTTGATATGGGCGTGAAGCGGCAGTCCAGCCCCCTGGTGAATCTCGTAATCGAGCGGCAACGGTCCGAGGATCTTCAGAATGCGGTAGATGGACCGAGCAAATGGACGTAATTCGTCAGGAGAAAGGTTCATCAGCAGGCCGCGATACTCGGGCATCACGACGTCGTAGCTGCGTGGGAACGCGCCGATCGGACTCGAATAGCTGACGACTCCGTCAGCGCGCTCGATCGTCAGTCCGAGTCGATCGACCAACTCGATCAGTTCCGCCCAGAAGCCGGGATTCCTGTCTTCGGCGAGCGCCTCCGCTTCGATGGCCGGCAGCGGCGCGGGCGACCCGATGAGCTGCTGATGCGGATGCGGTTGGGAGGCGCCCGACTCCCGGCCCTGATTTTTGCGAATCACCAATGAATGGACGGCGGGATTGGCGAACACGTGACGCATCAGGCGCACGTCGGTCATGATCAGATGGAAGAAATGGTCCTCGCCGAGCACCCCGGTAAAAGTCAGGTCGTTGACCGATCGCGGGTGGTCGAGAAAATGGCGCGGGTCCTCGACCACTACATATGATTCGTTGCGGCCTCCGGTCAGGTTTTCCGGGATGCGTGGGAAGAGGTTGTTAAACACGCGGATCGCCCAACCCGCGTCATCGGCCTTGCCCGTCCCGGTCCATCCGGGAATTTCGGCCGGCGTCACGCGCATCAGTTCGGCCGGCGCCTGCGCCTCGTTGCCAGGACAGAACGGGCAGGTGCGGATGGCATTCTGCAGCACCTTTTCATCGGGCGGCGGCGGATCTGGCAGGAGTTCCTCGCGACCGCCCAGCGTGAAGGCGAAGCTTTTACCGCGCACGTCCACTACATAGGAGATAACGCCGGTGATCGGATTCTTGATCCAGACCAACGCGCCGTCGCGCACTTCGTATTCGATAGCCATGGCGGTAGGACAACTTTAAGCACGCGTGCGCGACTGCTTTCAACGCGCCACGGCGAAAATCGTCATTCATTGCGCTAGACAACCCGAGAAATTTTCAATTCAAGGAGATCATCGCGAGCATCGGTACTGAGAGGCTCCGGAATGGGGTCGCCTTGACTATCGATGGTTGCTCCGTTACCAATTTAGTAGGGACGAGAACGGCAAGCGCCTAACACAGCATTCGGGTCTGGCGTTCCGCGCAAGCGGACACCAGGCTTTTTTTTGGCTGGATTCGGTCGAATCGATTGATACGCGCGCGACGGCTCCCGCAATTTAGACCACGTATGAGTTCCGAATTTTCCAGATTATCGTGCCAGGATTAAAGAAATATCTGTTCACCCCGGGACCGGTCTCGGTGCCGCCGGAAGTTCTACTCGAGATGGCGCGCCCGCTGATTCATCATCGGACGCCCGAGTTCAGTGGCATTCTAGACCGGGCGCGCACGCTGATGCAGCCGTTGTTCGGCACGCGCCAGGAAGTCATCCTTTTGGCCTCGAGCGGCACCGGCGCGATGGAAGCGGCGGTGACCAACCTGCTCTCGCCGGGTGAGCACGCAATTTTCGTCAATGGTGGAAAGTTCGGCGAGCGGTGGGGAAAGTTGCTCGCGGCAAACGGTATGACGGGCCATGCGGTGACGGTCGAATGGGGCCGTGCGGTGCGTCCCGAACAGATTGATGACGCGCTCCGTGAGCATCCGCAGGCGCGGGCCGTGTTCGTGCAGGCGAGCGAAACCTCCACCTGCGCGATACATCCAGTGGCGGCGATTGGCGCGGTGACCAAGCGGCGCGACGTGATGTTGATCGTTGACGGCATCACTTCAGTCGGTGTGTTCGAACAGAAAATGGACGATTGGGGCGTCGATGCCTACCTCACCGGGAGCCAAAAGGCCCTGATGCTACCACCGGGGCTGGCGATGATCGCGCTATCCGACCGCGCACTTGATCGCGCGAAAAATTCGCCGGCGCCCCGCTACTATTTCGACCTGCCGCGCGAACTCAAGACGCAGCGCGACGAACATACGACCGCGTGGACGCCCGCGATTTCTCTGATCTTCGGCCTCACCAAGGCGCTCGAACTGATTCATGCGGAAACACTCCCAGCCGTCTATACGCGGCATCAACTGATGGCCGAGGCGACGCGCGCCGCTGCAGCGCCACTCGGATTGAAGCTGATCGCTCCGGATTCGCCAGCGCCCGGCGTCACCGGCCTGCTGACGCCCGAAGGCCTCGATGGCGGGAAACTGGTCCGCCTGATGCGCGACGAACTCGGCGTCTCGGTGCAGGGCGGTCAGGATCAGATGAAGGGTAAACTCCTGCGCATTGGCCACATGGGTTACCTCGGCGCGTTTGATATGCTGGCTGCCGTGAGTGCGATGGAAATTGGCCTGTCGCGGCTCGGCCATCGCTTCCCGATTGGGTCGGGCGTGGCCGCGGTCCAGGAACGCATCGCACGGAGTATCTGAGAGGCCTATGGCCGAAAATTTCCGCGTCCTGCTGAGCGATTCCCTCGCGAGCCAGGGAATCGAGGTGTTCGAGCGCTATCCGCAGATTAGCGTTGACGTAAAACCCGGCCTGACGCCCGCGGAACTGGCCGGAATCGTCGGCCCCTACGACGCGCTGGTGATTCGCAGTGCCACGAAGGTCACCCGTCAGATCATCGATGCCGCGTCCTCGCTCCGGGTGATAGGACGCGCGGGCGTTGGCGTTGATAACGTCGATCTCAACGTCGCTACGCGGCGCGGAATTGTGGTGATGAACAGCCCGCTCGGCAACAGCGTTACGACCGCCGAGCACACCATCACGATGATGATGGCGATGGCGCGGCATATTCCGGCCGCGAACGCGGCGTTGCGCGCGGGCAAATGGGAACGCGGCAAGTTCACTGGCGTCGAGATGTGCAACAAGACGCTCGGCGTGATCGGGCTCGGCAACATCGGGCGAATCGTCGCCGACCGGGCCGCCGGCCTGAAGATGAAGATCATCGGCTTCGACCCGATCCTCACCGCGGAGGCGGCGGCACGCGCCGGAATCGAGCTGGTCGGGCTGGACGAAATCTTCAGGCGATCGGACTTCATCACGGTGCATGCGCCGCTTACCAATGAAACCCGCGGGATCGTCAACGCGGCCGCCTTCGGGAAGATGCGCAAGGGCGTGCGGATCATCAACTGCGCGCGCGGCGGAATCGTTGATGAAACCGCGCTGCTCGACGCGCTCAATTCCGGCATAGTGGCAGGCGCGGCGCTCGATGTCTTCGAGCAGGAACCACCGCCGCTCGACCATCCGCTGATTCATCATGACAACGTTGTCGCGGTGCCTCACCTTGGCGCAGCCACGGATGAAGCGCAGGTACAGGTAGCAGTCGATATCGCTCAGCAGATCGTGGACTTTCTGATCGAAGGAACGATTCGGCACGCGGTCAATATCCCGGCCCTGTCGGTGCAGGAACTCGAAGTACTCGGCCCGCACCTGACGCTCGGCGAGAAACTCGGACGGCTGTCGGCACAGCTCATCGACGAGGCGCCGAACCAGTTGACGGTGGGTTTCGCCGGCGAAGCCGCGGGGCTGAATTCCGAGCCGATCATCGCAGCTGTGCTCAAGGGTCTGCTGAGCGGCTTTCTCGATCACGAATTGAACCTCGTCAACGCTCCGTTTATCGCACGCGACCGCGGCATCAAAATTACCGAGATTAGATCGCGCGAGACCACCGACTATCGCAACATCCTGACCATCACCGTGCGGACGCCTACCAGCATGCATGAAGTCACCGGCGCGGTGTTTGGAAATCGCGCCTTACGGCTGATACGAATCGACGGGTATCGGGTAGAAGCACCGCCGGAGGGCTACTTCCTGATGCTGCACAATCGCGACGTGCCGGGGGTCGTGGGCGCGATTGGCACGATGCTGGGCGAGGCGGGAATCAACATCGCGGGCCTTAAACTGGGACGCGACCGCATCGGTGGAACCGCGCTCAGCCTGTTTGAAATCGACGCGCCCATTCCGCCTGCAATGCTTGAACGGCTCAAGACGATTTCGGCGATTACCGCCGCGTCGCAGATCAAACTTTGAACCGCCGCGACCGGAGCATCGAAGCACCCGGTGTGCGCGGCCTCTGATGCGGTCCGCCAGACAGCGGGGCCGCTGTGGACTTCCGTTATGAAGACTGTTGCCGTGGTCGGAGCGCAATGGGGGGATGAAGGCAAAGGCAAGATTGTCGATATGCTTGCCGCCGACGCCGACGTGATCGTGCGCTTTCAGGGCGGCAACAACGCGGCCCATACGCTGGTCGTGAACGGCGAGAAATTCATCCTGCGGCTGGTGCCGGCGGGCGCGCTGCATCCCGGAAAAGTTTGCGTAATCGGCAACGGCACGGTGGTCGATCCGATCGCGCTGGTGGAAGAAATCGACACACTCAAGGGGCGCAACCATCTCAAGGACGACGCGCTGCTGCGGCTCAGTTATGACGCACACATGGTGATGCCGTACCATCGGGCGATCGATCGCGCGCGCGAGGCGCGCCTCGGCAAGAGCGCTATCGGCACGACGGGTTTCGGTATCGGTCCGGCGTACGAAGACAAGATGTCGCGGATGGGGCTAAGGTTTGACGACCTTTCGAACTTCGCGTCGTTTAAGGAAAAGCTCGAACGCAATATCCTCGACAAGAATCTCTACCTGAAGGCGGTTCTGAAGGCGAAACCAATTGACGCGGCAGAACTGATCGAGCAAATGCGCAAGGCACGCGGACGCCTGCTGCGCTACCTCGACGACACGTCGGCATTTCTCGCGAAGGCGATCGCCGATGGCAAACGTATCCTGTTCGAGGGCGCTCACGGTGTGATGCTGGATATCGACCACGGCACCTATCCATATGTCACGTCGTCGAATTGCGGCGCGAGTGCGGTGTCAGGCGGAGCGGGCGTGGCTCCCGGACGGCTCGACGCGGTTCTCGGCATCACGAAGGCCTATACCACGCGCGTGGGAGGCGGTCCGTTTCCTAGCGAAATCAAGGGCAAGCTCGGCGACGCACTACGGATCGAGGGCGACGAATTCGGCAGCGCGACCGGACGGCCGCGGCGTATCGGATGGTACGACGCAGTGCTCGCGCGGCATGCGGCGCGCTTGAACGGGATGTGGGGGCTGGCACTCACGAAACTCGACGTCCTTACGGGTATCGACCCGCTGAAGATTTGCGTCGCTTACGAAATTCGCGGCACCCGCTACGACGAAATTCCGCCCGCGCGTCATCTACTCGAGAAGGTCAAGCCGGTTTACGAGGAGTTTCGCGGCTGGAAGGAAGACATCACGCAGGCGCGTAGCATGAGCGAATTACCGGCCGCGGCGCGACGCTATCTGGAGCAGATCGCGAAGTTGAGCGGCGTCAAGCTGGCGATGGTGGGCGTCGGCGCCGCTCGCGAAGCAACGATCGTCATCGAGAATCCTTTCCTGGCGTAGCGTCCAATCGAGCATCGATCGAGCGTCCCCGTCAGTCAATCCACAAGCACTTGGATAGGTCAGGCCGCACAGACCGCGGCCATGCTCGAAAGCGCGACGCCGCGACGGCCCTGCCGGATTTCGTTGCGATCGAAGCCATTGGTGCAGTAGCCGAGCGAGATGCCGGTGGCGGAATCGCCCCAGCCGATCTGGCCGCCCGCACCGCCGTGGCCGAACGCCATCGGCGAGTTGGTCTTGCCGAAGCCGCGATAGTTCGCCATGCCGTCGTCACCCGCAACCACTACGCCAAGCGCGCGATTGCACTTGTACTTGAAGATTGGATCGAAGTAATCGCCGGAACGCGGACGCAGCGCTTCCTTGAGCGTAGCGGGCTGCCAGATCGGGTTGCCCCCCGCGACCGGAGGATTATGCAGCAGACCCTGGTAGAACAGCGCGAGGTCGGCCGCCGTCATGATACCGCCGCCGCCCGGCACACCGGACTCGCGCACGACCGCGGTGTTGAAGCCGAGGATCGCGTCTTCCGTCACTTCGCTCATCGCGGGCGGCGGAATGCCCATCTTCTGATAATCCTCAGGCGTCAGGTTTTGCCCGACCCAGACGAGATCGGCGACACGACCGTGTTCTGCGCGCGGCAATCCCAAGCGGAGTTCCGGCAGGCCGAGTGGATGCGCAATTCGATCGCGTACGAAGTCGCGAAAGTCCTTGCCGGTGCGGCGCTCGATAATCTCGCCGAGCATCCAGAAGCCGGCGGTCGGATGGTAAACGAAACGCTCTCCAACGGGGAATTCCAGCCGCCACGACTTGAAGCGTTCGAGGCGTTTTTCGCGGCTGTTCCAATCCGGCTGCGGAAACGGCGCGTTAGGAAATCCGGCGACGTGGAGTAATAGCTGCTCGACGGTAATGCTCTCTTTGCCGTTGGTGCCAAATTCGGGCACGATGTCGGCCGCGCGTTCGCCGATTTCGAGTTTGCCCTCGCCGAGCAGGATCCAGATCGCCGACGACATTATCGCTTTGGTGCACGAGAATACGCAGTAGAGCGTCTCGTCGGTCGCCGGTTTCTCAACCCCGCCCTGAGTCGCGCGGCCAAAAGTCTTGATCGCACCGACCTTGCCGTTGCGCGCGATCGCAATCTGGCACGACGGCAGCAACCCCTCGCTGACTTCGCGCTCGGCGCGCTTGAATAACTCCTCGACCTTCGCCGGGTCGAGTCCGACTTCCTGTGGACGATCGGCAATCTGATGCGATGCGTGCATTACTGCGTCTCCTCGAATGGGACTTTGTAACGATGCTGCGGCAGAACCTACCACGAAAGCGCGGCGGGCTTACAGTCCAGCGGCAGCAACGGTGGACGACACGGCAGTGCGTTCGGGGCCCTGCGCCGAGATCCACCCGGCTCGGCCCGGCAATGTCGATCGCACGACCTCGCAGATCGGCAACGCAGCGCGATCGAGCGCCTCGGCGGCCTCCCGCAATTGGACGAACCGCGCGCCGCGATCCTTGAGCGCGCGGATCAACGCGACGAAGGTCTCGATCTGACTCGCTCCTTCGGTCTCGGCGTGAATGGTGTGGACGTTGAGCGCGTCGGTCTTCATCTGATCAAGATAGAATCGCGAGATTGAGGCGCCGTCGGCGAGTGCCGGTCCCATGACCTCGTCGAGGGTCGGCAAGGTTGTGGGGATTTCGGGGGTGGCGAAGGCCTCGCCCGCCTTCATGCATAAGTAAGGTGCGGTCCCGCGGGTGTCGCTGCGATAATCGAGGCCGATCGCGTCGAGAGTCCGGAGCGCGACTGCCGAGGTGCGCCAGCCTGGTGCGGCGAAGCATCGCGACGGCTCGCCCATTACGGCGCGAAACGCCTCGAAGGCATCCTCGATCTCGCCGCGGATCCCGACTTCGCCGATTGCGTCAAGTTGATCCTGCCAGCGCACATGGTCGTAACCGTGCACGCCGAGTTCGAAACCGGCGCGCGCCAAATCGCGCATCACGTTTGGAAAAGCCAGCGCGATCGGCCGCGCAGGGAGCACCGTTCCCGACAACACGGTGCGCAGCCCGTACATCGAGACTGCACGGGTGCGGCGCATTTTCTTCAGGAAGCCGGGGTTCTTGAGCACGCGAACGATCGCACGGCCGGCGTTATCCGGGCCCATCGCAACGAGGAAGGTTGCGGTCACGTCCAGGTCGGCGAGCACTCGCATGAGACGCGGCACGCCCTCGCCAAGTCCCTGATGGGTATCGACGTCAACTTTGAGCGCGACTTCCATCGATTAGCGACCCGGCACCGAGGTCGAGATACCGGATTTGTGCGCCGCTGCTAAAAGCTTTCGGTCGATTGTCGCGAGGGGCAAGTCGAAGCGACGCGCGAGTTCAAGGTAGGTTGCATCATAGATTGATAATCCAAACTGGCTTGCGATCGCGAACAGGTCACCAATTTCGCCCAAATTTGAGGGTGCGCTGATTACAATACGCAGTGCGCCGATCCGGCGGAGCCAGCTAACGGACTCCGCCTCACTGATGCGCTTCCTGCGTTGGGCGCTGAGCATAGAATTGGATACCTCAAGCGGCCAGATGGTCGGGGCGCGGGCTTCCGCGCCGTCCGCCAGCAGATCCAGAACGAGCTCGGCGTAAGTGCTGACCTCATCATCGAAACACCATGAAAGTGCAACCGAGGCGTCGAGCACGAAGCGACTCAATAGCGCCGGCCTTCCTCGACGAGGGTGCGCAGACTTATCCTGCCGAGCTTGCGTCCTTTGCGCGTCTGACGGATTTCCGCGACAACTTGCTTAAGGTCGGTCATCTGATCAACGGCGGGGGGAGTTAGCAGAGCCACCGGACGTCCGCGCTTGGTGATCTGAATCGTCTCGCCGCGCGCCGCCCGATCGAGCAGCTCCGACAAATGCGTTTTAGCTTCGAATGCTCCGATGCTTTCCATGCTACCCAACCAGATGAACCAACTAGTTGATCACTTTTAACCCGGAGGAGATGCGTAGTCGAGGCGCGGAATGCCGAATGACGCGGGAAATAGGTTTGTTCTCTAAGCGGGGGACTTCACGCCTGGGCTTCCTTACGGAACCAGTCCATCGACAACAGCGTACCCTCGCGTAGTGAGACCTTCGCTTCGACGCCGAGCAGCTTGCGCATTTTGGTGTTGTCGGGCACTCGTCGCGGGATGTCTTCGTAACTATTGCCGTACACCTCTTCCTGGGACACGAATTTGATTTTCGACTTGCTGGGGCCGTACAGTTCAAGCATCAAGGTTGCGAATTGCAGGACCGAGGTCTCGACGTCAACGCCGATATTGATGGCCTGCCCGTCAGCCGCGGGATTAAGTCCCGCCTGCACGGTCGCCGCAACAGCGTCGGTCACATAGGTGAAACATCGCGTCTGTGCGCCATCACCTATCACGGTGAGGTCGGCGCCGCGCAGCAGTTGTCCCATGAAAATGGTGAACAGCCGGCCGACATCGACGCGGTCCAGCCGCGGGCCGTAAATGTTGAAGTAACGCACGACCGTCACCGGCATTCCGAGCTTGTGATAAGCGAAGCAGAAGTGCTCGCCGACCGCCTTCGAGGTCGAGTAGCACCAGCGGTCTATCGTGGTCGAGCCGAGCACGCGATCGTCGTCCTCTTTCCACGGGACCTTGGGATTGCGTCCATACACTTCCGAGGTCGAGCTGAAAACCACTTTCTTATTGTACTTGTAGGCAGCTTTCAGAATGTTCTGGGTGCCATTTACGTTGACGTTGAGGGTTTCGTAGGGATCGCCGACGTAATACTCAACCCCGACGACCGCGGCGAGGTGGTAAACCAGATCGACCTTCGCGACCAGGCCGTCGATGAGGTCCACGTTGAAAATGGAGTCATGGATATAGTGGAAACGGGGTTGATTGAGCAGATGGCGCACCTTGGCGATCGATCCGGTATCGAGCACGAAAACTTCGTCGCCGCGCGCAATAAACGCATCGGTAAGATGCGAGCCCAAAAAGCCCGCGCCGCCGGTTATTAATACCCGCATGAAACCTCCATTCAATCGAGCCTGAGGATACCCGGTGCGGCTTCGCGCGTCAGCGTCCCCCCGGCACCGCAATGTGCGAGAGCCTCGCGCGGACTGGCTTCAACGCCGTCTTCGAGTTGCACCCGGCCGAGGATTACGCTGCCCTCGCCTGCCGCCACTTCCACTGATCCATCGGGATGTCCGGCGAAGATCTCCCCAACCTGTCCGTGGGAACCGGATTCTGAGCCGATCCTCGCCGCCCAGATGAAGAGCTTATGTCCACCGACGAAGCAGAATGCGCCGGGATACGGATGAGTCACCGCGCGCACCAGGTTGAAGATGCGGCGTGCCGGCCAATGCCAATCGATACGCCCGTCGTCCGGATTGCGACGGCCGAAGTAACTGCCCTGTGTCAGATCCTGCGGATGCCGCGGTGCTGTGCCAGACGCAATCAACGGATGATACTCGCGAATCAGCGCGGCGCCGATCGGCACGATCTTGCGATAGAGCGTCAGCGCCGTGTCGTCGTCGGTGATTGGGACCGCCCGCTGCGCCACTATATCGCCGGCGTCGGCGCGCGCGACCATATGATGAAGCGTAGCACCGGCCTCGCGTTCGCCATTGGCGATCATCCAGTTGACGGGAGCGCGACCGCGATATTTCGGCAGCATCGAGCCGTGCAGGTTGTAAGCGCCGAGCGGCGGTATCGCGAGCAACTCCGCGGGGAGCAGGTTGCGATAATAGAAGGAATAGATGACGGCAGGCCGTAGCGCGGCGACCTGGGCGATTTCCTCGGTGCCGATTTTTTCCGGGGAGAAGACGGGAATCGAATTAGCGCGGGCGACTTCTTCGCACGAACGCCACCAGATTTCCTCGCCAGGCGCGTCACGATGAGTAAACAGCGCAGCGATTGGCGCGCCGATCGCGAGCAGTTCCTCAAGGCATGCGGCACCCATCTCGTGATAGGCGAAGAGCACGCAGCGGGCGTCGCGCACGGCCTCGTTCGCCACGCGTGAGAATTCGTCGTCGGCAGGGATCACTGGCGATGCGGCGGCAGAATGATGCCCTCTTCCGCGTTCTCCCCATGCACTGCGCGGACGATATAGTTGGGCCGCCGCCGCACCTCGATATAGATCCGTCCGATGTATTCGCCAATGAGGCCGAGGGCTAGAAACATCAGCCCCACGAACAGGAACAGGATCGCAAACAGCGTCCACAACGCGCCTTCCTGCTGCGGCCCATAGATCGCCCGATGGGCGAGCAAGAGGGCGGCGAAGATCGCGTCGAAGAGGAAGATTCCCATACCGGTGAGGCTCAGCACGCGCATCGGCAACATCGAGAAGCCGGTGATCAGATTGAGGCTCAGATGCGCGAGGCTGAAGAGATTGTACTTAGACTCGCCGCCGGCGCGTTCGGCGTGGGCGACGGGAATCTCCGCGACACGCTTGGCAAAGGTGTTCGCCAGGGCCGGAACGAAAGCGGCTTTCTCGTCGCATTCGACGACGGTCTCGATAATGTGGCGGCGATACGCGCGCAGCATGCATCCGTAGTCGTGCATCGGTACGCCGACGATGATCGAGGTCAGACGATTCTGCAGTCGCGACGCCATCCGGCGGTAGGCGCGATCCTGGCGCTCCTCGCGCCAACCACCAACTACATCGTTGCCGGCGTCGATCGCGTCGATCAGCCGGGGAATTTCCTCGGGTGGATTCTGCAGGTCGGCGTCCAGCGTGACGACGATATCGCCGCGGCAAATACGGAAGCCCGCGAGCAACGCCGAATGTTGGCCGAAGTTGCGCGCCAGCTCGACCACGCGAATGCGGGCATCGCGCGCCGCGAAACCTCTAAGGATACTCAGCGAATCGTCGCGCGACCCATCGTCAACGAAAATCACTTCGCAATCGCGGCCGAGCCCACTCACCACAGGCTCGAGGCGGGCCCATAGCGCCTGGAGATTAGCCGATTCGTTGAAGACCGGAATCACAATCGAAACGAGATCCGCCGCCGGAGAGATGGTATCGCGGATAGGGGTAATTTTACTTGAGGTGCTCACGAATTCATTGTTCGATGGGAATCTTCAAACCTGCCGGGTGCGCCGGATGTCAAAATGCGCCGACCGTCACGCTAGACCCGCGCCTGTGCAGCATTGTGTCAAACACCTCGCGCCATTTAAAGCCAGCGTGTGGCGTCTTAGTCCGAGAGTTGTTCGAGGAGTGCCTTCGCATCGACGAGGTCGGCGCTATTGTAGCGAAGAGTAACGAGCAGGCGAGTCTGCGAGCTGCGTCAAGATTCTCAGTCTAGCCGATCCAAAAGTGCTCTGGCATCTTTTAGATCGGCGGTATCGAAGCCTTCCGTGAACCAGTTGTAGATCTCGGCGAGAAGCGTCCGGGCTTCTTCGCGACGACCTTGCTCGTCGAGCAACCGCGCGAGGCTCATCGTGGCGCGCAACTCCCACGCCTTTGCGGTCATGGATTGCGCGAGCGCGATCGCCTCGCGAAAGTCGGCCTCGGCGAGTTCTATCTTCCCCCGCTTGAGTTGGATTTCGCCACGAACCCTAATAGTTTCAGGCCGAAATAGGAGTTCCTCGGGATTCATCTGCAGAGTTTGTTCCACGGTTTCAAGAGCATCGCCCAAAACCCCGTTGAGCAGTTGCGCCTGTGCGAGATGAGTATAGTCTCGGGTGAGCCCCAAGCGCGTCCCAACTTCAAGCAAACCATCAATACCTTTGCGGATTAGTGCAATACCTTCTTGCGCATGACCTAGTTGTACGCGAGCCTGACCTAATATGCACAGTAAAGAAGCTCCCACTTGAGAAATCTGATAGCCCTTAGTAAAGTCGAGCGCTGCCTGCGCGAGATCCTCCGCTTGTTTGAACTTTCCGCAATGGATTTGCAGATATCCAGCAATAGCCTGTGCTAGAGCCATATCGTAAGGATTGTCTTGGTTGGCCGCGGACATCATCTCCGCTTCGCGCTGAAGCGCAAGTTCGCTATGTCCCAGTGTCCACGCGTTCAAACTTCCGAATGCAAAACCTCCCACTATGGCTCCGGGAAATCGCCTTAAATCAGCATTCTCGAAGAAGTCGAGACCAGCGGTGAAATGCTCCTCAGCGCCGATCAGGTCCCCGCCCCAATATCGTGCGATCATTTGGTGTATACGAACGACTCCCAGATGGACGGGGTTCCCGTCGCGGAGAGCAAGAACCAGAGCTTGATCTTCGAGCGCCCGGCCCGTCGGCAAATCGCCTGCGATCATCGTCGCGAGACCTCTCGAAAATGCTGATACAATGAGCTGCGATAGCTTAGCGCCTCTTTCAGCCAGAACCGCAGCGCGTTCGGTTGCGGCGATTGTTTCGGGTGCCGAATGCCCTCTTGTAACCCAAAGCAAGCCGACGAGCGACTGTCTGATATCCAATTCGCGACTATCACGCTCTGTCGATTCAGGTAACAAATCGAGCAGCACCAAGGCCTGTTTATAGCTGTCCAGCGCCTCCCTGAAGGCGTTGCGGGACTCAGAAGTCTTGCCCGCTTTGGTCCATTCGCTGATAGCGGATTCGATTTCGCCCGATTCGCTCCAGTGGCGTGCGAGCACCTCTGGATGCGCCTCCTTCATCTCCGGGAACTTCTCGTCGATGGTACGCGCGACCATCAGATGAAGTTCCTTGCGGCGGGTCTTGAGTAACGCTTCATATGCCGCGTCGTGGATGAGCGCGTGTTTGAACTGATAGGTCGCGTCGGGCGCAATCCCGCGGATATACAGCAGTTCCGCGTCAACCAGTACGCGCAGCGAACTTTGCAAATCCGCCTCCGCGATCGAGTGAACCGCGTGCAGCAATTCATATGGAAACTCGCTACCGATGACGGCGCCGATCTGGATGACTTCTTTGGCGGGGCCGAGCCGGTCGAGGCGGCCCATCAGCGAGTCGTGCAGCGTTGCCGGAATCTCGCGTCCGCCCGGCTTCGCGTCGCCACTTTCAAGCACGGCGCGTGTCAGCTCCTCGACGAACAGCGGAACCCCGCCGGTCCGTTCGATCACTGTTGCGACAGTGTCGGCGGCGAGTGCTTTGGACGCCGCGACCTCCGCAACCATCGAACGCACATCGTTCGCGCTCAGACGGTTGAGCGTGATTTGCGTGTGATGCGCGCGCATCGGCCAGCGCGCGTGAAACTCGGGACGCGCCGTGTACAGGAGCAGTAAACGCGCTTTCGCGCCCTGCTCGACCAGCAGCTGGATCAGTTCCAGCGTCGAAGGATCGACCCAATGCAAATCCTCGGTTGCGATTATCAGCGGCTGCACGCGCGAGGCGCCGAGAACCCAATCGACCAGCGTCGCCAGTAGGCGACGGCGCTGTTGATCCGGCGATAGCGCCGATGACGGATATTGGGGCGGTAGCGGCAGATTCAGCAACGGCGCGAGCTGCGGGATCGCTTCGGCAGGCTTCAGTCCGGCGAGTTCGAGTCGCGACACCAGTTCCGCCAGCAGCTCCTCGCCCGGACGGTCTCCGCGCGTCGTGTTGCTCTGGTCAGCTTCGTTCGTTCCGCTCTGATTCTCATGCAGGTAATCGTCCAGTCGGTTGAAGCTCTGCTCCCACACCAACTGCCGCAACATCCCGCTCACCGGATAGAAGGGCGTGTTCTGAAAGAATGCGCCCGCACCCGCGCCGATCCAGGTATGCGGCGTACTCGCGATTTGTTTATGGAAGCGCTGCAGCAGGCGGGACTTGCCAATGCCCGCCTCACCGATAATCAATGCGACTTGACCTTCGCCCTCGAGGGCGCGCTGCCAGCGGCTGTTTAGTAGGTGCAGCTCGTCCTCACGGCCGACGAAAGGAGTCAGACCGCCCGCCGCAGTGGCAGCTTCGAAGCGGCCGCGCACTCCGCTCGGGCGAACGACGCGATAGAGATGGCTGGGTTGTTCGACGCCCTTGAGCTGGTGCTCGCCGCGATCCTCCACGACGAACAATCCCGAGAGCAGCCGATGGGTGGCATCGGTAATCGCGACGGTGCCCGGCTCTGCGGCGGCCTCAACCCGCGCGGCGATATTCGGGGTGTCGCCGAAGACGTCGGCTTCCGGGCCTGCGCCCTGGCCGATCACCACCGCGCCCGAATCGATGCCGACCCTGGCGGCTAGCGTCGCATGCCTCGGCTGCCGATTGAGTTGCGCGACCGCATCGAGGATTGCGAGGCCTGCCCGTGCGGCCCGCTCGGCGTCGTTGTCGTGAGCCTGCGGCCAGCCGAAGTATGCCATCATGCCGTCGCCGAGATATTTTGCGACGCGGCCCTCGAACTTGGTTATCGACGCGGCGGCCGCACGATGAAATCCTGCGAGGGTCTCGCGCCATTCCTCCGGGTCGAGCTTCGCGGCGATCACGGTCGAACCCACCAGATCGCAAAACAGCACGGTCAGATGCCGCCGTTCACCGCCGGGGCCGGCAGGCGATTCAGCCTTCGGCGGGATTGGCGCGGGGACGCCGAGTGGCGCGGCGCATTGCGCGCAGAATCTAGCCTCGGCAGGATTCTCGAAGCCGCACTTTTCGCATAAGCGCAGGAAGGGATGGGCGCACTGAATGCAGAACCTCGCGCCTTGCGGATTTTCGGCAGAGCAATTCCGGCAGCGCATCAACTCACCAGGGCGAACCGAGCGACTTAGCCGTTGCTTATCATCGTACATCACTTAACTTCTACCGTTCGGGCGGAGAAATGTACGCGTTGTCCGATCAAGTGACGAATTGCGGGCGAGCGATCCGGATGCTCCGAAGCGTTCGAACGGGTACATGAAACCAGCGACTCGTTTTGCGAGTGAGATGGCTGGACGGCGCAGCAATTCCGCTGTGCGACGCTTGCAGCGCCATCGCTCAACCGAGCTTATCTAAAAGGACTTGAGTGCGGGGGACTTGGATTGTATCACGGGTACCTATAGTTTTAGTTGCAACAGTCCAATGACACGCGGGCACATTTCGGCTACCGCTGGTTCGATGAGGGCAGCTACTCGCGCCCGGCCCATGACGTGTCCGCGATCCACCACAACGCCGCGTAACGATTGCGCCGCGCCGCGAAGCTTTCGCCCTGGCGAGCCTGGCGTCGCGTTCGATTGCGACCGGCGGAGCGGCAATGTAGCTGAGGAATCAAGCCGGTGAGTGAGAACAAGTCAGAAGGGGCGGGGGCGCCGGAAATTCAACTCGAATCGGCGGATGCGATTGGTGACGACACCGGATTGCCTTTGAAAGGCGCGCCAAAGAAGGAAGCTGAGTCCAAGGCGGGAAAATCCGGCCCGACCAACGGCGGTGCGCATACAAGCGGGCAGAAAGCCGTGCCCGGTGAGGAAATCGATGAAAGCCTGGGCGCGTTCCTGATCGGTGCGCGTGAAGGACGCGGGCTGACTGCCGAGGACGTGGTACGCGAGACCCGCCTGCCGCATCATTACCTGCGCATGATGGAGACCAACGATTATTCGGAGATATCCGATCAGCTCTACCTCGTGCCGTTCCTTCGCCGCTATGCCACTTTTTTGGAACTCGATCAGGAAGATGTCGCGATGCGCTTTATCCGCGAGGTACAGCGCGCCGACAGCAGTCCAGGTCCGGCGCGACTCGATCAGCCGCTCATCGCGGAGCCGCATCGGCGCCGTGGATGGGCAGGCGCGATCCTCGTGCTGGGTTTTCTGGTAGTGGTGGCGGGAGTTTACCTTTACGAGTCAGATCGGCATCGGCCGGCGAGCACCGATACTCTGATGCCTCATACTACTACCAGCACCTCCACCGGCAATGACGGGGCAGGTTCATCCGGTGCGCATTAGCCATAGCGGCTGGATCTGCCGCCCCAGCCTGCCCGTCTGCATCACTTTAA
>Ga0302325_10015144_pt1 | contig 16399 bp, 16 predicted proteins | sample Palsa_T0_2_FD_201948 | JGI IMG/M metagenome (GOLD analysis project Ga0302325, IMG submission 201948) | Peat permafrost microbial communities from Stordalen Mire near Abisko, Sweden - Palsa_T0_2 | ecosystem: Environmental > Terrestrial > Soil > Palsa > Peat permafrost | place: Sweden: Abisko... | reverse complement strand
CTCTCCTGGCGGCACCGGCTACCGACGCTTCTTCTTGCCGCTCGGGCGGCGCTTGGCCGAGCCCGGACGGCGCGGCTGCTGGCGCGGTCCCGGCCGGGCGCCCGGCCCCGGGGTGCCACGCGGGGCCGCCCGGCCGGCGGGCACGGCCGCGGCCTCATCCTCGGCGTCAAAATCGTCGCCGGGGGCATCCGGCCCGGCGGGCGCCTCATCGACGGCCACGGCCGTGGCTGCGGCGGCGGTTTTGGTGCCAGGCTTGCCGGTGGTCTTGGCCGCCGCGCGCTTGCCGGCCCGGCCGCCCGCCTCGCGCAGGGCCACCCGCTTGGCCAGCGCCTTGAACTGCGGGTCGCGCTCCTTGAGCTGGGCCAGGACCGGGGTGGCGATGAAGATCGAGGAGTACGTGCCGGACAGCATGCCGACGAACAGGACCAGCGCGAGGTCTTTCAGCTCGCCGGCCCCGAGCAGGCCGGCCCCGACGAACAGGATCCCGGCCACCGGGAGCAAGGCGATCACCGACGTGTTGATGGACCGGACCAGGGTCTGGTTGAGCGCCAGGTTCGCGGCCTGGCTGTAGGTGCTGCGGGACGAGCCCAGCAGCCCGGCGGTGTTCTCCCGGACCTTGTCGAAGACCACCACGGTGTCGTAGAGCGAGTAACCGAGGATGGTGAGCAGGCCGATCACGGTGGCCGGGCTGACCTCGAAGCCGGCCAGCGCGTAGATCCCGGTGGCGATCACGATGTCGTGGATCAGCGCGACGAAAGCGGCGGCCGCCATTCTCCACTCGAACGCGATCGACAGGTAGATGACGATCACGACCAGGAAGGCGATCAGGGCCTGCAGGGCCTTGTCGGTGATCTGGCTACCCCAGGTGGGCCCGATCGAGCTGGTGCTGATCTGCGAGTTGGTCAGCCCGAAGGCGCGGCCGAGGCCGTCCTGCACCTTGAACAGCTGCGTGTTGGACAGCGTCCCGGTCTGCACCCGCCAGGAGGACTTGGCCCCCGAGCCGACCGTCTGGACGATCGCGTCCGGGCCGCCGCCCGCGCGGGTGACCGCGCTGCGGACCTGGGTGATCGTGGCCTGGTGGTCGGTGAACTGGAGGACGGAGCCGCCCTTGAAATCGACGCTGAAATTCAGCCCGCGGGCGCCCAGCGCGACGACGGCGACCAGCAGGATCAGCCCGGAAATGGTGTACCACAGGCGCCGCCGGCCGACGAAGTCGAACGAGACGTCACCGCGGTACAGCCTGCCGCCGATGCTGCCGAGCCGCGACATCACGCCTCCTTCGCTGGGGTCCGGGCCGGGCTGGCGGCCGGCCGCGGTGACGAGCCCCGCCACGGGGCCTTGGCTCCGAGCCGGGCCGGGTCGAGGCCGGACAGCCGGTGCCCCCGCCCGAAGAACGTGGTCCGGGCCAGCAGGGTCACCGTGGGCTTGGTGAACAGGAACACCACGACCACGTCGATGACGGTGGTCAGGCCGAGAGTGAAGGCGAAGCCCTTGACGTCACCGATGGAGAAGATCCACAGCAGCGCGGAGGCCAGGAAGGACACCGTGTCGGAGACCAGGATCGTGCGCCGGGCTCGTTTCCAGCCACGTTCCACCGCGGTCCGCAGCGTCCGCCCGTCCCTGACCTCGTCCCGGAGCCGCTCGAAGAAGACCACGAACGAGTCCGCCGTGATGCCGATGGCCACGATGAGGCCGGCCACCCCGGCCAGGTCAAGCGAGAAGCCGGTGTAGTACTTGCTGAGCACGATGATCGACTCGGTGACCAGGGTGGCCGCGATGACCAGGCTGGACACCGCCACCACGGCCAGGCCGCGGTAGTACAGCAGGCAGTACACGACGACCAGGATCAGGCCGATCGCGCCGGCCAGCAGGCCCGCGTCGAGCTGGTCCGTGCCGAGCGTCGGCGAGACGGAGTCGATGTCCTGGGTGTTGAACTTGAGCGGCAGCGCGCCGTAATTGAGCACGTTGGCCAGCGACGTGGCCTGGGCCTGGGTGAAGTTCCCGGTGATCTGGGCCGAACCGCCGGGGATGGCCTGGTTGACCGACGGGTCGGAGATCACGTTCCCGTCCAGGACAACCGCGAAGTCGTCCAGCGGCGACGTCGGGTTGCCGCCGTTCCCGTACTTGTCGTACATCTGGGTGGTGAGCGTGCCGAACTCGGTCGCGCCCTTGCTGTTGAAGTTGAGGTTCGTCTGCCAGTACACGCTGGTCGAGCTCACCGTGGCGCTGGCCGAGGTGATCATGCTGCCGAGGACCTGGGCCTTGTCCAGCACGAACTTCTCGAGGATGCCCTCGGGCGAGCCGCACGCCACGATCTGCTGGCCCGGAATGTCGAACTGGTCCTGCCCGTAGCCCATCTGCTGCTTCCAGTTCTTGTCCGCGCAGTTGAGCTTGTTGAACATCTTCTGGACCCGGGCGCTGACCAGGCTGGCGTCACCCGCCGCCCCGGCGACCGTGGACAGCCCGCTGGTAGCGGACGGTGACGCGCTGGGTGACGCGGTCGGTGACGCCGTGGGCTTGGCCGACGCGGTCCCGGAGGCGCGGGCCGACGGGCTGGCCGAGGCGGCGGGGAGCGCCCGGGCCCGGCTGGCCATCTCCTGGGTGCTGGAGGTCGCCGCGCCGGGCGCGCCGAGGGCGTGCGCCGAGGAACTGGCGGACGCGCTGGGCGACGCCTTGGCCGACGCGCTGGGCGAGGCGCTGGCGGACGGCGACCCGCTGGCCGTCGGCGTCGGTGTCGGTGTCGCCGTCGCCGTGGTCGCGCCGGTATTGGGCGCGACCAGCAGCACCTGGCGGAACCGCAGCTCGGCGGTCTGCCCGACCAGTTGCACCACCTTCTGTGAATCGGCCGCGCCGGGCACCGACACGGTAATGACGTCGCTGCCCTGCTGGACGATCTGCGCCTGGGTATAGCCCGCACCGAAGACCCGGTTCTGCATGATCTGCAGCGCCTGCTGCATCTCGGTGGCCTTGGGCGTGCCGCCCTGGGGCGTCTGGGCCTTCAGCGACACCGTGGTGCCGCTGGTCAGGTCGAGGCCCAGGGTGACCTTGAAGTCCTTGTGCCAGCTGCCCGGCTGGAAGGCGTTGCCGCCCACGATCAGCAGGAACAGCACCACGATCAGCGCGACCAGCACGGCCAGTACGCGCCCCGGCCGGGAAACGTTACCGCTTGCGGGAGCCACTTCTGGGGTGTCCTTAGATTCTCATGCCGCAGGGCCCGTCGGCGAGCGTCACTGCCCGGCCGATAACTCGTTCTTATACCCGTCCTCGGTGGTGCTGTCGGCCGCGGTCGTGCTGTCGGCCGCACTGGCGTCGTCAGTGGCGTCCGGCTCGGCCGGGATCACGTCGTCGTCGTCGGGGAGCACTTCCATGATGGCCCGGCGCAGGAAGCGCGCCTCGACCCCGGGCGCGATCTCGAGCACCACGTCCTGGTCGTCTGAGGAGACGACAGTGGCGTACATCCCCGCCGTGGTGCGCACCCGCTGGCCCGCTACCGCCTGCTTCTGCATCTGCTGCGCCGCCCGCTGCTTGTTGCGCTGCGGCCGGATCATCACGAAGTAGAACAGGCCGAACAGGACCACGATCACGAGCAGGAACGTGTAGCTGCCTGACCCTGACTTGCTCGCTGCCGCGAGAATATTCGTCCCCATGCGGGGCATCCTTCCGTTGATGTGCTTCGCCTGGTCACGTGCCAGCCGGGGGCCGGCGCCGACAGGTGCCGACATCCCTGCCCAAGCGGCTGTCGTTGACCGACTGCCGAAGTGTAGCGGCGAGCGGGCGACGCACCAACAGGCTACGGCGTTCCGCGACTGATCGTGACCCGCCTGCGACTCTAGCTACCGGGACGGGTCACTCGAACAGGCTGCCCGGAACGGCCAGGCCCGGCGGCTCGGGCGCGGCCAGGCCGAGATGCTCCCAGGCGGCCGGGGTGGCCACCCGCCCGCGGGGCGTCCTGGCCATCAACCCGGCCCGGACCAGGAACGGCTCGGCGACGACCTCGACCGTCTCCGCCTCCTCGCCGACCGCCACCGCGAGCGTGGACAAGCCGACCGGGCCGCCCCCGAACCTGATGATCAGCGCGCCGAGCACCGCCCGGTCGAGGCGGTCCAGGCCCTCCTCGTCCACCTCGTACAGCTCGAGGGCGGCCCGGGCCAGCCCGCGGGTGATCACCCCGTCGGCGCGGACCTCCGCGTAGTCGCGGACGCGCCGGAGCAGCCGGTTGGCGATCCGCGGCGTCCCCCGGGAGCGCCCGGCGATCTCCTCGGCGCCGTCGCCGCCCAGGGCCACGCCGAGCAGGTCGGCCGACCTCCGGATGATGATCTCCAGTTCGTCCGGCTCATAGAAGTCCAGGTGGGCGGTGAAACCGAACCGGTCACGGAGCGGCGCGGGCAGCAGCCCGGCCCGGGTCGTGGCGCCCACCAGCGTGAACGGCGCGATCTCCAGGGGGATCGCGGTGGCGCCCGGCCCCTTCCCGACCACGACATCCACCCGGAAGTCCTCCATGGCCAGGTAGAGCATCTCCTCCGCGGGCCGGGCCACGCGGTGGATCTCGTCGATGAAGACCACATCGCCCTCGCTCAGCGTGGACAGGATGGCCGCGAGATCGCCGGCCCGTTCGATGGCGGGCCCGCTGGTGATCCGCATCGGCTTCCCGAGCTCGGCGGAGATGATCATCGCGATAGTGGTCTTGCCCAGGCCGGGCGGCCCGGACAGCAGCACGTGGTCCGGCGGCCGGCCCCGGCCCAGCGCACCCTCGAGCACCAGGGAGAGCTGCTCGCGGACCCGGGTCTGGCCGATGAGCTCGTGCAGCCGCTTCGGCCGGAGCGCCCCCTCGATCACCCGGTCATCGGCGTCGGCCAGCGGGGAGATCAGCCGGTCCTGCTCGGCCGCGGTCAGGGCCGGCGACTCGGCCGCTGCCGCCTCGGCCGCGGCATGAGCACCACCGCGGGCGTCCGGGCCCGGATCCGGGCCGGTCACGCGCGGCTCAGCTTCTGCAGCGCGGCGCGCAGCGCCACGGCCACATCGACGTCCGCGCCGCCCGGGGCCGCCGCGGGCCCGTCGCCGGCCGGCGGCCCGGCCAGTTCGGCCTCGACCGCGGCGATGGCCTGGTCAGCGTCCCGGGCCGGCCAGCCCAGGTTGACCAGCCCGGCCCGGACCTGGTCGCGCCAGGACGCGGCGCGCGGCCCCGGGATGGCGCCGCCGCCCGGGCCGCCGGCCCCGGTGCCCGGTGAGCCCAGGCGTCCCGCGAGTTCCAGCACGATCCGCTGCGCGCCCTTCCGGCCGATGCCCGGAACCCGGGTCAGGGCCGTCACGTCCTCGGCGGCGATGGCCCGTCTCAGCCCGTCCGGGGTGAAGGAGGCCAGCATGGCCAGGGCCAGCCGCGGGCCGACGCCGCTGGCCGTCTGGACCAGTTCGAACACGTCCCGCTCATCGTCGCCGGCGAAGCCGTACAGGGTCAGCGCGTCCTCCCGGACCACCAGCGACGTCGCGACCCGGGCCCGCTCCCCGGTCCGCAGCGTGGCCAGGGTGCCGGGAGTGCACTGCACCAGCAGGCCCACGCCGCCGACCTCGATCACAGCCCCCTCCGGGGCGATCGTGGCGACCAGGCCGTCCAGATGAGCAATCACCGGGGTCTCCTCAGCTTGTGCGGGCGGCGGCGGCCGCGGCGGCGCTGGCCGCCACCGCGGTGGCCAGGCGGGCCTGCGCGCTGCCCCGCCACAGATGACAGATGGCCAGGGCCAGGGCGTCGGCCGTGTCCGCGGGCTTGGGCGGGTCAGCCAGCCGCAGCAGCCGCATGACCATGGTGGTCACCTGGGCCTTGTCGGCGCGCCCGCTGCCGGTGACCGCGGCCTTCACCTCGCTGGGGGTGTGCAGGGCGACCGGCAGCCCGCGCCGCGCCGCGCACAGCACCGCCACGGCGCCGGCCTGCGCCGTGCCCATCACGGTCCGCACGTTGTGCTGGCTGAATACGCGCTCCACGGCCACGGCGTCCGGCCGGTACTCGGCCAGCCAGTTGTCGATCTCGGTTTCCAGCGCCAGCAGCCGGGCGGCGATGTCGTCGCCCGCCGGGGTCCGGGCGACACCCGCGGCCACCAGCGCGGGGGGCCGGCCCGGGGTGCCGTCCACGACCCCCAGCCCGCACCGGGTCAGTCCGGGATCGACGCCGAGCACGCGCATTCCGCTCCATTCCGCCCGGCCAGCCATCCGGCCTGGCGAACACCTGTTCGGTGGTGACATTACCGGTCCGGGGCCGCTGGCCGGGGGCAGGGCGCCGGCGTGTCGGGACCGGGCCTCAGAAAATGCCGGGCCTGCGGGAGGTGGCGGGATCAGCGTCCGGAGCAGGCGCGCGGGAATGGCCAGGGTGTCCCGGGCGCCCGCGATCGTCCAGCCGAGTGACCGGTCACCGTGCCGGCCGCGGCCATCAGCTGAGTTTCTCCATCACATCGTCGGACACCGAGTAGTTCGCGTAGACGTCCTGGACGTCGTCGGAGTCCTCCAGCGCATCGATCAGCCGGAACACCCGCCGGGCCTGTTCCTCGTCCAGCTCGATCTCGACTGTCGGCAGGAACGCCGCCTCGGCCGACTCGTACTCGATCCCGGCCTGCTGCAGCGCGGTGCGCACGGCCACCAGGTCGGCGGGCTCGCTGATCACCTCGAACGATTCGCCCAGGTCATTGACTTCCTCCGCGCCCGGGTCCAGCACGGCGCTGAGCACGTCGTCCTCGGTCACGCCGGCCGCCTGGGGCACGATCACCACGCCCTTGCGGTGGAACATGTAGGACACCGAGCCGGGATCGGCCATGGAACCGCCGTTACGGGTCAGCGCGGCCCGCACGTCGGCAGCCGCCCGGTTCCGGTTGTCGGTCAGGCACTCCACCAGGACCGCGACCCCGCCGGGGGCGTATCCCTCATAGGTGACCGACTCGTAGGCGGCCCCGCCGGCCTCGAGCCCGCCGCCGCGGCGGACCGCCCGGTCGATGTTGTCGCTGGGGACCGAGTTCCTCTTGGCCTTCTGCACGGCGTCGAAGAGCGTGGGGTTGCCGGACAGGTCGGCCCCACCGGTCCGGGCCGCGACCTCCACATTCTTGATCAGCTTGGCGAACAGCTTGCCGCGCCTGGCGTCGACGACCGCCTTCTTGTGCTTGGTCGTGGCCCACTTCGAGTGGCCGCTCATGAAACTTCCCTCACCATGTCAACGAAGAGTTTGTGCACCCGCGGGTCGCCGGCCAGCTCGGGATGGAACGCGGTGGCGAGCACGGGACCCTGCCGGACCGCGACGATCCTACCGGTGCCGGGCTCGGTGCCGAGGATCTCGACCTGCGCGCCAGTCTGCTCCACCCAGGGGGCCCGGATGAAAATGGCCCGCAGCGCCGGGCCGGGCACCCCGGCCAGCGCGATGTCACTCTCGAACGAGTCCACCTGGCGCCCGAACGCGTTGCGCCGGACCGTCATGTCGATCCCGCCGAACGTCTGCTGCCCGTTCATGCCGCCGAGCAGCCGGTCCGCCAGCATGATCATGCCCGCACACGACCCGAACGCGGGCATCCCGGCGCTGATCCGCTTGCGCAGCGGGTCCATCAGGTCGAAGATCACCGCCAGCTTCCAGATGGTGGTGGACTCCCCACCGGGAATGATCAGCCCGTCGACCGCCTCAAGCTCGTCGCGGCGCCGCACCGGCACCCCGGACGCGCCCACCGCGGCCAGCGCCGACAGGTGCTCGGACACGTCCCCCTGCAACGCCAGGACCCCGACCACCGGGGCGGCTGCGGGGGCTGACATGGCGATCCTCCTGGGGGACGGGTTTCCCTTGAGGGTATCGATGTCCGCCGGGCACCTGGAACACCGGCCGCCGCCGGGTCCCGCTGGTGATCAGCGGCCGGCGGCCCCGGCTCGCCCGTGAACTTCCCGCCCGCGGGCCGGTCCTCACGCCTCCTCAGGCGGATCTTCCTGGGACGGGCCCTGGCCGGGCGGGACCTCCGGGCCGATGCCGAGATGGCGTTCGATGGCGGCCAGCCGCCCGTCGATCGCGCGGAGCGCGCTCACGATCTCATCCAGCTGCGCGGCGGACCCCGCGAGGCGCAGTATCGACTGCGGCAGCTGGCTCTCGGCCGCCGTGCCGTGCAGGACCCCGATCACCCGCTCACGGACCACGTTCAGGTCAGCGCCCAGGCTGACCAGGACCTGGGCGGCCACGCCGTCGCCCTCCCGCAGTAAGCCGAGCAGGATGTGCTCAGTGCCGATGTAGTCGTGGCCGAGCTGCAGCGCCTCGCGCAGCGAGAGCTCCAGCACCTTCTTGGCCCGGGGCGTGAACGGGATGCGCCCGTCCGGGGGTTCCAGGCCCGTGCCGATGATCTCCTCGACCTGCTGCCGGACGGCGGCCAGGCTGATCCCGAGCGCCTCCAGGACCCGGGCCGCCACGCCCTTGCCTTCGTGAATCAGGCCGAGCAGCAGGTGCTCAGTGCCGATGTTTTCGTGGTTGAGTCTCCTGGCCTCGTCCTGGGCCAGCACGACGACCCGGCGCGCCCGGTCGGTGAACCTCTCGAACATGTCCGCTCCGCACACTGGGTGAAGCACGTGGCATCCGCCGGCGCAGGCCCGCGCCCCCGGACGCCGGGGAGGTCACCAGCCGCGGCCCGCGTAACGCTCGCCGGCCGTCAGGGTGTCCAGGTTGATGCCGACCATGGCCTCGCCGAGCCCGCGCGAGACCTTGGCGACAACATCGGGGTCGTCATGGAACGTCGTGGCCTTCACGATCGCCTCGGCCCGCCGGGCCGGATCACCGGACTTGAAGATCCCGGACCCGACGAACAGCCCCTCGGCGCCCAGCTGCATCATCATCGCGGCATCGGCGGGGGTGGCGATGCCGCCGGCCGTGAACAGCACGACCGGCAGCCGGCCGGCCCGGGCGACCTCGGCGACCAGCTCGTAAGGGGCCTGGAGATCCTTGGCCGCGGCGAACAGCTCCTCGTCGCGCAGCGTGCCGAGACGCCGGATGTCGGACGAGATCTGGCGCATGTGCCGGGTCGCTTCCACGACGTTGCCGGTGCCGGCCTCACCCTTCGACCTGATCATCGCCGCGCCCTCGGTGATCCGCCGGAGTGCCTCGCCGAGGTTCGTGGCGCCGCACACGAAGGGCACCGTGAAGGCCCACTTGTCCACGTGGTGGGCCTCATCCGCGGGCGTGAGGACCTCGGATTCGTCGATGTAGTCGGTGCCGATGGCCTGAAGCACCTGGGCCTCGGCGAAGTGGCCGATCCGGCACTTGGCCATGACCGGGATGGACACCGCGGCGATGATCTCCTCGATCATGTCGGGATCGCTCATCCGGGCGACGCCGCCTTCAGCGCGGATGTCGGCGGGCACCCGCTCCAGGGCCATCACCGCTACCGCGCCCGCGTCCTCGGCGATCTTGGCCTGTTCCGGCGTCACGACATCCATGATCACGCCGCCCTTGAGCATGTCGGCCATGCCCCGCTTGACGCGCGCGGTCCCGGTCTGCCCGGCGGCTCCCGTCTCGGTGCCGGAGTTCCCGGCGCTGGCTGCGGCACTGCTGACTGACACGACGAACCTCGCTTGATCACGATGGTGGGACTAGATGGTCACGCTTGACGCGCTAGCTCCATGGTAGGTGGTCGGTCAGCCGGTCAAATGGGGCATATCGCTCCCCCGGCCCTCTCCGCCGCCGGTGACCACCGAATCGTCGATCTCGAAGAACTCCGGCAGCGGCGCGCCGCCGGCCAGGCCGAGCAGGCGGACCAGCCACCGGCGCCGGGCGGCGCGGGTGGCCGCGACCGCGTCGTTGTAGAACTTGCGGGCCAGGAAAACCTGCCGCGCCGTGGCCTCGAGCTCGGCCAGCAGGTCGTCCGCGTTTCCCTGCCGGTTCAGCAGGGCGCGGAAGTCGGGCTGACCGACCACGGCCCGCAGCGCACGGGTGAGGTCGCTCTCGGCCAGCTCGGTCGGCTCCCCCGCCGCCCGGGCGTCGTGCGCGGCCCCGGCGAGCAGCAGGCTGGTCGCCGGGTCGAGCACCCCGCACGCGGCGAGCTCGAGCGCGACTGAACTCCGGCGCAGCAGCGCGGCATCGAGCGCGGCCCGGGCGGTGTCCACCCGGGCGTGCAGCCGGTCCAGCCGGCCCGCCCGCCACGAGACGTAGACACCGACCAGCACGGCCAGCGCGACGATCAGGATGACGTCGATCAGCACGGTCTCACCCGCCAGCACTGCCGCACCGCCTCACCGCGCTACCCCGACCCGGCCGATGGCCGGCACCACGGTCTGGTAGACCTGCACGACATCCCGGGCCACGACCGGCCAGTCGTAGATCCGCACCGCCTCGGAGGCCGCGGCCGACAGCTCGGCCCGCCGCTGCGGGTCGTCCAGCAGCCGGCCGGCCGCCCGGGCCAGGGCGTCAGGATCGCCGGTCTCGAACAGCTCGCCGGCCCGGCCGCCCCGCAGCACCTGCCGGAACGCGTCGAGATCGCTGGCGGCGATCGGCGCGCCGGCCGCCATGGCCTCGGCCAGGACGATACCGAAGCTCTCACCCCCGGTGTTCGGCGCGCAGAACACGTCGACGGAGTGGTAGACGCGGGCCTTGTCCTCTTCGCTGACCTGGCCGAGCAGGATCACTCGTTCCCGCAGCGCCTCGGGCACCTTGTCGATCACGTTCTCGGCATCCCCCGGGCCTGCGATCAGCAGCCGCAGCCCGGGCCGGTCAGCGGCCAGCGTCGTGAAGGCGCGCAGCAGCACCTCCAGTCCCTTGCGCGGCTCGTCCATCCGGCCCAGGAAGCCCAGGGCGCCGCCGGGGCCGGGCCACCCCGGCAGCGGGGTCGCCTTCTCGTACTTACGCACGGTCACCCCGTTGGGAATCAGCACCGCGTCCCCGCCGGTGTGCTCGACCAGGGTGGTCCGGGCCGCCTCGGACACCGCGATCCAGCCGCTGACCTTCTCCAGCGCCGTCCGCAGCGCCGGGGCCGAGGCGTGCATGACCCGCGACCGCAGCGTGGCGGTGTGCACCGTGGCCACGATCGGGCCCTCCGCGACCCAGCAGGCCAGCAGGGACAGGCTCGGAGCGGCGGGCTCGTGCACGTGCAGCACGTCGAACGCGCCTTCCTTGACCCAGCGCCGCACCCGGCTCGCCGACAGGAAGCCGAATGCGAGCCGGGCCACCGAGCCGTTGTAGGGCACCGGGACCGCGCGGCCCGCCGACACCACGTAGTCCGGCAGCGGCGTGTCGTCGTCGGCCGGGGAGATCACCGACACCTCGTGGCCCAGCCCCATCAGCGCCTCCGCGAGGTCCCTGATGTGCTGCTGCACACCACCCGGCACATCCCAGGTATAAGGGCAGACCAGGCCGACTCTCACGGTTCTTTCCCGTCCCGGCTTCGTTCGCCCCCGTCCGCGCGGTCCGCGGCGTCGGCGGCGGCCAGCCGCTCAGGGTCCAGGTCGGCGACGAACACCCGCTGCAGCATGTGCCAGTCCGCCGGGTGCGCGGTGATCGCGGTCTCGAAGACCCGGGCGACGCCCTGCGTCATGGCGGCTACTTTCTCCCGCCGGTCCCCCTCGTCCGGCACCGGGATCTCGGGATGGATGTGGATGCCCCAGTAGTCCCCCTCGTACCACAGTGTGGCAGGTATCAGGGCGGCACCGGTCTGCACGGCCAGGGCCGCGGCCCCGGCCATCATCCGGGCCTTCTCGCCGAAGAACTCCACCTCGATGCCACCGCCGGTGACGTCCCGGTCGGCGACCAGGCAGACCAGGCCGCCGGCCCGCAGCCGCTGGGCCAGCACGCCGAACCGGCTGGGGCCGCCGGAAGATGGAAGCACTTCGAACCCGAGGCCTTCACGGAACTCCACGAACCGCCGGTAGACCGACTCGGGCTTCAGCCGCTCGGCCACTGTGGTGAACTTCGGCACCCCGCGGGCGATGATCCACGCCCCGGCCTCCTCGTAATTCCCCATGTGCGGCAGGGCGACAACTACCCCGCGGCCTGCCGCCAGGTTATCGAATATCGCCTGCTCGTGGCCGATGCTGATGGTGCCGGCGAGGATGCGCTCGGCCGAGATCACCGGGAGCCGGAACACCTCCAGCCAGTACCGCGCGTAGGAGCGCATGGCCGCCCGGGACAGCGCGCGGAGCTCCTGGCCGGACGGGCCGGGGCCGACGACCCGGCGCAGGTTGCCTTCCAGCGTCTGCACCCGGGGTCCCTGGCGGCGCCAGGCGATGTCACCGGCGTGCGCCGCGGCCCAGCGGGCCCACGACTCGGGGGCGCGGCAGACCAGCGACCAGCCCAGCCCGTATGCGGCGTCCGCCAGCCGGTCCTTCAGCGCGGTCATGCCGTGCCCTCCCCGGCGCGGTCAGGCCCCGTGCCGTCAGCTCCCGCGCGGTCAGGCCCCGGGCCGCTGGCGGCCTGGCCCCGGGCCCCGGGGCCGACCGCCCGCCGCACCGCGAGCACCCGCTGCCCGAACGTGATGGTGCTCAGCGCGGCCAGCGCCCACAGCCCGATGGGCAGGATGTACGGCACGCCGAGGCCGCTCACGCCGGTGGAGGCCAGGATGATGATGATCCGCTCCGACCGCTCGGCCACGCCGACGTCGGCCCGCACTCCCAGGCCTTCCGCCCGGGCCCGGGCGTAGGACACCATGGCGCCGGCCACCAGGCAGTACACCGTGACCCCGGCCAGCAGGGGCTGATGCCCGCCGCGGGCCAGCCAGGCCGCGAGCCCGGCGAAGATGGCCGCGTCGCCGACCCGGTCCAGGGTCGAGTCGAGGAAGGCGCCCCAGGCGCCGCTGGTCCCCTTGACCCGGGCCAGCGCGCCGTCCAGCATGTCGGCGAGCACGAACACCGTGCAGACCGCCGCCCCGGCGAACAGGTGGCCGGTGGGCAGCAGCCCGAGCGCCGCCGCGGCGACGCCCACGGTGCCGGTTACGGTGATCGCGTTCGGCGTCACCGGTGTGCGCGCGAGCGCTTCCCCGATCGGGGTCAGCACGCGGTTCAGCGCGGGCCGCAGCGGGTTCAGCATGGCCGTCCGATCCTACTGGCGGGTGGGACACGAGCGATGATTCCGGCTGGGGGCTTGTTATCGGGTGGCCGGGAGGTAAAGGCTGGCCGTGCCGCAGCCGAACGGACCCGCAGGAGGCGACACTCATGACGGACAGGAGAGGATCGGCACCAGCCGGAGGCACACCACCGGCCGGCCAGCCCGGCAGCGTGCGTAACGTCGCGCTGGTCGGCCATTCCGGGGCAGGAAAGACAACACTGGTCGAAGCCCTCCTGGTGGGTACCGGGGCGATTCAGCGGGCCGGCCGGGTCGAGGACGGGACCACGGCCAGCGATTTCGACGAGGTCGAGGTCAGGCAGCAGCGCTCAGTTAACCTCACCCTGGCCCCGGTCAATTACGGCGGGGTCAAAGTCAACCTGATCGACACGCCCGGTTACGCGGATTTCACCGGCGACCTGCGGGCCGGCCTGCGCGCCGCGGACGCGGCACTGTTCACCGTCCCGGCGACCGAGGGCGTGGACGGCCTGACCCGGATGCTGTGGGACGAGTGTGCCGTGGTCGGCATGCCGCGCGCGGTGGTGATCACCAAGCTCGACCACCAGCGGGCCGACTTCGATGAGGCCCTGCGGGCCTGCCGGGAAGCGTTCGGTGACGCGGTGGCACCGCTGTACGTGCCGGTCGCGGGCGGCCAGGGCGAGCTGCGGGGGCTGATCGGGCTGCTGTCCGAGCGCTTCTACGACTACTCGGGCGGCACCCGCACCGAGCGAGACCCTGATCCCGATCAGTCCGGCCGCGTCGAGGAACTCCGCAGCTCGCTGATCGAGGGGATCATCCAGGAGAGCGAAGACGAGGGCCTCATGGACAGGTACCTGTCCGGTGAGGAGATCGACACCAAGGTGCTCATCGAGGACCTGGAGAAGGCGGTGGCCCGGGGCAGCTTCTACCCGGTGCTCGCGGTGGCCAGCCCGCAGAGCGTCGGCCTGGCCGAGCTGCTCGAGGTGATGACCCAGGCCTTCCCCGCCCCGGACGAGCACCCGCTGCCCGCCGTGACCACGCTGGACGGCTCGCCGGTCACCGGCCTGTCCTGCGACCCGAAGGGCCCGCTGCTGGCCGAGGTGGTCAAGACCACATCCGATCCGTACGTCGGGCGGATCAGCCTGGTCCGGGTGTTCTCCGGCACGCTGCGGCCCGACGCGGTCGTGCACGTGTCCGGGCACGGCCTGGCCGGCCGCGGGCACGCCGACCACGACCAGGACGAGCGGATCGGCGCGCTCACCTCCCCGCTGGGCAAGCAGCAGCGGCCGGTCACCCAGTGCGAGGCGGGAGACATCTGCGCCGTGGCCAAGCTGGCCAGCGCCGAGACCGGCGACACGCTCTCGGACAAGGAACGGCCGCTGCTCATGGAGGCGTGGTCGATGCCGGAGCCGCTGCTGCCGGTGGCCATCCACGCCAAGTCCAAGGCTGACGAGGACAAGATGTCGCAGGCGATCGGGCGGCTGGTGGCCGAGGACCCGACGCTGCGGATGGAGATGAACGCCGAGACCCGGCAGCTCGTGCTGTGGTGCATGGGTGAGGCGCACGCCGACCTGCTGCTCGACCGGCTGTCTAGCCGCTACGGGGTGGCGGTGGAGACCGGCGATCTGCGCGTCCCGCTGCGGGAGACGGTCGGCGGGAAGGCCCGGGGGCTGGGCCGGAACGTCAAGCAGACGGGCGGCCACGGGGAGTTCGGGATCTGCCACATCGAGGTCGAGCCCCGGCCGTCCGGTGCCGGCCTGGAGTTTGTCGACAAGGTCGTCGGCGGGGTGGTGCCGCGCCAGTTCATCCCCTCGGTGGAGAAGGGCGTCCGGGCCCAGATGGAGCAGGGCGTGCTGGCCGGCTACCCGATGGTGGACATCAGGGTCACCCTGTTCGACGGCAAGGCGCACTCGGTGGACTCCTCGGACATGGCGTTCCAGAAGGCGGGCAAAGCCGCCCTGCGGGACGCGGCCGAGAAAGCGACCGTGCTGCTCCTGGAGCCGGTGGACGAGCTGTCCGTGCTCGTGGTGGACGACTATGTCGGCGCGGTCATGTCCGACCTGTCCTCACGCCGGGGCCGGGTGCTCGGCACCGAGCCGGTGGCCGGCGGCCGCACCCTGGTCAAGGCCGAGGTGCCCGAGCTGGAAATCGTCCGGTACGCCATTGACCTGCGGTCGATGTCGCACGGGACCGGCTCGTTCACCCGGACATACCTGCGGCACGAGCCGCTGCCGAGCCACCTGGCCGGCAAGGTGGCCGCCGCCTCCGCGCCCGGGTAACCGGGCCCGGGTAACCAGGCCTGAGCGCCGGGTCAGGCGGGCCAGGCGTCGGCCAGCATCTTGCGGGTGTCACGCAGCAGTTGCGGGAGCACCTTGGTCTGGCCGATGGCGGGCATGAAGTTGGTGTCCCCGCCCCACCGGGGCACCACGTGCTGGTGCAGGTGAGCGGCGATACCGGCCCCCGCGACCTGCCCCATGTTCATGCCGATGTTGAAACCCTGGGCGCCGCCCGTGACGCGCAGCGCCGCCATGGCCAGCTTGGTGTGGCCGGCCAGTTCCAGGGTCTCGGGCTCGTCGAGGTCCGGGTAGTCGGCCACGTGCCGGTACGGGACGACCAGGAGGTGGCCGGCGTTGTAGGGGTACAGGTTGAGCACGGTGAAAACGTGCTGGCCGCGCGCCACGATCAGCCCGTCCTCGTCATCGAGCTTGGGGATCCGGCAGAACGGGCACCCGTCGCCTTCGTCGGTGCCGACCGCCCGGTTCTCGCCCTTGATGTAGGCCATCCGGTGCGGCGTCCACAGCCGCTGGAAACCGTCGGGTACGCCGATCCCGTCCTGCGCGACTGGCTCACCGGCCCCGGGGTTAGACATGGATGCCAGCATAGGCCGCGCCCGGCCGGCCACCCGAGCCGGTGACGCGGTTATGCCCGGGGGCTCCGGGGGTGGCCCCCCGGGCTAGCAGAGTCGAGCCGGTCGGCGCCCCTCAGACCTGGACGCGGGCCGCGACCGCGGCGGCGATCTGGTCCACCGCGTCGCCGATCGGCACGCCGTTGCGCTGCTCGCCGTTGCGGTAGCGGAACGAGACCGCGCCCGCGGCCACGTCGTCATCCCCGGCGAGCAGCATGAACGGGACCTTCTGGCGCTGGGCGTTGCGGATCTTCTTCTGCATCCGGTCGTCGCTCGCGTCCACCTCGACCCGGATGCCCCGCTCCCGCAGCCGGGCGGCGACCTCGTCCAGGTAGGGCACGTGCGCGTCGGCGATCGGGATTCCGACCACCTGGACGGGCGCGAGCCACGGCGGGAAGGCCCCCGCGTAGTGCTCGACCAGGATGCCGAAGAAGCGCTCGATCGACCCGAACAGCGCCCGGTGGATCATGTACGGGCGCTGCCGCGTG
>Ga0302325_10015143_pt1 | contig 16399 bp, 14 predicted proteins | sample Palsa_T0_2_FD_201948 | JGI IMG/M metagenome (GOLD analysis project Ga0302325, IMG submission 201948) | Peat permafrost microbial communities from Stordalen Mire near Abisko, Sweden - Palsa_T0_2 | ecosystem: Environmental > Terrestrial > Soil > Palsa > Peat permafrost | place: Sweden: Abisko... | reverse complement strand
CGTTGGTGAGAGATTCTGCTGCTCCGGTACCGCCAGCGCCGCCGTCTTCGCCCGAGCCACCGTTGCCACCGGTGACGGAGGCTTCCGACAAAGCGTCCCCGGGGCCGAGAGATGAGGCTGTGCCAGTTGAAGTAACGGATCCGATGGAGGCGACACCGCCATTACCTCCTGCGCCGGGAGTGCTAGTGGCGCCTCCGTTGCCCGCGTCGCCGCCATTGCCACCGGTCGCCGTTCCAGTGGCTTCGATGCTGCCGGCCGCTGAGGCACTGGCCGATGCAGTGGCGTTGGCGCCATCTCCCCCTGATCCGCCGGCACCCTGCGCGCCTTTGCTAGGCTGTCCGCCCGCGCCACCGGCCCCTCCGCTGCCACCGGTTGCAGTAGCTATCGTTGAATAAGCGACGATGCCGGAAGTCGATCCGGTCAGCGTTGCGCTGGCCGAGGCGGATCCCCCGCCGCCGCCTTTGCCACCCGTTCCGCCCTTAGGTGCGGAGGGGGTGCCGGATCCGCCCGCGCCGCCCGAGCCGCCGGTGGCGGTTGCAGTATTGTCCTGATCGGTGCTGCTCACAGTGGCGTTAGCCACACCGCCATATTGGCCGTTGGCGCCGGTCCCGTTAGTACCTGGGTTTCCAGTCGCTCCCGTTTCAATGTCAACCGCGCCGTAAGCCACCCCGCAACCTGTTCCCAGGGCCGATGACAGAATCGAGATTGCCATTTTTCGACGATACAATTCCACTTTGCGCATCTTCTCTCCATCGCCGAACGACTAACGCGCTCGGCTTGCAAGCAACCGGCCCCTTTTTGAAATGATTTGGGTTATACATTACAGGAAACTTGCGCAATATCCAATGCAAATAGATTGGAAAAGATTCGCGCGCCGGCTTGTCGGCCTGCCTGGTCATATAATTCAAACTCTAAACCTTCCCGCATATCGAAACTTCCAGCCCCAATTCCGCCATCGCGGCGGCCTTGGCGAAGAGCGCCTTTTTTGCGTCGCGGGCACTGGGGGCATACGCGACTTGAATGTGGTTGGCGAGGTGGCGGGCCATCATTTGATCGCGGGTGATGCCTTTCAATACAGCGTGCATGATGGGCCAGACGGGCGTGGTCTGGTTCAGGCGGTCCTGAGTTTCGGATTCGGGCAGGCCGACGGCGTCGGCCAAGCCGATGTCCATTTTCAGGCGGTCGTTTTTGATGAAGATTCGGCTCCAGACGATGTGGCCGGGTTTGCTGATGCCGGCGCAGGTGCCGCCGCCGAGGCGGAAATACATGGGGGGTTGACGGTAGCTGTGAGTGCCGGACCATTCGCCCACAAAATGTTTGGGCGGAGCGCCGCCGCTGATTTCGAAAACCCAGATAAAATCATCGATGGTGACTTCCTCGCCATTGGCGTTTGTGCCGGGACCAACGTAGTGGCGGCCCCAGCGCAGGTCGTGCAGGGTGTTCTCGGGATCGAAACCAAGTTCGCGCCAGAGATTGTTGGTGATCAGGCCGTCGAGGCCGGCGCATTCGTCGACTTCGTTGAAATGAGGGAGGGCTTCGCCGGGGAAAAGCTCGCGCGATCCATCGGGGCTGAGAACGGGGGGGCGATCGACGTTGTTGAGGGTGCCCTCAACGAGGTCGCTGGCGGGAGTGAGATCCTTCAGACCCTGCTGATATTGGATGCCGATCGTTTGGCAGCCGAATTCATCGGCGATGCGCAAGGCGGCGATGTACATCCTGCATTGCTGAAGGACCTGGTTTTCGGTGAGGTCGTTTTCCTCGCTGGGTCCGAGGTGAAAGTTCACGCCCTTGGATTTAAACCAATCGTAAACCGCGCGGGCGCCCTCGTCGCCGATCTGGGTCATCGCGTAATAAAGGGCGCTCTGGCTCAGCCGCTCTTTGAACACACCCGTGGGGTTTAGAAGCGAGTCTGGAATGATCGCGTTGAACATTCCCATGCAGCCCTCGTCGAATATGCCCATGATGGCTTTGCCATGGCGAAAGCGCTGGGCGAAGCGCTCGCCGAATTTTTTGGCCGCGCCCGGGATTTTCGCGGACTTGAGCGCTTTGACATGGCTGGTATCGTGCGAGACTTTTCCCTTTTTCATCCAGCGCTTGAGATTTTTGAGAAAAGCCTTGTCGGTCTCAAAATCCTCGCTCCAGAGCGTGGAGTATTTGATGCCGGCCTTGGCCATTGAGCCGTTCAGATTCAGCATTCCCACGAGTCCGGGCCAGGTTCCGCTCCAGTTGGCGACGGTGAGGATGGGGCCTTTGTGGAAATATAAGCCGTGCAAAACGTGGTGGGAGTATTGCCAGACCGCCTCGGCGACGATCAGGGGCGCTTTGGGCGGGATGCTGGAAAAGACCTCCATCCCGTATTTCTGGGAATCGATGAAGCTGTGTTCGATCTCCGGACGAAAGCCGTGGGCGCGCTGGATTGTGCCCTTCAGCTTTTCCACTGCGGCGATCAGACTCTGTTCCATTTTGAGCTGCTCGGATTCACATTTGCGGTTTGCCGATGCACGCAAATCGCCACTGGCGATCAGATATATTGTGTTCATAGATTGCCGACGCCTTGGTTTGGAATTGATCGATTTGCGAGGAAGGGTATTGGTTTGGGAGTTGGGGGTCAATTGCCGGGTACTTGGCGGCACCCGGGGGCAACATGCGAAAAAGGGGATCGAACCGCCAAGACGCCAAGGTCGCCAAGAAATTCAATCAATAAATGCATTTTTGCCACAGATGTCAATCAGATGCATACAGATCAAATGCCATTGAACTTGTCTTATCCGTGTGAATCTGATTTTCGTCTGTGGCAAAAAACGCGTTCCGGCTTTGATTTTTCCCCTTGGCGTCTTGGCGGTTCGCCTCCTCCTATCCCGGAAATTTATCCGGATCCACAACGGGGCGGGATTTGCCGTTGAGCATTAGTGAGCGGCGACAGCGTCCTGGGAGACGGCGCCGCGGCGCATGAACAGAACCAGCGGAACCACCAGCAAAGTCGCGATCGAGAATATTCGGAACATATCCAGATAGGAAAGGATGGCGGCCTGCTGACGGACGAGGGCGTAGACCATCGCCAATCCGCCGGCTCCGCCGGTGGGATCGACCGGTCCGAATAATCCGCTCGCCTGGTGGATCATGCCGGTCGCGATGGGGTTCAGAAGATTGATATGCCCGACCAGATTTGCCTGGTGCATTTGCATGTGGCGGGCCATGAGAGTCGACACGATGGCCACGCCGATGCTTGCGCCTTCGTTGCGGACCAGAGAAAAGAGCCCCGATGCGTTGTTGGTTTCCATTTTGGGAACGAAGCGATAGGCGACGGCGTTAATCGGAACAAACATCATTCCCGCGCCCACGACCTGGAAGATGCGCGGCCAGATCACATCGGCTTCGGAGACGAGCAAATCCAGCCGCGACATCCACATCGCCGATGCCGCTACGATCAATAGCCCGCAGATGATCATCTTCCTCGCATCCGCGCCGCGCGAGAGCATGATTCCAATGACCGGCATTTCCAGCATCGTCACCAAAGCGGCCGGCGAGAGCACGAGGCCGGCCTGGGTTGCGGAATACCCCATCAGAGTTTGCAGCATCTGCGGGAGAAGAACGGTCGTGGCATACAGAGTGGCGTACACGCAAAAGACGATCGCGCAGCTGAGCATGAAATTGCGCTCGAAGAAGAGCCGGATGTTTACAATCGGCATCGGATGCCGCAGTTCCCAGATGACCGCGAACACCAGCGATGCTCCGGCGATGATGGCGAGCGAAAGAATCCATGCCGAGCTGAACCAATCCACTTCCTGCCCTTTGTCGAGAACAATTTCCAGCGAGGCCAGTCCGAGCGCGATCAATCCCAGTCCGATGAAATCAACCCGGAACGGCTGGCCTCGCCGGGCGGCGCGCTGCGCGATCATGTAGGGTGGATCCCGCAGGACGATTTGCGTCAGGATCAGCGAGATAATTCCCACGGGGAGATTGATATAAAAAATCCATCGCCACGAGTAGCTGTCGGTGATCCACCCGCCCATGGTCGGACCCAAAACCGGCGCAACCAGCACCGCCAGGGCATAGACGGCCATGGCCATTCCACGCTTGGACGCGGGAAAGCTGTCGATGAGGATCGCCTGCACCGATGGCTGAAGCCCCCCGCCGCCCATTCCCTGGAGAACGCGAAAAAAAATCAGCATGGGCAGGCTGGTCGCCATCCCGCACAGAACTGAACTCACGGTAAATATGGCCACGCAGGTCATGTTGAATCGCTTGCGGCCCAGCACGCTCGTGAGCCAGCCCGACAGGGGTAAAATCACGGCATTGGCGACCAGGTAACTGGTCAGGACCCAGGTTGCTTCGTCATAGGAAGCGGCCATCGACCCCGCGATGTGCGGCAAGGAAAGATTGGCGATGCTGGTGTCCAGCACCTCCATGAACGTCGAAAGCGTGACCGTGAGCGCGACGACCCACGGATTGAAGATCCGTTCCGATCGATCCGGATTCAGGGGGATTCCGACAGCCAGCACGCTCATTGGATCGGCGCTCCGGCAGCGGTCGCCGCGCTCAGCAGCCGTCGGCCTGCATCCGGGCCCTCGGGCTGGGATCGGATGTCTACTTCCGGGTCCACCGATAGCCCGGCAAACAGCGGGGTGTCGCTGGGATTCGGTTCGGTCAATTCAATCCGCACCGGCAAGCGCTGCACGACCTTCACGAAATTCCCCGTCGCGTTTTCGGGCGGAAGCAGGGACGTCACGGCGCCCGTGCCTGGGCTGAATCCTGCAACCCGGCCGTGAAAGATCCGGTTGGGATATGCGTCAACGAAAATGTCCACCTTCTGACCGATGCGCAAATCGGCCAGTTGGGTTTCCTTGAAATCCGCGTCGATCCAGACATCGGAAAGGGGCCGGATCGTCAGCAGCGGTTGACCGATGGAGACGAGCGCGCCGGGATTGACGCTTCGCCGGCTGATGTATCCTGACAGAGGCGCGACAATTTCAGTGTATCCAAGCTGAAGCAGCGCCTGCTCGAGTGCCTTCTGGGCTTGAATGATCTCCGGCTGGAGTTCGGGATGCGACCGGTCGAACTGGTCCCCGCCAAGGGCGGCCCGGGCGGATTCCACTTGCGCCTGCGCGGCTTTCACCGCCGGGGAATTCTCAATGACCGTTTGGAAATCCAGCGAGCTGAAACGCTCATTCAATTCCGCAAGTTTTGGGAGAGTCATCGAATCAAAATTCAGTCCAAGCTGGGCGAACGATCCCAAAAATGTGGAAAGAGCGTATTGCGTGCCGTTGAAGGTCTGACCCACGTCGGCGGGAACCGTGCCGGGATTTTTCGGATCCGGGGGAAGTCCCAGCAGCGCCCGCGTTTGTTGCACAGAGGCCTGGGCCGATGATACTTCCGCCTGCGCCACCTGCAGCGCCGATCTGCGCTGATCGATGTCCTCCTGGCTGACGCTCTGCGGGCCCAACCTCTCGACGCGGTCGAATTCCTCCCGCGCCAATCGAAGGGTGGCTTCGTTCTGACGGAGTTTGGCGACATCGGACTGCAATGCCGCGGTTTCGTATTTCACGAAGTCCTGCACGGTCGCGATGAGATACCACGCGCCCCGAAGATCGGCGATCTTGGAGCGGACCTCGGAACGGACGCGATTCAATTGCGCCTCGGCGAGGTCCAGGGCGGCGAACTTCTCCGCCACCGCGAGTTTCGCGCGGGACAATTCCGCGCTGCGCTGATCCGCCGCGAGCTGATACGGAAGGCGATCAATGCGGAGGATGGGCGCGCCCGCTTCGACGAACTGGTTGTCATCGACCAGAACTTCCTCCGCCAGGCCGGAAACGCGCGAGCTGATGTAAGTCACATGGCCGTTGGCGATAGCGTCGTCCGTGGAAACATGGTTCCAGGCGTAAACGGCGCGCGGCAAACCGAAGATGAGTCCAAGAACCGCAGCGAGCGCGGCCAGAGATATCAAGAGCAGGCGTTTCCAGCGGCGAGGCTGGCGGGGCGCATGGATGGGCATCACGCTGGTTGGCGCGGCGGGCGTCACATAGGTTTCGCCCTGATCGTGCTGCGACAAGGGCCGCACGGTTTCGACGGTGGCTTCATCGGTTGTCATCGTTTTTGCCCTAAATATCGTGATTGCCCACAAGAGCCATTGCGCCCCTTGTCGGTCAAAATGCCATTGAAAAATACGTCCAGAATATCCTGCGCCTGGGCCTCGTACGGTTTGCTCCGACCGGAAAAATGATTGGTCAACATCGTTCCGTACAAAACGTCGCCGAGAACATCCATCGCCCGCTCGGGGGGCATGGGACGAACCCGGCCTTCCGCCATCAGGTCGGCAAAATATTCCCTCCATGGCCCGCGGCGGACATCGCGATGCTGGAAATAGATCGGCCGGCGCCGCTCCCGAAACTCAGCCCGCTCCTGAACGAAAAGCTCCACCAGTTCCGGGTTGGATTTGAAAAACTGAAGATACGCGATCACGGCGGCGCGAATCTCCTCGACTCTGTCGCTCGTGACGCGCCGGGCGGCATCAACATGTTCATGCAACCGGAATATTCCCCGCTCCACGGCCGAAAGAAACAGCTTTTCCTTGCTGGGGAAATATCGATACACCGTTCCTTTGCTGATCTTGAGCCGGTCGGCGATCCATTGGACATCCGTCGCGGTGAAGCCATGTTTGGCAAACATCGCCCCAGCCACATCGAGGATCGCCTGCCGCCGCCGCTCCTGAAGCGCTGCATCCGGGGGCCTTCCGGGCTGTCTTTTTTTGACCAGGGTCATCTTTCCATCAATTAAATAACTGACGCGTCGGTCATATATTTATTATCGTCATGTCTGATTGTCAAATGCAATCCGTGCGTGAATTGTCGGCCTCGGCTATAAAGGACGGTATGACGGACGTTTGGGACGAATCGCTGCTGGTGAATCCGCACGAGGTCTCCGATAAGCGCCGCCGCATCCAGCGGATGTTCGCAGCCATCGCGCCCAGTTATGACCTGAACAACCGCCTGCATAGTTTCTGGATGGATCAATCCTGGCGGCGAAAAGCCGTGCAACTGTCGCAGCTCCGGCCAGGCGACCGCGTGGTGGACATCGCATGCGGGACCGGGGATTTGACGCTCGGATTTTTTGACGGCCTGCGCCGTGCCCGTGGGTCGGATTCGCCCGGAGCCACCGCTGAAGTGATCGGAATCGATTTCACCCACGAAATGCTGCCGATCGCCGTGGCCAAATGGTCACGAAGTGCAGCGGAGGAAAAAGCTGCGGCAACAAGTATTTGCTTCATCAACGGGGATGCGCAATGCCTCCCCCTGGCGGATGCGTGCTGCGACGTGGCGTCGATCGCGTTTGGGATTCGCAACGTCGTCGATCCCTTCGCGGCCGTAAAAGAGTTTTTTCGGATTCTTCGCCCCGGCGGCAGAGTGGTTATCCTGGAGTTCTCCATTCCGACCAATCCGCTGTTTCGCACTCTGTATAACTTCTATTTCAAGCAGATTTTGCCTAGAACGGCCACCTGGATCAGCGGGGACAAAACCGGCGCTTACAAATATCTGCCGCAGAGCGTGCGAACGTTCATCGGCCGCCAGACCATGGTGGAAATGCTCTCGCGAGCGGGGTTTACGAATATCACGCAGCATCCGCTCACCATGGGGATTTGCATCTGTTATATCGGTTTTCGGAATTAATGATTCCTTTTCGGGGGAGCGAATCGGGCGTATCATTCCCCGTTCATGGATATTGTCACAGCCATCACCGGCGCCAGCGGAGCGCTTTACGCCCAGCGATTCATCCAGGGTCTCGTGGCCGCGGGGGTGAATGTGCATCTGGTTGTTTCGCCTCTGGGGCGACGGCTATTGCATGATGAGCTGGGGATGGAAACGATCGATCTGCCGGCGCTGACGGGAACGCCTGAGCATTCCGTGACCCTGTATAACTACAACGATGTCGGAAGCGTTTTGGCCAGCGGGAGTTTTCTGCATCAGGGAATGGTGATCGTGCCGTGCAGCAGCAACACGATGGCGGAAGTGGCGTGCGGATTGGGGGACAACCTGATCTCGCGGGCGGCGGCGGTCTCGCTGAAAGAGCGCCGGCGGCTGATTCTGGCGCACCGCGAGATGCCGCTTTCGCCGATCGATATCAACAATTACAAAATCCTCAGCGATGCCGGCGCGATCATCGCCGCGACCAATCCCGGGTTTTATCTCAATCCCAACAGTGTCGGAGATATCGTCGATTTTGTGGCGGGGAAGCTGATGGATCTTTTGAGCGTACCGCATGGGCTGGAGACGCGATGGGATCCGAAAACCGTCCGACCCAGAAGCAATAGCTGACAAATGACGTTCGCAACCCCGACATCGCTCTCTACAGTTACCGCGCCGCCCGCGTCACTGGCTGGAAAACTTCGGCTTTTCGCCGGCGACATCAAAATTCATCACACGGTTTTCGCGATGCCGTGGGCGATCCTGAGCGCGGTGCTGGCCGGACGGACGTTTGCCGGTTCGCTCACGACCGGAAAGGTTTTTCTGGTGATTCTCTGCATGGTGACGGCCCGCACCGTGGCCATGGCCGCCAACCGGATTTTTGACGCGGAGTTGGACGCGAAAAATCCCCGGACGGCGCGGCGCGCCCTGCCTTCGGGGGCGCTATCCCGCGGTTTCGTTGCGACGCTGCTGGGCTTGTGCTGCGGCGGATTCATTGCCGCCAGCGCGGCCTTTGAGTTTTTCTACCACAATCCATGGCCCGTGGCGCTGTCGGTCGCGGTGCTGATTTATCTTTGCGCATATCCTTTGATGAAGAGGTTCACTCGCCTTTGTCATTACTATCTGGGTATTGCGCTGGCGCTGGCGCCGGTGTGCGCGTGGGTGGCAGTCGTCGGGCGGATCGACTGGCCACCAGTGGTCATGTTCGTGATCGTTGCCGCCTGGACGGCGGGGTTCGACATCATTTACGCGTGCCAGGATTACGCCAGCGATGTCGTGACGGGAGTTGTCTCAGTACCTGCAAAAATGGGAATTTCCGGCGCGCTCTGGGTCAGCCGCGCGACTCATCTGCTGGCGGCGGCGATGCTGATCGTGCTGGGACACATTGTCCCGCAATTTCGTAACTTCTATTTCCTGGGCGCGAGTTTGGCGATCGGACTGCTCATCATCGAACAGTCCCTGGTTAGACCGAATGATCTTTCGAAGGTTAACCTGTCCTTTTTCACGATCAACGGAATCATCAGCGTGGTGCTGGCGACTCTCGGCATAGTTGATTTGCTTCGTTGATCGAGATCGAATGTGTTGAATGACGCAGATAACTGATCCCAATCTCCGCCCGGTTGCGCGGAAGGCGCTTGCGGGCGAGCGCCTTTCAATTGACGATGGTCTGGCTCTTTATGCCAGCCGGGATGTGCACGCAATCGGCGTATTGGCCAATGCCGTTCGTGAACGGCTCCATGGCGACAAGGCGTTTTATAACCGCAACCGTCACATCAATTACACGAATGTCTGCGCATTGTCCTGCAAATTCTGCTCGTTCTATCGCAAGCGCGGCGAGGACGGGGCTTACGAGATGCCGGCGGAGCAGGTGATCGCCACGGCCGCCCGTGCTGCCGAAGCGGGGGCGACGGAAGTGCATATCGTCGGCGGGCTGCACCCCTGGTTGAAGTTTGATTATTATCTGGAGATTCTCTCGGGAATTCGCCGGGAGTGTCCGCAATTGCACATCAAGGCGTTCACGGCCATCGAGATCATTCACCTGAGCCGGGTCGCGCACCTGAGCGTGCGGGAGGTTCTGATCGCATTGCGCGATGCGGGTCTGGGAAGTTTACCCGGCGGCGGGGCTGAGATTTTTGACGATCGCGTTCACGATGAGATTTTCAAGGGGAAAGTCCGCGAGGATCGGTGGTTTGAGGTGCATCGAACCGCGCATGATCTGGGGATTTATACCAATGCCACGATGCTTTACGGCCATGTTGAGACGCCGGCCCAGCGCCTCGGGCACATGGTGAAATTGCGTCAGCTCCAGGATGAATCGCTGGCGGCCCGAAAAGCGTCTTTCAATTGCGTGATCCCCCTGAGCTTTATTCCCGAAAACAGTGAGCTTGGCTTTTTGCCGGGGCCGACCGGTTTGACGGACCTCAAGACTCTGGCGATCGCCCGGCTCATGATCGACAACATCGCCCACATCAAGGCATTTTGGATCATGCAAAGTGTGGGCCTATCGCAACTCGCGCTAAGCTGGGGCTGCGATGATCTGGACGGCACGGTCATCTGGTACGACATCACCAAGCGCGAAGGCAACGGCGTTCATCAGGAATTGCATGTGGACGACATCAAGCGAATTATCCGCGAAGCGGGCAGAATCCCGGTTGAACGCGATACGTTGTATCGGCCAGTCATTCGGAATGATGCGGGAATGGTGATGGCCCGGGCGGGTTAACTTACGAGAGACAGCCATATGCGTATCAACTCTATCCGTGCCGTAAACTTCAAGTCACTCATTGATTTCAATCTGACCCTACCGAAGTTCAGTTGCCTCATTGGGCTGAATGGTTCAGGCAAATCGACTGTCCTACAATTTCTCGACTTTATTGCTCAGCAAGTTCGCGGTGATATCAAGGGATGGCTCAGCGAGCGTAACTGGCGACCGGCGGAACTTCGCTCGCGCCTGACCAATAAGAAGAATATCGAGTTCGAAATATCTCTGCTGACCAATGAGGGGATCGGTGGTATCAAGTGGAGTGCGACATTCAATCCGGCTTCTCTGTCCTGTACTGCGGAGCATATCGAAACACCAGGAGCTACGCTCGACGTTGACGGTGGCCATATCAAAATCGTTGAGATCGATCTGAAGCATGGTAGTGAAAAAGGCTCGCCCCACGATGAAAATATCTCGTTCAGTTATCAAGGTTCGGTGCTTTCGCAATTAAAATCGGAAATACTGCCTCAACCACTTGCAGATTTTCGCAACTATTTCACGAGGATTACTTCATTGGACCTGCTATCGCCGGAACTGCTTCGGCAGCGGACACGGGAGGCGGCCGGCAGTATTGGACTTGGAGGTCAGCACCTATCTGCCTTCCTGTATGAACTCGGGGCCGAAAAACGCGAGCAATTGTTAACGGAGTTGAGAAAAGTTTACGGTCAATTGGCACAACTCCGCGCAACGTCGCTACGGTCCGGCTGGAAGCAGATAGATATAGTAGAGCATTTTGGAAAAACCCCACTTCATACGGAAGCAAGGCACATCAATGACGGGATGCTTCGATTAATGGCCATTCTGGCGGAACTGGAAACTGAAAGTCGGTTCTTGCTTTTTGACGAAATCGAGAATGGTATAAACCCTGAATTGATTGAGTTCATTGTTAACAGGCTCGTAAACGCACGACAGCAAGTGCTTGTCACCACGCACAGCCCGATGGTCCTGAACTTCATCGCCGACTCTGTTGCGAGGGAGGGCATAATCTATATTCATAAAACCGCATCAGGTGCGACGAAGGCACTCCCGTTCTTTTCCATTCCGTCGCTCGCTGAAAAGTTAAAATACATGGGACCAGGTGAAGCATTCGCCGATACGAACCTCATCGCGCTTCCCGAGGAAATCGCCCAGAAGGAGGCGGAGGCGTAAAATGTTCTTCCTTCTGAGCGGTGAAGGTTCAACTGACGTCGGTTTGGGCGATCACGCAGGCGTGTGCCGCGGCGCTGACTTCAAATATGGGCCCATGACTGCAATTGTGGACCGGATTGTTGATAAGGCACATCAATATTCCATACTCGCGTTTGAAGCTTGTGGATTTGTTTCCGAAAGCGACCTTGCCGGCCGTGCCTCTGAATTGAAAACGGCAAAAAAGTCGGTCCGTTTGCCGGGAATAAAGACGCCAAAGGAGACGCGATACTTCTTCAACACGGCGAGAGTGCTCGCTAGGATCGCGCTAGAGCGTGAGGCAGAGCAGGACGAGGAAATCATAGCAGTATTGTTCCGCGACTCGGATGGCACCGCATCAGCGAATCGGGGCCTTTGGAGCGACAAGCGTCAGTCGATGGTCCATGGGTTCGAAGAGGAGAATTGTGGTCGGGGTGTTCCCATGATTCCCAAGCCAAAGTCAGAGGCGTGGCTCTTATGTGCTACCAAGGCTAACCCCTACATTGACTGTGATACGCTAGAGGATTCATCGGGGAACGACAAGTCACCGAACTCGCTAAAAAACCAATTGGTAGCCTGTTTCGCCGTCCCGCCTAACAGAGAGAACCTAGCCGAAATGGTAATGGATGGAACCATTGACATCGATCGAATTCAAATGCCGAGTTTCAAGGCGTTTCGAGACCGACTCGTGGCGGTTTTGGTCTGATCTCCACCGACTTCGATTGACGTGTGCACATAATCCGTGCTTGATCGATATCATGATGCTCCGCGAAGTCCTTCACAAAGCACTCGAAGTTTCCTCTACCGGCATTTCCGATATCCTCGATTCCGGCTCAGAACAAGCGCTTTTGCCAGCGTTCTCGTGATCGCGCAGCGTCTGATCGCTGATTCGGCACATCACTTTGTCCACCATCGCCGGGAACATGGCGGCGATGCTCAGCGACAGGCGCGACAGGGGCTTGGGACATGGACGGGGACGCCGCTAATTCCGCGGCTCCGCGAGGGCTTTCTGGATGGCATCGTCAATTTCCCTGGCCGAATCGCCGCCATACCCTACCCATACATTTTCGACTGTCCCATCGCGTCCGATGAGGACGGTCATTGGGATGCCGCGCACGCCGTATTGCGACATTGCTGCTCCGTCCTCATCCAGGAGTGCGGTAAAGGTAAATTGATTGTCCGCGAGGAAGTAACTGACTTTCTCGGCCGATTCGCGGTCATTGACTGCCCAGACGACCAGTCCGCTGTCGGTCCAGGATTGGCTTTCGCTGAGTTCCTGAATGTGGGGAAGGCTTGCCCGGCAAGGCGAGCACCAGGTCGCCCAGAAATCCAGGAGGACGACCTTTCCTCTGCGGTCCGAGAGTTTCACGGTCTGTCCATCGACGGTCCGCAACGAAAAATCGGGCGCGGGCTTTCCCGGATAAGTGTTGTTGCGCGCCCAAACGACCAGCCCAGCCACTAGAACGGCGGCGATGACGATCCATGTGCGCATGCTGTTCCTCCGTGTTTTTAATCGTCAGGAGCGAAGCGCATTACAATTGAAAAATGAGGAATCGATCGGCAACGCGGATATTATTGGAAACTCTACGCAGGGATTTCAGACAAAGACGTTTCCTCGGAGTCGGCGCTGCCGGCTTTACCCCTGTTCTCGTGATCGCGGAGCATCTGATCGCGGATTCGGCACATCACTTTGTCCACCATCGCGGGGAACATGGCGGCGATGCTCAGCGACAAGCGTGACATGGGCTTGGGCCATAATTCGCGGCTCGGCCGCTGGATCGCCCGCGCCATTCGATCGGCGACATATTGCGGGGACTGTTTTCCGCCCTGGGCCAGGGCGGCGGGATTCATGCCGCTGAGATCGTTGGCGGTTGAAAAAAAATCCGTCTCGCACAAAACGGGGTGAACGCTGGTGACGGCGATATCGAACGGTTTGAGTTCGATTCGCAGTCCCTCGGAAAGACTCAGTTGGGCCGCCTTGGTGGCGGCGTAGAGGCTGAAATAGGGCAGCCCCCGGCGGGCACAGGCGCTGGAGACGATCATGAGCTGGCCCCTGAAACCGTCGCGCGGTTCCTGCCGTTTCATGATCGAAATCGCGCTCCGGCAACACTCGATGGTTCCGAAAAGATTGGTATCGAAAATCCGGCGGATGTCCTCTCCGCTCATCGAATCCAGAGCGCGGGCAAAACCAAACCCGGCATTGCAAACAACGGTATCGACGCGACCGAACTTCTCGATCGCCGCGGAGATAATCTGGTTACAGTCTTCGGGGCGCGAGACATCGATGGGGCAGCAGAAATGGTCGCAGCCGATTTCGCGGCCCAGCGCCTGGAGGCGGTCGAGCCGCCGGGCTCCCAGCACCAGTCGGCCCCCGCGGGCGGCCAGGTTGACCGCCAATGCCCGCCCGATGCCGGAGCTTGCGCCCGTTATCACCGTGACCATGTGGCTGAGGCTTCGACGCATCTGTGGCGATTGTACCGCCGAATGCTCATTGTAGGGATTGCCGTTTCTTTTTCAAAATGTATGAGGCTAGGATAGTTGGACGAAAGCGACATGTTTACTGGAATAGTGGAAAAAACCGCGCGAGTTGCCGGCATCGCCGACGGACCGGGCTTTCGCCGCCTGACGCTGGCGCTGAGTCTTTCAGATCTCCGGCCCGGCCAAAGCGTGGCCGTCAACGGTTGCTGCCTGACCGTCGCGGAGATTTCGCCGCATGAGGCTGCTTTTGAAATCGTTAAGGAAACATTAGATAAAACGAATCTGGGTGCGCTCGGCGTCGGGGAATTGGTGAATATCGAGCAGGCCATGAAAGTTGGGGATCGCTTTGACGGTCATTTCGTGCAGGGGCATGTCGATGGCCGGGCCAATCTGCTCGAAATCATCTCCGACATCGGACAGTGGAAGTTGACCCTGGAGGCTCCTTTCCCGCTGGCGAAATACATTGCTCCGAAAGGCTCGGTAACCCTCGACGGCGTCAGTCTCACGGTGGCTGCCGTCAGGGGCAATGTGTTTGAGGTGGCCCTGATTCCGACCACCTTGCAGTTGACCACGCTTGGAGAGAAGTCGATCGGCTGGCCGTTCAATCTTGAGGCCGACATTTTGAGTAAAACCGTCATTTCATGGCTGGAACGGCGAAACGATCTTGTTTCGGATTGATCGACCGGGAGCCGGTATGAACCCGCTAAAGAAACTGCATGAACAGGCGGAGGCAGAGTTTCAGCCTTACGGAGACATGGAGATCGTCTGCACGTTCGGCGAACCCCCCGCGGAGTATGCGGCTATTCGCAAAGGATGCGCCCTGATCGACATGTCCCAGCGCGGTCTGCTCGAGGCGACGGGTCGGGACCGAATCGATTTCTTAAATCGGTTTCTGACCAATCAGTTGCTGGGCGGGGATGGAAAGATCCCCCTGGTGTCCGGGGCCGGCGCCTATGCATTTCTGCTGAATAACAAGGGCCGGATCGTCGCGGACATGAATATTCTCGAAAGAGGCGACCGAACCCTGCTCGAAACCGATGCCCGCAATATCGCAGCCGTCCAGGACATTTTGCAAAAACACATATTTTCCGAAAACGTGGAATTCAAAAGTCTGATCGAAACGAGCCATCAGATCGCCCTGCATGGCCCGGGCTCCGCGGAGGTCCTGCAACATCTTTTGGGGGATGCTTCGCGGATGGAAATACTTGGGTCGACGACGGCGAAGCTCGACGACGCGGACGCCGTCATCTGGCGCGACGATCCCTGCGGGGTTCCCGGATACAATATTATCGTTCCATCTGAATTGGCCGCCGGCATCTGGATGAAGGTACTTTCGGCATTTCCTCCCCGCGAGCCGGGAAAGCGTCAGGTCCGCCCCGCCGGTTGGGCGGTGTTCAACACCGCCCGCATCGAAGCGGGCCGGCCGCTGTTTGGAATCGATTTCGATGATACGGTTCTGCCGGCTGAAACAGGACAGCTTCAGCGGGCGGTAAGCTTCACCAAGGGGTGCTATCTCGGGCAGGAAATCGTCGCCCGGATGCACGCGCGCGGTCAGCTCGCCCGCCGGATCGTCGGCATCAAAATGCGGGAAGATGCCCTGCCGATCGCCGGAGCTCCCATCCTTGATGACAAGCGAAATCAAATCGGCGGGATTACCAGCAGCACGATCTCGCCGATTCTGTCTAATGCGGCGGTCTGTCTGGGACTAATCAAGACCGCTTTTTCCGCCGTTGGAACGCAAATCCAGATCGCGGCGGAAGGGGCATTCCGCCAGGGAGCCGTCGTCGAGCTGCCGTTTGTGAAAGGCGCTCAATAGTCTCGAAGGTTCAAATAATCACCGCGAGGAAATATTTATGGTTCATTCACCGTATCGCGTGGAGCCGGGCAAGAAAATCGACCTGTCCAAATGGCCCACCGATGACACGGGACCGTTCAGCGACAAGTCGGAAGCCAGGGGCGCGATCAAGAAGAACATCACCCGGCTAATCGATCTGCAGGAACTGCTGTACGCATCGGGGAGCCATGCCGTTCTGATCGTGCTTCAGGCGATGGATGCCGGGGGCAAGGACGGCGCGATCGATCACGTTTTCAGCGGCGTCAATCCGCAGGGCTGCGCGGTCACCAGCTTCAAGGAGCCGTCGCATGAGGAACTGGCGCACGATTATCTGTGGCGATATCACGTCGCCTGCCCGCGCCGGGGAATGATGGAAATATTCAACCGGTCGCACTACGAAAGCGTTCTGGTCGAACGGGTGAAAAACATCGTCTCGAAGGATGTGTGGTCGCGCCGATTCGACCAGATCAACGAGTTCGAGCG
>Ga0302325_10015141_pt1 | contig 16402 bp, 14 predicted proteins | sample Palsa_T0_2_FD_201948 | JGI IMG/M metagenome (GOLD analysis project Ga0302325, IMG submission 201948) | Peat permafrost microbial communities from Stordalen Mire near Abisko, Sweden - Palsa_T0_2 | ecosystem: Environmental > Terrestrial > Soil > Palsa > Peat permafrost | place: Sweden: Abisko... | reverse complement strand
CTGCACGTCGACTCCGAGGCGCCGCTCTACGCCGACGACGGCACGCTGGTCACCGACGAGTTCTGGGGCGTCTACTTCAAGCCCGACCGCGACTCGATCCAGGGCGGTGCCCAGCCCCTGACGGTCGGGCCCGAGTTCACCGTCGACCCCTACCCCACCGGCACCGTCGACCCCGGCTTCCCGGAGCTGTGGTCAGCCTCGCTCAGCCACTGCCTGAGCCGCTTCGAGGGCGCCCGCGGCAAGTACCGCCAGGTCCGGTCGGGCGGCGTCGGCGCCTTCACCGTCGACAACTTCCCGGTCTTCGACCACATGCGCCCGAACGTGTTCGTCTGTGCCGACTCCAACCACGGCTACAAGATGATCGCGGTCGGCAAGGAGATCGCCCACGTGCTCGACGGCGGGCACTCCTCGCTGCTGCGCCCGTTCCGCTACGAGCGCTTCGCGACCGGCGACCTGCATCCGGTCTCGCACAGCCCCTACCCCTGGAGCTGAGGATCCCGCTCGCCGGAGCCGCTCTGCGAGTCCTCGAACCCGGCGGGCTGCCGGCTCTGCACCCGCGTTCTCGCGGCGAGCTCGGCCAGCAGCGACGCGACCACATCTGGGTCGAACTGGGTCCCGGCGCATCGCCGCAGCTCCTGCCGCGCCTGCGCGTCGGTCATCACGGACGCGTGCGGCCGATGGTCGATCATCGCCAGGTAAGCGTGGCAAGCGAACACGATCCGCGATGGCAGCGGGATCTGCTCGCCGCGCAGGCCGTCGGGGTAGCCGCCGCCTTCGAAGCGCTCGTGGGTGGAGCGCACCAATGCGGCGACGGGTCGCAGCGGCGCGGCGGCACCCAGCACCCGTTGCCCGATCACCGTGTGCTGCTGCACGAACCGCGACTCGGCGTCCGACAGGGGCCCGGGCTTGGCGAGGATGCTCTCGGGGATCGCGATCTTGCCGATGTCGTGCAGCTCGCCGGTCCGCGTCGCCAGCTCGACCTGCTCGGACCCCAGCCCCAGCCGCCGCGCGACGTCACGCGCCAGCGCTCCGACGCCCAGCATCTGCTCGCCGAGGTTCAGCAGCTGCGATCTGCGATCGGCGGCGCACTGCTCGGCGATCGCGGTCATCAGCACGTCACGCAGCTGAGCGATCATCGGAGCCGACCGACGGCCCTGCTTGCCGGCGTACATCCGCGTGTCGGCGATGTGCAGCGCGGTCATCACGTCGGCAGCCTCCTCGGGCAGCCGGACCATGCCGGCCGACGCGCCGACCGTGAAGCCCGGCCCGGCGACGGTCAGCGCCTCGTCCGCCACCTGCTCGATCAGTCGCCCGGCATCCTCGCGGTCTGAGACGATCGCGCAGAACTCGTCGCCGCCCAGCCGGTAGGCGTGCGCGCCGGCCGGCATCGCCGCCTGCATCCGCTGGCCGATCCGCCGCAGCAACTGATCGCCGGCCATGTGACCGAAGCGGTCGTTGTAGAGCTTGAAGCCGTCGAGGTCGTACATCGCCAGCAGGAAGGGGGCGCGGGCGGCGTCCTCGAGCGCCGCGCCGAGGTCCGAGAGCAGCGCCCGGCGGTTGGGGAGCCCCGTGAGCACGTCGTGGGTCGATCGGTGGCTGGCGAGTCGCTCGGCCCGGAGCAGGTCACCGGACGCCACCAGCTGCCGGAGGCCGACGACCGCGCCCAGCACCACGGTCGTGATCACGAGCGCGGTCGAGCGATGATCGACGATCAGCAACCCGAACCCGATCGTCATCGCCACGTACGGGGACCAGCCGAGCTCGGGGGTGTGCGCGCGCGGCAACCTCGCACGCGGGTCGCTGGCCGACTGGGCCGCGCAGGCGATCGCGAACACGGCGATCGCGACGATGCAGAGCGCGTTGAGCAATGAGCCGCTCGTGTACTCCGAGCGCAGCACCATTTCGATCCACCGCAGGTCGGCGACGACGTACAGCGCCATCGCCAGCGCCAGCAGCCGTTGCACGCCGGGGCCGGGTATGCCGGGGGCGTGCGTGCCGCGCATCAGGCGCCAGCCAATCGCCACCAGCAGGATCAGATCCACCGCTGGGAACGCCACCAGCACGGTCCTCTGCAACGCCGAGAAGCCGGCATGCGGGTCACCGCTGAGCATCACGTATCCCACGAGCAGGCCGCCGCTGAGCGCGACGATCGCGAGGTCCAGGGCGAGCCGGGTGCGTGAGGTCGACGTTCGGCGCGGCGCGAGGAAGCCCAGCAGCCCGAGGATCGGCGCCAAGTAGAACGCCAGAAACGGCGGCCGACAGATCGTCAGCAGCGGGATCGATCTCCACGACGTGTCGTGCAGGGCCAGCAACGACCCGAGCAGCTGGAACGTCAGGGCCGCCGCCAGCCACGCCCAGACGGTGCGCACGAGGCTGCCCGGCTCCGATCGACGCATCGCCCACAGCGCCGCCGCCACGGCCGCCAGCCCGGCCGGTGCCGACCACAGGACCGAGGTCACGCCACGTCCGCCTGCCGGCCAGACCGACAGCTGCCACGCGCCATAGAGCACCAGGACGGCCGCCATCGCGAGCGTCGTCGTCACCATCCGACGCCTGGTTTCGTCCCCAGCGGCCGTCCCCATCCGCTCGCGGCGTGTCATCGTCCCGGACTTATAGCAACTTTCCGGAGTTTTGCTGAATCCTAGGTAGGTTTAAACCCAGAGATCGAGGCCACCGCAAACCTCGTAGTGCTAGCCGACGGCTGTCGTACCCCCCAGCGCCCCTCCAAGCTCGGCCGCCGCGGCCACCAGCGGCTCGCTCAGCGCCGCGCGCGTTTCCGCCGGCAGTCGCGCCACGGGCCCCTGGAGGCCGAGAATCGCCACCAGGCCGCCGTCGCGGCCGAACACCGGTGCGGCCAGCGCCGCCAGATCGGACTCACGCTCCCCGGCCGCCTCGGCCCAGCCCCAGCGACGCGCGTCGGCCAGCTCGATGGCCAACCGTGCCGGATCGGTGATCGTCGCATCGGTGAAGCTGGGCAGCGGCTCGTGCTCGCCGCTCGACGGCTCGCGCGCGGCCCCGTCGGCCGTCTCGGCCGCTCGGACCGCCCGGGCGGCCGCCTCGACCCCGAGGTCATCGGTCTCGCCCGATCCTTCGGCCGCGACCGGCCCGCCCCCGGCGAAGGCCAGCATCACCTTGCCGACGGCGGTCGCGTGCGGAATCGACGGACGGCCGACCCGGGCCATCGAGACCACGCTCGACGGCGACGGAACGAAGTCGACGGTGATCGCCGCATCGTCGCCGGGCAGCGACAGCGTCGCGGTCTCGCCGGTGTCGCCGGCCAGCCGGATCAGCAACGGCCGCGCCAGCGTGCGTACGTCCTGCTGGGCGAGCACGCGGTCAGCGAGCGCCACCAGCCGCAGCCCGAGCCGGTAGGGGCCGGTGCCCGCTGCCCGGGTCACGAGCCCGGTCTCCTGGAGCGTCGCCAGCAGCCGCGAGGCGGTGGAGGCGTTGACGCCGATCCGCCGCGCCAGCTCGTTGACGCCGAGCCCGGACTCGGACGCCGCCAGCGCCTCCAGCAGCGCTACCGCCCTGGTCACGCTGCCGACTGACCGGCGGCCGGCCTGGACATCTGCTTGAGCCACGGCGCAGACCCTAGCGTCAGGCCAGTGGACCCGTCCGCTTTAGCCGGTCGCGCCGCGCGACTGCCGTGGCCGGCCGGCGCGCCGGCGCTCCGCCCCAGGGCCGCCGTCGGCGGCCACCCGGGCGGGCGCGGGCGAGTCCAGCGACCGCATCACCATGACCTCGATCCCGCCGGGCGCGAACAGGTCACGTGAGTACGCGACGCGGTCATCGCGGCCCGCGAAGATCAGCTCCTCGAGCTCCAGGCAGGCGGTCGTGCCGCGGATCTGCAGCTGCTTGCCCGGGCGCTCGCGCCCCGACAGCAGCCGCGGCTCCACGCGCGTGCGCGCGAATGTGATCGGCACCCCGAGCTCGATCAGCACGTCCAGCACCATCCGGCCGCGCCGCAGATCGCGCTGCAGCCGCGGCTCGGGGAGCTCGATGCTGGGATGAACGACGTCGTACATCACCGCGACCGGCGTCCCATCGGCGACCAGTGTGCGACCGATCACGGTCGCCTCCGCATCCGGCTCCAGACCGAGCGCCTCGCACGCCTCCGGGCGGACCGTCGTGCGCTGCGTCGACACGTCGATCGCGGCCAGCGACACACCGCGGCGCCGCGCGACCGACGAGTAGGGCTCCAGCCGTTCCAGTCGCTCGCCGAACGCGGTCGGGACGGCCATCCGCCCGACGAACGTGCCGCTGCCCTGACGGCGGACGATCTCGCCGGACTCCTCCAACCGCTGCAGTGCCGAACGCAGCGTCCCGCGTGAAACGCCGAGCATCGCCGCCACCTCGTGTTCGGGCGGGAGCCGGTCGCCCTGGCGGTAGCGGCCGGGGGCCAGCCAGTTGCGCAGCGCCCGTTCGGCGCCGTCAACCAGCGACGGACGTGCCGCTTGGCCTTCGCCGGCCGTCGTGCTCACCGACCGCCCGACCCGACTGCGGGCACTAAGCCTGCGGCTCGGCGGCCGCGGCGAACGCCTCCTCCAGCGCCTCGGCGGCCGCGTTGACCAACCCGGTGACCTCGGTGCGCCGCGGATCTCCGGGCGAGTCGGCCAGGTTCATCCGCACCAGATGCGCCGCCGCTCGCGTGCCGCCGTCGGCCAGCTCGGCGGCGGTCACCGCGTCGCCGATCACCGCCAGGTTGCCCTGGATCGCCGACTCGGCCGCCAAGGCCGCCACCTGCGCACCGATCCCCGCCGTCGTCAGCGGCGGCGAGGCGGCCGCGGCCAGCGCGGCGGCGAGCCGATGGTCGCGCTGCGGGTGGTCGGGCTCCAGTGCCTGCGCTTCGAGCACCGGCGCGTAGGCGTCGCGCTCGATCTCGACCAGCTCCAGCGCTCGGCCGCGCAGCGCGTTGGCCCGTGCCATCCTCGCCTGCGCCATGATCGAGTCGTCGTACTTGCCGGTCATCTCGACCAGCGCCGCGGCGAGCGCGACCGCCACGGCCGCGGCGGCGCCACCACCGGGACCGGGCGTCCGCTCGGCGATCTGCTCGAGCACGTCCGCGAGCGGCTGTTGCGTGAGCGGTGCCGACGGACGGGCCATCCTCCGGCACCTTACCGGCCGGGCTGATCGGGAGACAAGTCGTGTCCCGGATCGGGACACCGCAGCCCGCGGCGCGCCGCGGGCGTCAGTGGCTGACGGCCGCAGCGGCCAACTCGGACACGAGCCGGTCCTCGTAGAAGCGCTCGAGCCGGAACGGCTCGATCAGCTCCGGCTGGCGGCCGGTCGCGACCAGCTCGGCCAGCGTCTTGCCGACGATCGGCGCGGCCTTGAACCCGTACGTGCCCCAGCCCGCGGAGATGTGGAAGTTCTCCACCTCGGTCTGGCCGAGGATCGGTGAATAGTCCGGTGACAGGTCGCAGAGGCCCGCCCACGAGCGCAGCAGCCGGGCCCGCTCCAGCTGCGGGAACAGCTCGAGCGCGTGGCGACTGACGTCCTGCAGGAAATTCAGCGTGCCCTGCATCCGATAGGTCGTCCACGGCTCGATCTCGGCGCCCATCAGAAATTCTCCGCGGTCGGTCTGCGAGATGTACACGTGCATCTGCGACGACACGATCACGACATCCAGCAGCGGCTTCATCGGCTCGGTCACGCACGCCTGCAGGATGTGGGTGGTGATCGGCAGTCGTACGCCGGCCATGTCGGACAGCAGCGTCGACCAGCCGGCGGTGCAGTTGAGCACCTGCCCGGCCGCGATCGTGCCGCGGTTGGTCTTCACGTGGGTGATCCGGTCACCGGACCGCTCCAGCCCGATCACCGACGTGTTCTGGTGGATCTCGGCGCCGCCGGCGTCGGCCGAGCGCGCCAGCCCCCAGACGACCGCGTCGTGGCGGATGATCCCGCCGGGCGGGTGATACAGCGCGCCGAGGATCGGGAACGTCTCGCCGGGGACCTGCATGGCGGGGGCCAGCGCCTTGACCTCATCGGGGCCGATCAGGCGTGAGTCGATCCCCTGCAGCCGGTTGACCTCGGCCCGGTTGGCCATCACGAACATCGCCCGGTCCGAATGCGCGAGGGTCAGGTGCCCGCACTGGGAGAACAGCAGGTTGAAGTTCAGGTCCTGCGAGAGCCCCTCGTACAGCTTGACGCTGGCGTCGTAGAACCGCGCGCCCTCCGGGGTCTTGTAGTTGGAGCGCAGGATCGTCGTGTTGCGCCCGGCCGCGCCGGAGCCGATGTAGCGCTGCTCGAGGATCGCGACGTCGGTGATCCCGTGCTCACGCAGGTAGTGCGCCGTCGCCAGCCCGTGTGAGCCCCCGCCGATGATCACCACGTCATAGGAAGATTTGAGCGACGAGGCAGGTCGCCACATCCGCCGCTTGCGGAAGATGTCAAGCATTGGAGAGCTCCTGGAGCTGGTCGATTCCGACCGGACCGCCGCCCAGATGGCCGGCGGCATCGGCGACGACCGACCACACATATTCCGCGGTCGCCCACCCGAACAGGATCAGATAGCGATCCTGCGCCTCGCAGATCAACGTGCCCGGCTGGCGGGCGATCGACCCCGGTCGCAACGCGCCGACGGGGGTCACCGACGGCCGCAGGTCAAGCGCGCAGAACCGGGCCAGGCATTCACGCGCCAGCGGCCCGGCGATCGTCAGCGAGGCGAACACGCTGGTCACGTCGACGACCTCGTACGGCAGCTCCGACACGTCCGGTCGCGCGCCGACCACGAGCGCGCGGCCCGCCGTCAGCCGGCACCACCAGACGCCGTCACGCCGGACCGCCGTCCCGAACGGCAGCGACTCGTCGAGCTCGCCCTGCAGTTGCAGCTTGCGCAGATGTGAGGTGTCACACCAGGAGACCGACTCGCCGAACGCCGCCGCCGGGTAGGAGACCGCGACGTTCCACCCGTCTCGAGCCTCCAGGCGGGCGCCCGCGTCGACCGCCAGCAACTCCATCGGCGACCGCGCCAGCACGCCGGCGTCCGCGGCAACCGGGGACAGGAAGTCCAGTGCGCTCATGACCGCAGCAGCTCCCCGTCGGGGTCGTAGAACGGTCGCGTCTGGATCTCGGCGACCAGCTGCCGGCCAACGTCTGAGATCGTGATCCTGGCCCCGTCACGGGCCAGCGCCGCCGGCACCCAGGCCATCCCGATCGTGCGCTCAAGCACCGGCGAGTGCCGTGAGCTCGTTACCTGCCCGGCGGGCGAGCCGTCCTCGCCGAGCACCACCGCGCCCTCGGTCGGAACATCGCCGTTGGACATAGTGAAGCCAACCAGCGCTATCGATTCCGGCTGTTCGGCGTAATGCCTGAGAGCCCACTTGCCGATGAAGTCCTGCTCCTTGTCGAGCTTGACGATCCATGGCATCGCGGCCGCGAACGGCGTGGACTCCGAATCGGTGTCCTGGCCGACGAGGATGTGCAGCTTCTGCAGACGCAGGATCCGCTGGGGCTCGAGGCCGAACGGCTTGAGGCCATGCGGCTCGCCGGCTTCCATCAGCGCGTCCCAGACGGGCTCGCCGAACGCCGCCGGGCAGTGGATCTCGTAGCCGACCTCGCCGACGAACCCGATCCGCAGCACCAGCGCCTTGACGCCGGCGACCGTCCCCAGCTTGCCGTCCAGGTATTTGAACGTGTCGGCGGAGCAGTCGATGTCGCAGACCGCCGACATGATTTCCCGGGCGCGCGGGCCGGCGAGGTTGACCGCCGCCATCCCCTGGGTCAGGTCGGTCAGCCGCACGTCCATCTTCCAGTCGGCCAGCCACCAGCCGAACCACTCCTCGACCGCGCCGGCGCCGCTGGAGGTGGTCGTCACGTAGTAGGTCTCGTCGTCCAGGCGGCAGATCGTGCCGTCGTCGACGATCCGGCCGGCGTCCGAGCTGATCACGCCGTAGCGGATCCGACCGGTCTTCAGATCGGAGAACCGGTTCGGATACAGCCGGTCCAGGAACGCGCCGGCGTCCGCGCCGCGGACCAGCAGCTTGCCGAGCGTCGAGACGTCGATCAGTCCGGCCGCGCGGTTGACGGCCAGCGCTTCGCCGGCAGGATCGCCATAGTCGTAGGCGCGGCGCCAATCGCCGGCCCACTTGACGGTCGCGCCGAGCGCGCGGTGCCGGGCATGAATCGACGAGCGCTTGGCCGGCTCCACCGGCCGGCCGCCGAGGATCCCCATCGGCACCGACACCCACGGCGGGCGGGCGGTCGTGACGCCGACGTCGGCCAGCGAGGTGCCGTTGTGCTGAGCCATCAGCCGGACCGACTGCAGCTGGCACATCCGCCCCTGGCAGGGTCCCATCGTCACGGTCGTGTAGCGCTTGGACAGCTCGATCGAGTCATAGCCCTCGTCAATCGAGAGCCCGATGTCCTTGCTGGTCACGTCCTCGCAGAAGCACGCAAAGCACTTGCCGCGGCCCGAGCCGGCGACCGGTGGGGCGACCGCGACCGCCTTGTCCTCGGCGGCGGGTGCGGTCTCAAGCACCTGCAGCCGCCCGCGCGCATCGGCGTCGCCGAACCCGAGTTCGTGCGCGGCCCGCAGCCCCGCCAGCTCGCCTGAGCGGGCGACCGTCTCGTCGCCGCTGACGCCCGCCACGTCACCGGCCGCGAACACGCCGGCGGGCAGTTCCGAGATCGCGAAGTGCCCGCGCCGCTCGTCGTACTCGGTCCGAGCGCCGGCCTGCAGCAGCAGCGACGTAGCCGGTGTGGCGCCGCCCGACATCAGCACCAGGTCGCAGTCGAACTCGTGCTCATCGGTCGCAAAGCTGGGGTTCAGCGCCGCGATCACCGCGGTCTGCACGCCCGTGCGCCCGCGAGCCTCGATCACCGTATGGCCGGCGAACACCGGCACGCCGGCGCGGCGCAGCTCAGACCCGAGCTCGTTGACCTCCGGTCGCAGGTCGCAGACCGCGACGATCTCGACCCCCGCGGTCCGCAGCGCCTGCGCGGCGACCAGGCCTCGGTCGGTGGTCGTCGCGATCACCGCGCGCCTGCCGGGCAGCACCGCGTAATTCTGCGCCAGCCGCAGCGCGCCGCCGGACAGCATCACGCCGGGCAGGTCGTTGCCGGCGAACACGAGCGGCTGCTCGATCGTGCCGGTCGCGAACACGAGCTTGGCGGCGCGGATCTGGTGCAGCGTGTCGCCCTGCCAGACGGGCACCAGCCCGTCGAAGCTGCCGAGCGCCGAGCCACCGGCGATCAGCTCGACACCGTCAAGCGGCCCCGTCTGCCCCGCCAGGCCCTCGTCGACCAGCACCACGTCGGCGCCGGCGCCGGCGGCCGCCGCCGCCGCCGCCCGGCCGGCGATCCCGCCGCCGACGACGAGCACGTCGGCGTGACGCCGGCGGTACTCGGTCCGCCATTCGCGCTCGGGTTGCTCTTTGCGCAGCTTGCCCAGGCCGGCGACGTTGCGCAGCACCTTCTCGTACAGCGGCCACAGCTTGCGGGGCCGGATGAACGTCTTGTAGTAGAAGCCCGGCGGGGTGAACGGTCCGCCGGCGATGTCGGTGATCCGCATCACGTCGTGCTCGAGCGACGGCTCGGCGTTGACGTGTTCGACGACGATCCCCTCACGGGCGGGCTCGGTGCAGGCGCGGGCGCCGGGGGCGCCGTCGACCGAGCAGATGCAGTTCGGGCACTGACCGGCGACACACATCAAGCCGCGGCGGCGGTGGTACTTGAACGAGCGGCTGAACGTGCGCTGGCCGGCCGCGTAGAGCGCCGAGCCGACCGTGTCGCCCTCAAGCGCCGTCACCCGCTTGCCGTCGAACGTGAAGCTGATCTGCTTGGAGCGGTCGATCCGCTCGCCGGGCTGGGGAGCGAGGCGGCTCATGGCAGCTCCGTCTTGAGCACTTCGTTGCTGGTCGTGTCGCGCTCGGCGTAGAACCAGGCACGGCAGCCGGAGCGGTGAAACCACCACTCGCGCTGGACCCCGGCGGTGTTGGTGCGGAAGTAGTTGTAGGCGTTCAGCTCACGGAAGCTGGGGTCGCCCTGGGGCCGCGGGTTGATCTCCCCCCCGTAGCCGAAGTCGGTCACCTCACGCACGCCGCAGTTGGGGCAGGTGAGCAAGAAGGACATCCGGCGGACCGTATGGCGCGCCGTTGATCCTGTCCAATACCTGATTAGGATGTGATTGATCTGTTTTTCGTATCAGCCGGCGAACCCGTGCCGCCATCGAGGTAACCGTGGAGCTGCGCCAACTCAGATATTTCGTCGCGGTCGCCGAGGAACTGCACTTCCGGCGGGCCGCGGCCCGGCTGCACATCTCCCAGCCGCCGCTGTCGCAGCAGATCGCGGCGCTCGAAGCCGAGCTGGGCGTGATCCTGCTGGCCCGCACTCGCCGGCGGGTGGCGCTGACGGCGGCCGGTGCGGCGTTCCTGAGCGAGGCACGCGTGATCCTGGCCGGAATCGAGGCGGCCGCCGCCACCGCCCGCGCCGTCGACTCGGGCCAGGAGGGCGTGCTCCGCGTCAGCTTCGTCGGCTCGGCGCTGCTGTCGATCGTGCCCGGCGTCGTCCAGCGCTTTCGCGTGGCGCGGCCGCGGGTCCAGATCGCGTTGCGCGAGCGCTCCACCGCCGAGCAGCTGCAGGCCGTCGCATCCGGTGACGCCGACGTCGGCCTCGTCCGGCCCCCGGTCGCGGCCGACCCGGACCTGGTGACCGAGCTGGTGCTGCGCGAGCGGACGATCGCGGCGTTGCCGGCCGGCCATCCGCTGGCGTCGCTGCGACGCGTGCCGCTGCGCCGGCTGGCGGCCGAGCCGCTGGTGCTGTTCCCGCGTGAGCAGGCGCCGGGCTACCACGACCTGCTGACCAGCCGCCTGGCGGCGACGGGCACCGTGCCCCGGGTCGTTCAGGACGCGCCTGAGACGATCACGATCATCGGCCTGGTCGCCGCCGGGATCGGGGTCTCGCCGGTCGCCGCCTCGGTCGCCAACCTGGCGCTGCCGGGCGTCGTCTACCGGGCCATGTCAAGCGCGCCCGCAACCGAACTCGTCGCGGTGCGCCGTGCGGGCGACGACTCGCCGCTGGCGCGGGCGTTCATCGCCGCCGCGCTCGATCAGGCGCCAGCTGGCTGAGCGGCGAAAACGTCGCCCGGAGATGCCGTAACCGCTGACCGGACCGGGCCACGGTAGGGTGACCGGCGTGGCCGGGACGCCGAGTGACGCGGCCGCGTTCGCCGCCGCACAGGTAGCCGCCGTCCGCGACGATCCCGCGGGCCGGCAAGCGCTGCTGCGCACCTCCTACGACGGGCCGTTCGGGGGCTCGCGCCGCCACCGCCCCTTCCGGCGCGCCGCGCTGTCGTTCATCGGCTGGGAGCTGCGCCGCGGAGTGCTGGCGCCGGCATCGGCGCCGCGGCCCGGCAGCGCCTGGTGGCGCGCGCTCAACGACCGGCTGCTGCGCGATGGCTGCGAGGCCGTCGCCCGCGCCGGCGGCCGCGGCGGCCAGCCGTCGTCGGAGACGATCGAGCCCTGGAGCGAGTTCCTCGTCGAGCCGACGGCGGCCAGCTGGTACCGGGCCCATAACGCCAGCATCGTCGCGGCCTATCTCGAGCATCGCGCGTTGGCCGAGCAGGAGAACCGGGCGGAGCGATTCTTTCTCAACGTCGTGCTGCTGCGGGTGCTGTACGCGCACGCGCTGGTGGCGGCACCACGGCTGGCGCTGGGGCGCCTGCAGCCGTTCAGCCGGCCGCTCGGCGATCCACGACTGGGGATGGCCGGGATCTTCCTGTCGCTGGGCCGGACCGTACCCGCCGCCTACCCGCTGCCCGATCCGCTGGAGGCATACCTGCGCGCGGAGGCCGGGATCGGGCGCACGCTGGACTACGTGGTGATCCGTCCCCGGTTGCAGCGGCTGTACGACTGGTCGGCGACCGAGCTCGGCGCCGCCGAGCTGCGTGAGCTGATCGACGACGGCGCGCCGGTCTACGCGTGGCCCGTGTCCGAGCGGGGGCTGTTCGAGCGGCCGCTCAGGCCGGGGCGGCGGCGCGCGCTGCCTGAAGCGTATTGGCGACCAGCATCGCGATCGTCATCGGCCCGACGCCGCCCGGGACCGGGGTGATCAGCCCGGCCACCTGCTTCGCCGCGTCGAAGTCGACGTCGCCGACGAGCCCGTCAGCGGTGCGGTTGATGCCGACGTCGATCACGGTCGCGCCGGGCTTGATCCAACCTCCCTGGACCATCTGGGGACGGCCGACCGCGGCGATCAGGACGTCCGCGCGACGGCAGACCTCGCCGAGGTCACGGGTGCGCGAATGACAGGTGGTGACGGTCGCGTTCTGGGCCAGCAGCAGTGCCGCGACCGGCTTGCCGACGAGATCTGAGCGCCCGACGACGACGGCCTCGGCGCCCTCCAGCTCGACATCGTGGCGCTTGAGCAGCTCCATCACCCCTGCCGGTGTGCATGGCCGCAGCCCCGGCAGTCCCTTGGCCAGCAGGCCGGCCGAGACCGGCGTCAGCCCGTCGACGTCCTTGGCGGCATCGATCAGCGTCGTCAGCCGCGAGCCGTCGATATGGGCGGGCGTCGGCAGCTGCAGCAGGATTCCGGACACCCGCGGGTCGCCGTTGAGCTCGTGCAGCAGCTCGGTCACCTGCTGCTCTGAGACGTCCGCCGCCAGCGGATGGTTAAAGCCCTCGATCCCGACCTCCGCGCACGCCTTCTGCTTGCCGGCCACATACACCGCCGACGCCGGGTCGTCGCCGACCAGCACGGTCGCCAGGCCCGGCCGGCGACCGCCGCCGTCGACCCATTCGGTGACCTGCTCGCGCACCTCGGCGCGCACCTGTTGCGCGATCGTCTTGCCGTCGATCAAACTCGCGCTCATCTCCGACCCACTCCTCTGACTTGAGTTCCGCAAACCAGCCGAGCTTAGGAACCCGCACCGCCGATCCGAGCCGCCGATCGGCGAAGATGCAGCGCCGATGCTGATCCGTGACGCCGACGCCACCCGCGATGCCGCGGCCTGCGCGGCGATCTACGCCCGGTCGGTGACCGACGACGTCGCCTCGATGGAGGAGGTGGCCCCTGACCCGGCCGAGCTCAGCCGGCGGATCGCGGACGTCTCGGCCCGGTACCCGTGGCTCGTGGCCGAGATCGACGGGACGATCGCCGGGTACGCGTACGCGTCCCAGCACCGCGTGCGCGCGTCCTACCGATGGTCGGTCGACGTGACCGTCTACGTGTCAGGCGCCTATCACCGCCGCGGCATCGGACGCGCGCTGTACGTGCGATTGTTCGAGCTGCTGGCGCAGCAGGGCTACTACGAGGCGTGCGCGGGGATCACGCTACCCAATGACGCCAGCGTCGGCCTGCACGAGTCGCTCGGATTCCGGCCGGTCGGCGTCTACCGGAAGATCGCGTTCAAGTTCGGCGCCTGGCGCGACATCGGCTGGTGGCAGAGGACGCTGCGTGATCACGTGCCGGGCGAGTCACCCGAGGAGCCACGGTGACGACCGCACGAGCCGGCCTGCGCAGCGCCCGCTACGGTCACCGGCATGTGTCGACTCTTCGGGATGAGCGGCGGCTCAGAGCCGGTCCGCGCGACGTTCTGGCTGCTGCAGGCGTCCGACTCGCTGTCTGAGCAGAGCCGCCGGGAGCCGGACGGCACCGGCATCGGTTTCTTCGACGACGAGGACCGGCCGGTCGTCTCCAAGCAGCCGCTGGCGGCTCACGACGATCGCCGTTTCGCGGAGGAGGCCAAGGACGTCTCGGCACGCACGTTCGTCGCCCACGTCCGGTTCGCCTCGACCGGTGGGCTGACGCTCGCCAACACGCACCCGTTCGAGCAGGCCGACCGGCTGTTCGCCCACAACGGCGTGATCCAGGACCTGCCGGCGCTTGAGTCAGAGCTCGGGCCCGAGGGGATGGCGAACGTCCACGGCGAGACGGACTCCGAGCGGTGGTTCGCCCTGATCACGCGTGAGATCGCGCGCGCCGACGGGGACGTCGCGGCCGGGATCGCCTCGGCGACCCGCTGGATCGCCGCCAACCTGCCGCTGCTGTCGGCCAACTTCGTGCTGATCGAGGCCGACCAGCTGTGGGCGCTGCGCTATCCGGACCCGCACGAGCTGCACGTGCTCGAGCGTGACGCGGGCGGCGGCGGCAAGTCGGGGCCGGGGCCGCTGCACCACCGATCCTCGACCGGTCATATCGATGTCGGCTCCGACGAGCTCGCGCACCGGCCCGCGGTGATGGTCGCGACCGAGCCGATGGACGACGACCCGGGCTGGCGCGAGCTCGGTTCAGGGCAGCTGTTGCACGTCGACCCGCAGCTGCAGGTGACGGTCACGACGATCGTCGACGGACCGCCCGCGCACCCGCTGACGGTCGCCGACCTGACCGGCCGTGCCGCCGGGTCGCAGGCCGACCCGCCTGCCGCGCGCTGACCGACTGCTCACTCGCCGCCCAATTGCGCGGCGGGGTCGGCCGATTCGCTGTCCGCCACCTGCGCCGCGGGCAGCGTCAACGTGAACGTCGACCCGTCGACCCCCACCTCGCCCCCGTGCGCGTGCGCGATTGCCGCCGTGATCGACAGCCCCAGCCCGGCGCCCGGCCGCCCGGCCGCCTCCGGGGCGCGCCAGAACCGCTCAAACAGCTGTCCGCGCCGCGCCGGATCGGGTCCCGGTCCCTGATCGGAGACCGACATCCGCACGCTCGCTCCGGCGCCCGGGCCGACCGCGCTCACGGCCACCGTCACCGTGCCGCCGTCCGGGCCGTGCACGAGCCCGTTCTCGACCAGGTTGGCGAGCGCGCGCATCAGCGCGTCCCGATCGCCCGTGACGGTCGCGGCCGCCAGCGTCCCCGCCACCACCTGATCATTGGCGCCGACGCGCGTGATCACGTCCCGGGCCAGCTCGTCGACCCGGACCGGTTCGAACCCCGCCCCCGCCTGGCCGGCGCGCTCGAGCGCCAGCAGCGAGTCGACCAGCCGCGCCAGCCGCGCGGCGTCGTGTCGCAGGTCGTCGAGCACCTCGGGATCGGCGCCGTGCCGGGCGACGTAGTCGACGTTGCCCAGCAGCGTCGTCACCGGCGTGCGCAGCTCGTGCGACGCGTCGGCGAGGAACCGGCGCTCGCCCGCGCGCGATGACTCCAGCGACGCCAGCATCCGGTTCAGGACGCCGGTCAGCTGGCCGACCTCGTCGTCGACCGCCGCGTCCGGCAGCCGGCGAGCCGGATCGCCGGTCCGCTCGATCTCGCCCGCGGCGCTCGCCAGCCGCCCCAGCGGCTGCAGGCTGCGGCGGGTCAGCAGCGCCGCGGCGAGCGTCGCCACCGCGACCACGATCACGCCGACCAGCGCCACCAGCACGCCCAGCCTCCCGGTCGTGTGCGCGATGTCGGTCGTGTCGGACGCGACCACCACCACCCCGCCGGCGGCCGGCCCGCCGGCGTCCGCGATCGGCGCGGCGTAGAGCGCGAACGGACGCCCGCCGATCGTCGCGGTCTCGCTGCCCGGGCGGGCATCGCGCAACGCCGCGCGCGTGACGCCTCCCGTCGGCAGCAGCTCGGCCCCCAGCGACGCCGAGCGCGCCAGCAGCCGGCCGTGGGCATTGAGCACCTCGACCGCGATCTGACGGCCCGAGACCGGGCTCTCCAGCGCTCCGGGGTCGTCCAACACGGCGGGCGCCGAGACGGCCAGCTGGGCCACCTCCTCGGCCCGCTGGCGCAGCGCCGTGGTCAACGAGGCGCGCAGCTCATGGTCGACGATCAGCACCGTCGCGACCGCGAACAGCACCACCGCCGACAGGATCGTGCCGGCGGCGGCGAGGGTCAGCCGCGTCCGTAGCGAACGCGGCGACCTGCTGGTCAGCGTCGCGATCGGGCCCACCACAGTCATTGTCCGCCGCCCAGGGCGGGACCGCTCACGCGCGCAGCACGAATCCGGAGCCGCGCCGCGTCCGGATCAGCGGCGGCTCGCCGAGCTTGCGCCGCAGCCGCGTCACGTAGCGGTCGACGACGTTGTCCTGAGCCGCGCCGCCCCAGATCTCCGCCACCGCCTGCTCACGCGTGACCGCGTGCCCTGGACGCGCCAGCAGCATCCCCAGCAGCGCCGTCTCGCGGCCGGTCAGCTCGATCGTGCGACCGCCGCGCGTCGCGGTCCGGGACTCGGTGTCCAGCGTCAGGTCGGCGTAGCTGAGCAGCGAGCGCTCGTCGCGCCCGCGGCGGGTCAGGGCACGCAGCCGCGCCACCAGCTCCTCGATCGCGAACGGCTTGACGAGGTAGTCGTCGGCGCCGGCTTTCAGTCCGGCGACCCGATCGGCGACGGCGTCCCGGGCGGTCAGCATCAGAATCGGCGTGGCCAGGCCGCGATCGCGCAGGCGCCGGCAGACCGACAGGCCGTCGATCGCCGGCATCGCCACGTCGAGCACGATCACGTCCGGCGCCGAGCGCTCGGCCTCCAGCAGCGCGCCGGGACCGT
>Ga0302325_10015139_pt1 | contig 16403 bp, 13 predicted proteins | sample Palsa_T0_2_FD_201948 | JGI IMG/M metagenome (GOLD analysis project Ga0302325, IMG submission 201948) | Peat permafrost microbial communities from Stordalen Mire near Abisko, Sweden - Palsa_T0_2 | ecosystem: Environmental > Terrestrial > Soil > Palsa > Peat permafrost | place: Sweden: Abisko... | reverse complement strand
TCGAGCAGCCCCGACGCGTCCTCGAGGTCGTCCGGCGTCACCGGCAGCACGTCGAGCTCGCGCAGCGCCGACAGGATTTCGTACTGCACCTCGGCGAACAGGCCGCCGCGTGTCAGCGGATCGAGCGTCTCGATCGCCTCGGGCTCCTCGCGCGGCTCCAGCCGATGCACCGCTTGAAGAAAGAAACGATACGGACACGCCGCGAAATTCTGCAGCGCCGTTGGCGAGTATGAACGCGCGCTCAACTGATGCTTCCCCAGCGCCGCCAGGGCGGCAGCGTCCGGATCAACCAACCCGTCCGCCGGCGTCCATCGGCGGAGCCATCGCCGCGCCCGCGCCCGCAACGCCCGCCCCAGATGCACGTTGGCAGCGAGCAGATAGTTTGCCGCGCCGGTCGTGGTGGCAGGGTCGGCGTCCACCAGCTTTTCGAGCACCGCCAGGTCGAATTCCGCGTCGTCGATCGCATCGGCGGGGTTCGCCGGCGTCGGCCACGAGAGCCGCGTCGGCTCCGAGGCCGCGCGGCTCGCCAACTCGTCGAAGCCCGGCAGCCGGCCCTCCGCCGCGCGAAGAACCTCGAGCGCGTAGAACGACGGCACGCGCGGCCGGCCTTGATCGAGATCGACGCGCGGATATGAAAACATCGCGCGATCGCGCGCAGCACCGGCTGCGATTCGCAGCGCGAGCCGCTCGGCGCCAACCCGGCGCTCGTTGCGAGCCAGATACGGACTGAGCCGCGCGCGGGCCGCATCGGAAAGAATCGGATCTTCGGTGAGCTTGCGCGGAAACATCCGCTCGGCGAGGCCGGGGACGATAACAACGTCGAACTCCATGCCGCGCGCGCCAGCGGGCGGCGCGACGAAGACGGCGCCATAGCGGCGCGCGCGCGGCCTAGCTTCCAGGCGGCCGAGCCGATCGTTCAGCACCAGGCGCACCTCGTCGAGTCCGACGGGACCGACCGGCGCCATCGGCTCGAGTTCCGCAATCGCGGGCAGAACCAGATCGCGATCGCGAATCGCCAGCTCGACCAAATCGCGCAGAAACTTCAGCCAGTCGCCCCAGAGCGCACTGCGCGGCTGTGCTTCGAGAATCGAAAGGATCGGCATTGCCACTTCGCCGAGATGCGCGAGGTCGAGGATTCGCCGCTCGAGACTTGCCAGGTGCGCGTCATCGTCGGCTATCTCCTTGCGCCGCTCCGCGAGCTCTTTGCCCAGACCTGCCAGCCGCTTGCGCCATCGGTCGGCGCTGCCGATTACGGCCGCATCGACGAGCAGCCGTTCCCATCGCCAGGGCGCGCGCGCGGTTCCTTCGATGACCGGCACGGGATCGGAAATGTCGAACTTGTCAACTTGTGTAACATCGCGCGCGACTTCGAGATCTGACTCCAATGGGGCCGGTGCGAGTTCAGCTTCGGCGCCGAATTTCGCCTCGTCTTCGTTCTGCCGATCGGGGTCCGGCACTTGTGCGAGCGAGAGATATTCGGCGAAGCGGCGCGCCGAGAGATTTTCGGAGGCGCAGGCCAGCAGCGCCAGCAATGCGCGTCCGCCGGGTTCGGGGCGGCGAGTTCCGCGCGCGAAGTAGGCTGGAATGCCGGCGCGGGCGAGCGCTTCCTGCAGGAACGGAGCGTAGCGGACAGGGTCATGCAGCAGCACGGCGATTCGATCGAACGGCACGCCGCGGCGCGCCTCGGCGGTGATGCGCCGTGCGATCTCGACGCATTCGTGCATCTCACCCGGCGCGGAAATCACGGTCACGGTCTCATCCACGTCGCGTTCGGGCGGCGCGGTCTCGGCGAACAGATGGGTCTGCAGACGCGCGAGCGACGGCGCGAGGTTCTCGTCGAGAGCTTGCGAGGACGCAGTCGCGCGCACGCCGAGCGCATCTTCGAGGATCGTTTTAACCGGAGAGTCGCCGGCGGGAATCGTCGCGAGAATCGATGGCGAACGTGAGGCGAGCGCCGCTATAAAGTCGCGGTCGAGCGCGCTGTCCACGGATGGATCGAGCATGAGGATGGGCAGCCCGACGAAACGCGGCGGCGGACTGGCGAGCACGGCGCGCGTTGCGACTTTCAGCATGCCGGCGCGATCGATCAACTTTGCTTCCGCCAGCTCGGCGTCGAACTGCGCGAGCGTTGCGGCAATCGCCTCGCCGGCGCCGCCGAGTGCGCGCAGATCGTCAACGCCGACGTCGTTCCATCGCAGCTCGATGAGGGTCCGCGCCAGCGCGCGTGGAAATCCGGGCATCTTCAGCACCGGATCGAAATGCTTGAGCGATCCCGACGGTGTCAGGCGGAAGACCGCCCGCGCGGCGACCGCCTCGGCGGCGAGTCCGTCGGCGGGCGCTAGGCCGGCGTCGGCAAGTTGCTCGGCCGCGAGCAGACCTACCAGCCGGTTGAGCGTCAGACGATGGACCCCGAGCATCGCGCCGCGCGAGACGGCGAACGTGCGCACGAGGTCGTCGGCGGCTTCCTTGACGGAAGCGATGACGAGGATTTCTCCGGCCGTGGGCTGCGATTCGAGCCACGCACGCGCGGCGGCGATACGGTCGGCGGCGCGATCGGAGATTATGATTTCGCGAGAAGGTGGCATCGGCGCGGCGCGGCTCGAGGCCGCGTCACTCCGCTATCGTCCGCCCCGGCGATCGAGTGTCGCAAGAGCCCGCGCGCCGTTGTTTCCACAACGGACAACGGTTGTCAGCGCGTTGTCCGCGTGTCAGCGCATGCTACTTGCCGGGACGCGCGGTCTCGATGCTTTGCGCGGGCGCGATGTTGAACGGGCCCGCCACCGTGTTGGCCATCGCGTCGGCGGCGCGCTGGTCGGAGCTGATGGCTTTCATGATCGCGCCGGTCGCGGCGGCCATCAGGGTGTGCTTCTTGGCGGCGACGCGGGCGGCGCTGGCGTCGATAGAATCGAGCAGCCCCTGGCATCTCGGCATCACGTAGCGCGCGATCAGTTCGTAGCTGCGCCACATTTTTTCGCGCGGCGCCCAGTCGTGCGCGAAACTCAGGATGGTGCCGAAGCCGCCCGACACCTCCTGCAACTTCGCGAGCTTCTCGAGCGCGTCTTCGGGCGTGCCGAAGATTCCGCCGCCGAATTCATCCATGAACTTCGCGGCCTCGTAGCCGTCAGCGAAATCTTTGCCTTCGGGCCGGCCGAGGATTCCGACCACGTACTCGTTGTTCCATCGCTTGAGCCCATCGGCGACGTCGCGATACGCCTGCTCTTTGGAATCAGCGAGATGAAACGGCATGACGATGCGCCAGTTGGCGCGATCGACCTGCTTACCATGCTCCTTGGCGGAACTTTCGGCGAAGCTCCATTGCGTTTTGAGCGCGGTCAGGCCTTCCTGCATGTACGACGCGACTGAAAGAACGCCGACGCCGTACTTGCCCGCGGCTTTCATTCCGGCCGGCGAGATCATCGAGGCAACCGCGATCGGCATCTGCTTCTGCAGCGGACGCAGGTGCAGGGCCGCATCGCGGAGCCGATACCATGAGCCGTCAACCGTGATCGGATCGCGCTCGTTCAGCAGGCGGATGATGACACCGAGGCCTTCGTCCATCTGGTCGCGCTGGGTCATCGGGTCGATGCCCAGCATGAACGCGTCGGAGGGCAGCGCGCCGGGTCCGACGCCCAGCATCGCGCGGCCGCGGCTCAGCATGTCGAGCATGACCATGCGCTGGGCGACGGTGAACGGATGATGGTAGGGGACGGAGACGACGCCGGTGCCGAGCTTGATGCGCTGGGTGCGCTGGGCGGCGGCGGCGAGAAACATTTCGGGTGAGGCGATGGTTTCCCATCCGCCGGAATGATGCTCGCCGACCCAGAATTCGTCGTAGCCGAGGCCGTCGAGGAGGGTCGCGAGTTCGAGGTCGCGCTCGAGCTGGAGCATGGGATGCTCGCCGATCGGATGATGGGGAGCGAGAAAGACGCCAAAGCCGAGCCTGTTATCCACGATGGCCTCCGTTGCGGGGAGTTGGTGCGTTCGGTGCTGAACGACTGTTACCGCAGGCGGGGCGGGATATGCAAATTCACGGAAGAGTCGGAGTGGGATGCGGCGCTGCGGGCAATTGCGCCACACAAGGTCCTCCACCTTAACCCCCCTCATCGGAGAGGGAATCAGAGCCGGGCGACAGAACCAGAAAGAGGGCCACAGGGCGTATGTGTCATCCTGACCAAGCGAGCGACGCGAGCGTATGGAAGGATCTCGGACAGCCTCGCGCCAGCGAAGCCGGTTCTGGTTTCGACATCGCGCAGCGCTCCTTTTCTGATGAGGTCGCGCAAACCGGCGTTGTCCTAATTGGCAATGACTGTCCTAAGTGATGAATGAGAGTGTCCTAATTGGTTTTGAGGCGGGGATCGTCGGTCGAAATGCAGAGCGCCTCCGTCGCGTATTCGAATTGGTCAGCGACCAGAAACTCTTGATCGCTGAAGTTATCGGGCCAGAGGCCCTGACGTTGCTCCGCTAATTGGTCCTGTTTATTCAGATCCGTCGCCGCTGTATCCAGATCTTTCTGTTTGGCAGCATCGCACGCCTGCGCTGAATCGAAAGAATTCCGAATTGTCCACTGATTGAGCGGCGCGTTGTCATTCGGTGGCGCGGTGTTGGCGCCAGTCGAACGTGGCGGACCTGGTGGCGGCATGATCAGATACCAGCCTACGAGTGCGAGCGCGGCCGCGTGGCGTGGTTTCATTCACGTTTCTGTATCAGCCTACGCCAGAAAGCAAAAGGCCGGGGGAACGTCGCCCGGCCTCTTACCCTCTGACACCTTTGGCGCGGGGCTGAAGCCCTTCGCTCAGTGGCGGCGAGTGTCTCGATGGACTCATCGTAGAGCACGCGCGCGTTCAGCAAGAAGCTGGAAAATCATCCGCGCCGCCGCCATTGGTAACCGCAAAAGCTCTCCCTGACTTGCAAGGGGGGAGAAAGAAGGTTCAGCGCAAAATTTCTACCAGCAAGACCCATGCGTTTGAAACGCCGACTGTGATCGACAGGATGATGCCCGGAGCCAGCCAGTAAAGGCCGCCGAGCGTGCCGGTCGCGAGCGATATTCCGGCAACGCAGAACGGCAGCGTGGCGAGTTGGGAAAGCGCATATGAACTGAATGGCCGCGTGCGTTGCCGCGAGTAGGAGCGGTATTGAAGGATCGTCTGCAGAATCCACAGAAGCAGGCCGGCCGCCGCCATTCCAAGGCCAATCACCAGGCTGGATTGGCCGGGGACGAGCGCCCAGATGGACACGATCAGAGCGCCGAACATCTGCATGATGGATTCGGCGGCGCGGTCGGCTACCGATTGCGCCTCGAGGATGCGGCTCAGGTTGATCGAGATCGCGACGAAAATCAGGCCGGTCAACGTCGCCGCCACTTGAGCCGCGACCGAGAGGAAGCCGGTCCAACTCGCGATCTGATACGGATACACGGCGTGCTTATCGAGGCGCGCGCTTACTTCTGTCTTGGATGCACCGCGTTGTAGTCGCGAATTGCCTTCAGGATCGCGCCGCCCGCTTTTTCCATCAGCTCCTGCTTGTTGGCCGTGACGCGGGCGGCCGACGCTTCGATCGGCGCGATGAGGCCCTGGCATCGCGGCATCACGTAGCGCGCGAGCAGCTCATAACTGCGCATCATTTGCGGACGCGGCACCCAATCATGCGCGAAACAGAGGATGGTGCCGAAGCCGCCCGAGAGTTTCTGCAGCCGCGCGATGCGCTCGAGCGCGTCCTCGGGCGTGCCGAAGATCGCACCGCCGTAATCGCTCATGCGCTTGGCCGCTTCGTAACCGTCGGGGAACGACGGCCGATTCGGAGTGCCGAGAATCCCGACAATGTATTCGTTCTGCCATTTCTGGAGGCCGGCGGCGACTTCGCGCATCGCCTGTTCCCTGGAGTCGGCAAGATGAAAGGGCATCACGATGCGCCAGTTGGCGCGATCGATGGTCTGGCCGAATTCCCGGGCCGAGGTCTCGCCGAAGTTCCATTGCGTCGGCAGCGCCATCAGGCCTTCTTCGGAATACGAGGCGACCGACAGCACACCGGCGCCGTACTTGCCGGCGGTCTTCATGCCAGAAGGCGAAATGGTCGACGCGACCGCGATTGGAATTTTTGCCTGCAGCGGGCGAATCTGCAGCGCGGCGTTGTGCAGCTCGAACCATGAGCCGGTGTAGCTGAACGGCTCGTCCTCGGTCAGCAGCCGCAGAATAACGCCGAGGCCTTCGTCCATCCGGTCGCGCTGGGTCATCGGATCGATGCCGAGCATGACGGCGTCCGACGGCAGCGCGCCGGGGCCGACGCCGAGCATCGCGCGGCCGTGGCTCAGGTGATCGAGCATGACGATGCGCTGCGCGACGTTGAACGGATGGTGATACGGAATCGAGACGACGCCGGTGCCGAGCTTTATTCGTTTGGTGCGCTCGGCGGCGGCAACGAGAAACATTTCGGGCGAGGCGATGGTCTCCCATCCCGCGGAATGATGCTCGCCGACCCAGAACTCGTCGTAGTGAAGATCGTCGAGCCACTGCGCGAGTTCGAGATCGCGTTGAAACTGGAGCGTGGGATGCTCGCCGATAGGATGATGCGGCGCGAGGAAGACGCCAAAACCGAGACGATTAGTCATAACGCTCCTGTGTCAGAAAGCTTGCGGTGGGCAGTCATTGAAAACCTTCAGCCGGCCAGCACGGCGGTATGGGCAGAATCCAGGTACTCGTCCAGCCGCGTGATGCGGCCATGCTCGACCACACAAATGATGCATGCCGGCAAGTCGAGTTGCTTGCCCGACGCTTTCACCTTGCCGCGCAGTACGTGCTGCTGCACGAAGCCGGTGGGAGTCGGTTGCAGGCGGACTTCGGTGTACTTGAGTTCGGAGATGTTGGCGACGACCCATGTCAGGACGCGGAGATTCTCGTCGACCGTCTGCGAGGCGCCGTCGTTGTTATGCCAGAGCTTCGCGCCGGGCGCGTAGATTTCGCGAATCGCGGCGAGGTCGCCGTGCTCGATTGCGTTGAACAGCCGACTCGCGACTGCGAGCGATTGTTCAGCGGTGGTTCTCGATTCCATTACATGCTCACTCCATTGGTTGGTGAGCCCGACGGCTGCGCGCTCGGGCTGGAGGCGGGCGTCGTCTCCGTCGGAGATGTCGAGGGGGCCGGCGCGGGAGTTACGGAAGTCGGCGTCGGCATGGGAGTCGACGTCGGCACTGACACCGTGGGCAGAGGTCCCGAGGAATTGAGCTCGGAGGAGGGGCTCGCGGCCTCCGAGGGAACCGGCGCGGCAGCCATCAGCGCGGTGCCTGCGCCGTAGTCGTAGACCAGTACGCCGCCGAGATGACCCTGATAGCTGAGAGCGATTATCGCAAGGAGTGCGACGATGAGATAAATCGCGCGCGAACCCGCCATGAAGCCGAAGCCCTGGATCATAATTCGCCACACCGCGAGGATGCCGAATGTGATCGCGAGATATTCGCCCAGTTCAGCGTGGCGCTTGAGCACGTCCTTGGCGGGTTGGCCCAGCGCGTCCCAGATGCGGTCGGCCTCCATGCCACCGGAGAAGTACGAAGCGCCGGCGGCGATGGCACCGAGGATGATGAGCAAGAGGGCGGTGTAGCGAAGCCAGGTGCGGGTCGGAGAGGCGCTGGCGAAGAGGTCGATGAGCACCGCGACGATCAGTAACGCCATCGAGAAATGGTCTATGACCGGATGCAGTTGGTAGGGTTCGAGGAATTTGACCACAGAGTCCATTGGCGCTCCTTGAATTCAGCGGGATTCCAGTACGCGCAGCCAACGAACACGGAGAATCGCGTGGCGCGATGCGCGGTCTGTGCACTTTATCGCAAAGCGCTGGCCCGCGCGCAAATCTCGCGGCAGACTTGTGTGCGGAGATCGCCTGGGCGAAGAATTAACGAAGTCGTCAACTCACGGCTTGATGCCGGGTTTCTGCGTGCTGATTGCAATGGTGCGGATCTCGACGTCGCTCCACGTGCGTTGGGTGAAAAAATATGCGAGCGCGCGCGATGCCGTCAGCGTGTGGAAATCCGGCGCCCACCACTCTTCAAAGCCAAACTGGCGGGCATCGGGATTGCCGGCGGCTGCACCGCCCTGTGTGTTGCCGATGTTCACGACGATGCTCGCGTCGGTGATCGAATCCGTGAGCGCGAGATCGCGCAGATACCACTGCACCTGCGGCGCGTCGTCGGGAATCATGGCAGTCGCGGCGGCGGGAACCATACTTCGCGCGCGCTCGCATTCGGTCGGCGTCTGGATCGAGGTGGTCGGCTCCGACCAGAACAACAGCGCATGCCGACGCCATGGCGCCTCGCTCGCGTCGGGCGCAGGATGAACAAAGTTGGTGGCGACCTGGACGTAGAGCGTTAGCGCGAGCGCGGCCGCGACCGCGTAGCGAATCGAGTTCCATCGATCGCTTCGATGCAACCAATCCACCCCAAAGGCGCCGACGAGGGCCAGTGGCAGGACGAGTGCGACGGCGGAGTCTGAGGAATTTTCGCCGATCGCGGCAAACATCGCGAGACTCACGACGGCCCATACCACCGACCAGACTGCAAAGCGGTCGCCGACCCGTCCGGAGACGATCGCAACGATGCCGATGATCGCGAGAGCCACGACAATGAATTCGTAGAAGGCGAGGATGGGGATGAGCACGTGCAGGGCGCGATGCCAGGCAATCAGCGGCGGCTCGAATGCGGCATGGAAGTAGTAGTCGAGCAGGACGGCGAGCGGCTGGGTGAAGAACGCGGTCGTGAGCAGGAGCCAGAGGACAATCGCGACGATTGCGCAGACGATCAAAAGCCCGCGATGGCGCTCCCACCAGACGCGCAGGCGCAGACGCCGATGGTCGAGGCGGATGGCGTCGACGGCGCCGACGACGATGAGCGAAGCGAGCATCGCGGCGGCGGTTATGTAGCCAATCGGATCGGCGCTGAGCCACATCGCGATGGCGGCGCCGAGAGCAGCCGCGCGTCTGCGGCTCGAGCGCCAGCGCATGCTCTCGGCGATTGCGATCGCCACCATCATGAAGGCGAGCGACGCGATGGCGGTCGAACCGCCGCGCGAAAAGTAAGTCATGCTCGGTGAAATCGCGATCAATGCGGCGAAGGCGAGCGCTCCTGCGCGCCCGAGTACCGGACGCAGCGCGAATCCAATCGCGATGAGCAGCAGTCCGCATAGCGTCACGACGATCCGCGAGTTGGCGTCGGTCGCACCGGCCGCCGCGAAGATCCATCCCTGCAGAATCGTCACCCACGAGGCGGAGACTGAACCGAGTGCGTCGCGGCCGTTGGTCGCGAGCGCCAGTGCGGAGAGCGCATCTGCTGCCTGCGATGCATCGAGCGGCCGTGCTCCCAGAGCAAGCGTGCGCGTGACGAGCGCGTAAACGGCGACAAGATACCATGCGAGATGCTCCGCCGTAACGACGTAAATCGGGCGCGTCAGGCGTACATGGCTGAGGTTGACGGCGAGCGCGGTTGTCGGCGGCGCAAGACGGGGAGGCTCAGGCTCGACGCGCTCGACGGATCCGTTGTCGAGCCTCCATTCGTGGTCGGCAATTTTTTCCGGTTCCGCCATTGGTGTTACAGCTCTTGCGACTTCGCTATTGCCCGGACCGCGCGTTGTCAACGCCGGGGCGCCGAAAAATTAATTCGCTCGAAACGTGATTTGCCCTTGAGCGATACGCTCGCGCGGTTATGCTGGGAGTTTCGAGTCACACAAACATGTTTGGCCTCAAAATAAGTCCGCGCCGCCTGGTCAACGGCACGCTGTCCTTTCTCGCGTTGGCGGCAATCATCGCGCTGTTCTTCGCGTATCGCAGTCACGCGCAGCATCTGATTCCACATAGCGTTCCGATTTCGATCCGCCATCTTCCATACTACGCGTTCTGTTCGTTTTACCGGATGCTCGCCGCGTATGTCATCGCGCTCATTTTTTCGATCATATACGGCATGGCGGCGGCGCGTGGCGGGCTCTACGAGCGCATCCTGATTCCCGCCATCGACATTGCGCAGTCGGTGCCGGTGGTCGGCTTTTTTCCTGCCGCGGTTTTTTTCTTCGTCTCGCTCACGAACGGCAGCCGCCTGGGGGTCGAGATGGCCGCGGTTTTTCTCATCTTCACCAGCCAGGCGTGGAACATGGCACTCGGCGTTTACGAAGCGGTCAAAACGATTCCGAGCGATTCGGCCGAGGCGCTGGACACGTTCGGCGCGCGCGGCTGGCTCAAGTTCAAGCGCCTGCTGCTGCCGGCGAGCGTGCCTAAACTGGTCTACAACTCGATCCTGTCATGGGTCGCGGGATGGTACTTCCTCATCGCGTGCGAAATCATCACGGCCGGTCCCGCCAACTACAAACTTCCAGGGCTGGGCAGTTTTCTGTGGGAAGCCTCCGAGAAGGGACGCAACTTCGATCTCGCCGCGGGACTTCTCACCTTGCTCGCAATCATCGTGGCGATGGACATGATCGTGTGGCAACCGCTGTCCACCTGGGCGGAAAAGTTCAAGTACGAATTTGCGGCGTCGTCCGGGGCGGTGCAATCACTCGGCATGTTCGACGCGTTGTCCGGGGTCGGCCCCGCAGTGACGCGTGGACTGCGCGCGATCCTCGTGCCTCCTTTCAGGCTGGCCGCCCGCGCGATCGATGCTCTCCCGCGCGGCCCGAAGCTCTCGCCCGAACAAGCCAAGCGTGTCAGCGCGACCGTGCGGACTTTTGTCATCGGCGCGATGGTAATCTTCACCGTGTGGGCGTTGGCTCGCGGGTTCTTCGCGTTGATCAGAACGCTCTCGCAGCCGTGGCCGTCCGAGGCGGAGCAAATTCCTGAAGCTATCCTCCTCTCGACCATTCGGATGACCGTCGCCTACGCCATCTCGCTGGCGTGGACGGTGCCGTGCGCTCTAGCCGCGAGCGAAAGCCCGCGCTTCAACCGCGTCCTTTCGCCTATCGCGGAAATTGTCGGCTCGATGCCCGCGACGGCGCTGTTCCCGATCATCGTTGCCGCCTTCATCGAGTTTACCGGCGGGATGAACGTCGCGTCGATCGTGCTCATACTGACCGGCATGCAATGGTACCTGCTCTTCAACCTGCTAGCGGGCGTGAACCAGGTACCTGAGGATTTGAAGGAAGCCGCACGCTCGTTCGGGCTGTCTCGCATCGCGCGATGGCGCAAGCTGATTCTTCCGGCCGTGGCGCCGTCGCTCATCACCGGCAGCATCACCGCATGGGGCGGCGGGTGGAACGCGCTCATTCTGTCCGAATACTTCGTGTACAACGAGCAGACCCACCAGGTGCTCGGAATAGGTGCGCTGCTGGACGCCGCTACCTACAACAAATCGGGCAACGGAGTGATGATCCTGCTGAGTCTGCTGTCGATGATAGCGGTGGTGCTACTGTTGAACCGTCTGATGTGGCGGCCCTTGTACAACCTCACCACGGAGCGCTACAGGCTGGACTACTGACGCTTGCTACTATGTGCGACCCGGACTCACCTGACCCATGGCCTTCCTCGAGCTCAAACACATCTCGAAAAGTTTCGCTCATGCCAAGGGCACGCTGCAGGTGCTTAACGACATCACCTTCGACGTCGACGAGGGCGAGTTCGTCGCGATCGTCGGGCCCTCGGGATGCGGCAAGTCAACTCTCCTGCGCATCATCAACGGCATTGTGCCGATGACTTCCGGGCAGGTCTTGTACCGCGACCGCCAGGTCGACGGGATCAATCTCGAATGCGCGCTGGTGTTCCAATCGTTCGCGCTACTGCCGTGGCTGTCGGTCAAGGCCAACGTCGAGCTCGGCTTGGAAGCGCAGGGATTGCCGCTGGCCGAGCGCGAAAAGCGGGCGGGAATTTATATTGACAAAGTCGGCCTCGACGGCTTCGAGGAAGCCTACCCGCGCGAACTGTCCGGCGGCATGAAGCAGCGCGTCGGTTTCGCGCGCGCGCTCGCAGTTGAGCCGAAGGTACTGCTGATGGACGAGCCGTTCTCCGCGCTCGACGCTCTGACCGCGATTACGCTGCGCGAGGAGTTGCTGGACATCTGGCAGTCGCCCGACATGCCGGTGAAAAACATCGTGCTGGTCACCCACATCATCGAGGAGGCAATCGAGCTCGCCGATCGCATAATCGTGATGGCCGCGAGCCCGGGGCGCATCGTCAAGGACCTGAAGGTGGAACTGCCGAGACCACGCGACCGCCGCGCTGAAGCCTTCAACGCGCTGGCCGACAAGGTCTTCTCGCTGATCGAGGAGCGCGGCTGATGCCTCCCGCGTCGATAACTCCAATCCCGGATTGCGCGCTGACGCTGGTCTTCGGGCTGCTCGAATTGCTCGAAGATCGAGGCGGACGCGAGGACGGTTACAAAATCGCGCGTGATCTCAATTTCAAGTTCAGCGATTTGCTCAAGGTGATGAAGGCGGGGGAAATTCTCGGCCTCGTTACGACGCCGGCCGGCGACGTCGTGCTCGAGCCTCTGGGCAAACAGTTTCTTGACGTGAAGATCAACGAGCGCAAGCTGATGCTGCGCGAACAGTTGAAGAAGCACGGCCTTTTCAGCTACTTCATCCGCTTGCTGCACGGCACCGAGGACAAATCGCTGAACAAGGAGATCGTGCTAGAACATCTCGCGATGCTGCTGCCCAGCGAAAAGCCCGAGCGCCAGTTCATTACGATGGTGAATTGGGGGCGTTACGCCGAGCTGTTCGGCTATAACAAGGATGAGGACCGCTTTTATCTCGACCACGAATAGGCGCTTGCGCCCGAGGAGAAGTCGTTATGGCTACCGACGCTGAAAAAATCGTGACCGAATTCTGCAACGCATGGCCGCGCAAGAATGTCGACGAACTGCTCGGCTTCTTCACCGACGACGCGGTCTATCACAACATCCCGCTGGAGCCCGCCAAGGGCAAAGAGGCCATCAAGGGCGTCATCAACACGTTCCTGCCGATGGCCAAGTCGCTCCATTTCAGGGTGCTGAACACCGCCAGCGCGGGCAACGTAGTCTTCAACGAGCGCGTCGACATCTTCGACCTGGGCAACGGCAAATCCATCGAGCTGCCAGTAGCGGGCGTGTTCGTAGTAACCGGCTCAAAGATCAGCGCATGGCGCGACTACTTCGACATGCAAACGTACATGAAGCAGATGGCGTAGCGCGGATCCGGTCCGTCGTCCTACATGGAAGCCGTTAGGGGCTAGTTTCCCCGGCATCGTCCGCGATGCGCGCGGGGTATAACATCCACGATACGATGGCTCCAACGACCCACGCCATCATCGGCACCGCCGGTCACATCGATCACGGCAAGACCGCGCTGATCAAGGCGCTCACCGGCCAGGACACCGACCGCCTCAAGGAAGAAAAAGAGCGCGGGATTTCCATCGACCTCGGCTTCGCCTACTTGACGCTCCCCGACGGCACCCGCACCGGCATCGTCGACGTCCCCGGCCATGAGCGCTTCATCCGCAACATGCTCGCCGGTGCTCACGGCATCGATCTCGTGCTGTTCACCGTCGCGGCCGACGACGGCGTCATGCCGCAAACCGAGGAGCATCTCGACATCCTTCATCTGCTGGGCACGCAGCGCGGCATCTTCGTCATCACCAAGGCGGACCTCGCCGACGCCGCGCGGATTCGCGACGTGCACGACGAGATCGAGTTGCTGGCAGAAGGCACCAGGCTCGCTGGCGCACCCGTAGTCGAGGTTTCGTCAATGACCGGCGCCGGCCTCGACGAATTGCGCGCTGAAATAGTCCGCCAGCTCGATGGTTTCCAGGCGCGCCGCGCCACCGGCGTCTTCCGGCTGCCGCTCGATCGCGCGTTCGTGATCAAGGGACACGGCATCGTCGTCACCGGCACTGCGATGGGCGCGGAAGTCCGCGTCGGCGACAAGCTCAGAGTGCTTCCGTCGGGAAGCGAGGTCCGCGTGCGGTCGATCGAGGTGCATTCAGATTCCGTCGAGAGCGCCGGTTTATGCCAGCGTGTCGCGATCAATCTCACCGGCGCCGAAAAGCTCAACCTCGGCCGCGGCGACATGCTGACCGACGAGCGGATCGACTCCGCCTCCGCGCGCTTCGACGCATGGCTCGAGATTCGACCAGCCGCCAAACGCGCACTCAAGAACAACACTCGAGTCCGGTTGTTCATCGGCACGGCAGAGACCGTCGCGCGCGCGATCGTACTCGACGAGGCCGGAGCGATAGCACCCAAGTCGGCCGCGTTCGCACAGCTCGTGACCGAAGATCCGGTCGTTGCGCTCTCGGGTGATCGCTTCGTCATCCGCGACGAAACCAATTCACGCACTCTCGGCGGCGGCATCGTGCTGAATCCGCTAGGCCGCCGCGTCCGCAAACCGGTCGAGACTTATCGCGCCAATCTCCGAATGCTCAAGGACTCATCGGGGGCCGACGCCATCGAAGCGTTGATCGATTTGCAGGAAGCCTTCGCGATCGGCGCAATGAGGATTGCAATCCTCATGAACATTCCGAGCGCCGAGGCCGACGCCGCGCTCGGCGAAGCGTCGCGCTTCGTTAAACTCTCGGTCGGCGACGAAGAAGCCTACACTACGCGCGCCCGATGGGACGCGCTCAAGCGCTTCGTCCTCGACGCGCTCACGAAGCATCACAAGACCGAGCCGTTATCGCCCGGCCTCGAGATGGAAGCGATGCGCACGAGGCTGCCCTACGAAATCGGCGCGCGCGCATTCCGTCCGATAATCGATCGCATCAGCCATGAATCCGAAATCGTGCGCGAAGAAAGTGTGCTTCGCTTGAAGAGCCACCGGGTGCAACTTGGTGGCGACGCCGAAACTCTCGGCGCCCGCATCGAAGAGGCGTTGGCAAGTGCCCGGTTCCAACCACCAGACCTGAAGCAGCTGGCCGAAGCCCTGAACATCTCCGCCAACCAACTGTCGCGAATCAGAACGGTGCTAGTCGCGATGGAACGCGAAGCCCGCGTGGTCAAAATAGCCACCGACCTGTACTTCAGCAGGGCCGCAGCCGAGGAAGCCCGCAATCACCTCGTCCAGTATCTAAAAGCTCATAACGAAATAACCGCGGCAACATTCCGCGACCTGCTGGGCGCATCGCGGAAATTCGCGATCGCATTGCTGGATCACTTCGACCACATCGGCGTGACGACGCGAGTAGGCGACCATCGCCGCCTCCGAATCCCATCCTAGCCTCTCCTGACGGCAAGTGCGGAGCGGCTGGAATCGGGAACTAGTAGCCGACCTGGGAGACGGCGCTGTCCTGAGGCGCCAGGTCTGCATAACGGGCAGGGGGCGTCCATGGGGTGCCGAGGGCGTCGAACTCACGCATCAGGGTGTCGATGTCCTTGACGTTGGCGGTCTTGCGAATCAAGTCGCGGACCACGACGGGGCGATCGTTCAGGCGCTGGCGCACCATCGCGCGGATGCTTCGCTCGGCGAGATCGTTGACGACCTTGCGGCCCGGGATGGGCTTGCCGTCGAGCGTGAGCAGTGTGCGCGCCTGGATTTCGGAGAGCGCGGTGCGCAGGTACTCGACGTGGGGCGACTCGTCGGAGCGGATGTAGCGCACGAGGTTCGCGGCGTCGTCGGGGGCGTCGGAGACTTCGGGGTCGGAGAGGATTTCCTCGGCCCATGCAAAGGTAGAGGCGGCGAAGACTTCGATCGCCAGTACATTCGCCATGAAACGAATCAGCCGCTCGACCGGCTCGCCGAGCTCGGGAAAGAGTGGGGCAGGCTGGCCGGCGCCGCGGCGCGCGATCAGGTTAGCGTAGATTTCGGGCGAGATTGCAGGATTGGAGAGCGCCGCGTCGCGGGCCGCGTCCCACATCTGGCGATGGCCGCCCTCCTCGGACCATCCGGCTTCGTCGCGCGCATGCGCTTCGAACAGGCCGCTTGAGAGATGAGCCAGCGCGGTGCCCGCGGTGTCCTCGCGGATGAAGCTCGAGAGGGGCGGCACCGGCAGCTCGCGAATCATCGCGCCGAAGCCTTCGACGATCGCGATTTCGGAGAGCTGCCGCACCATCGGCTCGCGCACGCCCGAGTGCAGGAGGAATTTCACCTGCGCGACGTTGGGCACCTGCGGCGAGACGGTGTCGGCAGGAATCTCGAACAGCGCAGTACCGGAAGTGGCGACATGCTGCTCCTGCCAGGCCTTGATAGCAGGCACACGAAAAGCAGTGCGCGGGGAGCGGTAGTTGCCGTCGGCATCGAAGCCGCCGTGGCACTTGACGCCCTTAACAATCAGCGGCTCGCGAGTATCAACGTTGGCGAGAATTTCGTCGGTCGAGAAGTTCAATCGAGATTCATGAGGCATGGAGGGTCACCTGCTACAATGGCTGCGCCAACGCGCTACTCGCCTAACATACGTTAGGTTCGAGAAATGAGTCAACGACGTCGAGAACCAGGTCGGCTGGAAGGAGGAACTTGATTTAGTGAAACGCACCT
>Ga0302325_10015136_pt1 | contig 16404 bp, 15 predicted proteins | sample Palsa_T0_2_FD_201948 | JGI IMG/M metagenome (GOLD analysis project Ga0302325, IMG submission 201948) | Peat permafrost microbial communities from Stordalen Mire near Abisko, Sweden - Palsa_T0_2 | ecosystem: Environmental > Terrestrial > Soil > Palsa > Peat permafrost | place: Sweden: Abisko... | reverse complement strand
AGGGGATAAGAAAAGCGGTAAATTTCTGTGAGCCATAATCGTAGTTGAGTACTCTGCCCAAGAATAAGTCATGAAGCCGGTCGAGGATCGGCACGTTGATATAGATGACCTCATCGTCGGGTATCCCACTTTCTCGCAAAGCGGAGGCGTTTCGTGCGTGCGTTACCAAAATCGTGTCAAAGTATTTCCTCAATTGCTCATATTCCCTGTAGGCCTCTAGAGAAACACTAACCTCGCGCGGGTTGATCCAGTAGGAGAGCAGAAGTACCTTCCTTCTTACTTTCTGATTCATCGACTACTCCCGAGCGCGCGATACTCTGCGAGGCGTGATTGGGCTTCGAATGTGCCTTCCGGTACAAGTATCCCGGACCTGCGTACTTCGGACAAGAGGTCGAAAACCGTCGAATAGGCCGTTGGGCGGACAACGCGTGCGGGTGCCATCTGTTGCCGTTGGCCGCCCGGCACAAACTCCTTAAGGCGCTCCCACTGTCGCCCCGAAGCGCGTCGCAATCCACCGCCGATCTCCAAAAATCAGCGTTGAATCCGATTCGCGCCCTTCTGGGAAATCTGGAGGCTTCTGTGAGGTCCGCGGCGCAACATTGCGTACGCACGGTAGCGGACCTCATTGAAGCCGGATTGAACGAGGCCGCGGGGAGGTTCGCTGGCGACGCTATGGGCTTTGTGTAAGGCGCGAGCGCGCTTTCATCGCTTGGGCTTGCCACGCAAGGCGAACATGATGGGTTTGGCGAGCGGTCGACGGCGAAAGAGGGCTTGCGTGCGCTGGAAGTGCGCGCCAGTAGCGTCTGATGAGCGCTGCAAGTTCGGGAGGGCTCAAGTCGTTTCGATCGCCTTCATTGTTGGCGTCATGGAATGGGCGCGAACCGTGATTGTGGGCGGGATCGTCACAGCGGCGCTCATGAAGTATCGCACCAAAACGGCGACGTCTTGGACCGAGGCCATTCGCCGCTACGGGGAACGTCGGCGACGAACCTCATGGCCCCGCCGCATTCCGGACATGGCGGAGGATCAATCCTGTTGTCCGGTTCGCGCGAGGCCGGTTCTTCCTTTCCGTGCGCTGTGGGCTCGACCTGGTTTGGCAGGAGCGAGCGACAGAGGGCCAGCCTTTCCGTTCGATGGCCATTGGCGAGGAATCCGAAGTGACGAATGCGATGGAAGCCGTCGGGCAAGGCGTGGAGCAGGAAGCGCCGGATGAACTCGTCGGGGTTCAGACTCATGGTCTTTACGGCGCCGTCGTCGCGATAGTCCTTCCAGGTGAACCTGACATGGTCGTCGTCGCAGGCTTGGATGCGGCTGTTGGCGATGGCGACGCGATGGGTGTAGCGGCCGAGATAGGCGAGAACTTGCGCGGGTCCGCCGAAGGGCTTCTTGGCGTAGACGATCCAATCGAGGCGACGCACGGCGGCCAGATGCGCGGCGAACGCGGCGGGATCGGCCAGATAGGCGAGATTGCTGAAGAACCGGAGGCCCTTCGCGTCGAAGGCGGCTTGCACGCGTTCGAGGAACAGGCGGCGGAACAGCCGGGAAAGCGGCTTGACCGCCAGAAAGAAGTTCGCGCGCCCCGCGATCCATCGGGAGCCATCGATGGAAAGTCCGCCGCCGGGGACGACGCAATGGACGTGAGGGTGGTGCGTCAACGCCTGCCCCCAAGTGTGCAGGATGGCCAGGCCGCCGATCCGCGCTCCGAGCCTGCGGTGATTGGCGGCCAGCGTGGTCAAGGCCTCAATGACGGTTTTGAACAGGATCGCATACACAGCGCCCTTGTTCTGGAAGGCGATGGCCGCGATTGGCGCGGGCAGCGTGAACACGACGTGGAAATAGGGAACCGGCAACAGTTCGGCCTGCCGATCGGCCAGCCATTGCGTCCGTGCGGGCCCCTGACACTTTGGACAATGCCGATTGCGGCACGAGTTGTAGGCGATGCGCGTCGCGCCGCAATCGCCGCAAGCCTCGACATGGCCGCCGAGCGCCGCCGTTCGGCACGCCGTGATCGCGCTCATGACGCGCCGCTCGGCCCGCTCCACATGTCCGGCGCGGTCGCGAAGATAGGCCTCGCCATGACGACGCAGGATATCCGCGACTTCGATTGTCGGTCGGTCGAAGGAAGCCCCGGCGCGGGCCATCGCCGGCGCCGTGCGCGCCCGTCTATCCCGGCGGCATGACCTCCAACGACAATCGGTCGAGCGGGCTCCGCGTCGCCCGGATCGTGTGGGTCGCGACTTGCGTATAGCGCGCCGTCGACGACAGATTGTTATGACCGAGCAGAACCTGGATGATCCGGATGTCGGTTCCGCTTTCCAAGAGATGCGTCGCGAAGCTATGGCGCAACGTGTGCAACGTGACCCGCTTGGTCAAACCGGCGGCCTTGACCGCCGATCGGCAGGCGGCGTGCAAAACCGTCGGATCGATGGGATGATCGTCATTCCGCCCGGGAAACAGGAAGATCGCCGGCCGCGCTAGCCTCCAATAGGCGCGCAGGATGCCGAGCAACTGCGGCGACAGCATCACATTGCGGTCTTTGCCGCCCTTGCCATGACGGACCAGGATCACGCCCCGTGCGCTGTCGATGTCCGCCACCCTCAGCCCCGCGACTTCCGAGGCCCTGAGCCCGGCCGCATAGGCCGTGGTCAGCGCCGCCCGGCTCTTCAGGCTCGATACGGATTCCAGAAACAGCACCACCTCGTCGGCGCTTAACACAACCGGCAGTTTACGCGGCGCGCGCGCATAGGGGATACGCTCGGGAACGTCTGCGTCGCCGAGCGTGACGCCATAGAGGAACCGCAGGGCGCAAACGATCTGGTTGAGACCGGGCCACGAGACGCCCGTCGAGACCAGGTGAACCTGGAAAGCGCGAACGTCTTCCAGACCCAGCCGCTCGGGCGACTTGCCAAAATATCGGCTGAACTTCGAAACCGCGCTGATGTAGGATCGCTGGGTCGCCGGCGACAGATTGCGGACCGTCATGTCCTCAATCATGCGGCGACGAAGAGGGCTCAACTCGGCCATCGGTAACTCCTGTCTGAGGGATGGGCTTCAACATCCACATCCTCTCAGGCAGGAGACCCTCACAAAATCTCGATGTGCGCGCCGCGGTAGCGGCTTCGTTCAATCCCCCTTCTTAATTCGTCGCGACGACCTAGCCCATGTTATTCCTGACGGGTCGTTTTCGAGGCTGACGAGCGTGGCATAAGGGTTTGATTTGGCGTATGATTTGGTTGCTTACACCGATCCGTATCGCCTCGCGCCCGACACACGCTCGCCATGACCAACTCTAATCTGCTGATGTTCTCATTTCCAGCCGTTGGCCGAAAGGCGGTCAATGCGGCTTTCGATGGCGGGCGACTGACCTCGGATGGCGGCGTGATGCTGCTTTCGATGGCCGAGCGTCGGTTGGGGATCGCGCAGAGATTGGCGCATTGGTTTCCCGATCGCCGCGACCCGCTGCGCATCACGCACACGCTGGCGGACATGTTCGCGCCCGCATCCTGGCGATCGCCCCTGCGGCTACGAAGACGCCGACGATCTTGACGCCTTGCGCGTTGATCCCGCCTTCAAACTCGCTTGCGGGCGGCTGCCCGACACGGGCGCCAACCTGTGTTCGCTGCCAACGCTGTCGCGGATGGCCTCCCACGATCGGGAGCCCGCCTCCGTCATTCTCGATATCGACGACACCTGCGATGTCGTGCACGGGCATCAGCAGCTCTCGCTCTTCAACGCCCATTACGACGAACGCTGCTTTCTGCCGATCCATGTCTATGACACGGAGCGCTCGCGTCCCGTCGCAGTCGTGCTGCGCGCCGGCAAGACCCCGTCGGGCGTCGAAGTGCGCGCTCATCTGCGCCGGCTCGTGCGCCATATCCGTCAACGATGGACGAGAACGCGCATCACGTTCCGAGGCGATGGCCACTACGCCCGACCCGAGGCGATGGAATGGTGCGAGGCCAATCGAGTCGATTACGTCTTCGGCCTGCCCGGTTCGAAGCCGCTGGCGAAGAAAATCGACTGGGCGGCGGAGGCGGTCCGCACCGAGCGCGCGGTGTCGAACAAACCGGTCGTGCGCGGCTATGCCGAAACGCGCCACAAGGCCACATCCTGGAGCCGTGAGCGGCGCGCCGTCGCCCGCATCGAAGCCACCCCGCTCGGGCTCGACACCCGCTTCGTCGTCACCAACGTGGAATACGGCGCGGCGGAATGGGCTTACGACACCCTCTATTGTGCGCGCGGGCAGGCCGAGAACCTCATCAAGCTGCACAAGACGCAGCTCGCTTCCGATCGAACCTCCTGCCGTTCCGGCGTCGGCAACCAGGTCCGCCTCGTTCTGCACACAGCGGCCTATTGGCTCATGCTCACCCGTTCGCGACGCCATCCCCAAACCGCGCGATCTCGCCAACGCCGAGTTCTCGACCTTGCGGCTGCGGCTGATCAAGATCGCAGCCCGCGTCATCGAAACCGCAAGCCGCGTCCGTCTCGCTTTCGCCGCGGGCTGCCCCGAGGCCGATCTGTTCGTAACCTGCCCGGCGGGCGCCCTCTCAGCCCTCGGCCCCTGAACGACGGGGCAAAAAAGCCCCTCCGCCCGTCGTCATCCCTCCAACGCGTTCGTAAACGTACCGGCCGTCAAGCGGTGAAAAAGCCGAAAAAACGCGCACGTCCGCAATCATTCCGCCCCCAAAGGAGACGCAAGCCAATGGCCGTCGTGAATACGATGGGCTAGTGGCGCTTCCGAACAAAGTGGCGACTGGCAAGCGAATAGCTGCACGGGCAGGTGCTGCAAGGCGAATTGGCTGGTGCCGATGAGCGCAGCCTTCAATCGCCGACCTGCAGCAAGATTCGGCGGTAAAAGCCCTCCAGCGCTCGGGCCCCCTCCCTCCAGCCATATCGCTCAACTGCCAGTTGCCTCGCCGACCGACCAATGCGCGCCGCCAAGTCGGGTTCGGCCAGTAGGCGGTTCACTGCGTCCCCGAAGTTCGCGGGCTGATCTTCGACAAGGATATCACGCCCGGGGACAGCCTGGATCCCTTCGGCGCCGAGCGTGGTCGAAACGATGGCCTTCCCCATGGCCATGGCTTCGACGATCTTGAGTCGGGTGCCGCCCCCCTGACGCAGCGGCACCACCACGGCCGCGGCAGCCGCAAGATGCGGCCGAAGGTCTTGCACAAAACCGGTCACCTCGACTCTGGGACCGGCCAGAGCCAGAAGCGATGGTGGCGGCTGGCCGCCGATGATCTTGCAACGCGCCTTCGAATGCGCCTTGGCGATACGGGGCCAGATATCTCTGAGGAAGTGATTCACACCGTCGACATTTGGGGGATAGGAGAGATGGCCGAAGAAGACCACAGTACGGCCGTCCGGCGCTGGATCGTTAGAGCACGGCTGGTAATATTCGAGGTCCGCAGCGTTGGGAATCACAGCCGTGCAGACACCAGGCACCTCGTCAAGCAAGCGCCGCTCGTCTGACGGGCTGCATAAGTAGACCCCGTCCGCCTCGCGATAGATCGCCAATTCTTCCCGCCTTAGCTTTCGCCAGTTTGCCTCGGCGTAAAGGCGGCGGACAAGGCTACTGCTATCGCGGGCGTACTGTCTAGCCAAGTCGTAGTCAATGTTGTGGGAGTCAACGACGACGGCTGAAGGCGTCTCGCCGGGGGGAGCCTGACGCACGTCATAGTGGCCAAGGAACGTGAACTCCAGGTTGACAACGTCGAATCGCCGCGCGCGCAGAAGGCGGTCCAAGGTTTGTTGCAACGCCGGCAGCCTGTATAGGAGCCGCTCGAAGCTCCTGGTCGAGGCCAGGGACCGGAACTGTAATAGCCGTTTGGTGAGGCCTTCCCGACCGTAGCGGTTGGGGACCATGACCACCTCGCGGCAATAGGCCTGCATGGCCCGGCGGCACTCATCCGCGTCAAACTCGTCGGAGAGCAACGTCACCGCCGTCAGATCGTGGCGTCGCGCCAGTTGGGTCATAAGCCCATGCATGCGTGCCTGCGCGCCAAAGCGTGGAGGGCTAGCTGGCAGGTGCGAGACGAAGAGAATATTGAGGCGCTCTGGGATCATGGATTCGAATCTGCGGCCGATCAGCGCCTAGCTGTCATAATCTCACGTAGCCCCGCCCGGAGGCGCCCACTGCAGCCGGGCTCTCAGGCGCCGGCTCCTTAGCCGCCTTGAACAGAGGTTTCAACTGAAGGAACCGCCTCTCGAAAAGCTCATAGCTTAGATAGGCCACGCCCAGTGAGGCGGACGCGCCCAGCGTCGCCTGGACCGCTACCGCTGCCCCGTGAGATCCGAGCCAGGGCGCCAACTCCAGTTCCGTGCGGTTACTGCTCAGATAATACGAGATGAAATGATGGTAGACGTAAAGGCCATAGCTGTAGGTACCCAGGAAAACCATGAAGCGACTGCGGAAGAAGCGTGAGGTGGCCGACCGTTCGTGCCCGACAAGGGCCCACATCAGCAGGCCGGCCAGCAGCATCTCGAAGAGCAGCGGCCTCACGCCCGCCACCAGTTCCAGCCCATGGCGCACCCCTAGCAGACGAACCCAAATGACGGTGGCCACCAGCAACCCGCCAACCACGGCCATCACGCGCGGCAGTGCCCAGATTAGCCGTTTCAGACCACCGGGCTGGCGCGCCGCCACCGCGAGGAAAGCGCCCAACGCCAAGCCGTCCAGGCGGAATGGGATCAGAACGCCGATGGTAAACCAGCTCAATCCCATGAGCGAGCCGATTAGGCGCGCCAGCATTGCGGACAACGAGACCGCCAAGCTCACGGCGACAAGCGTCTGCGGTCGTCGGGCCAGCGAGTAGATTATCAGCGGCCAAAACAAGTAAGAGTGCTCCTCGACGCAGAGCGACCAGAAGTGGTTGATGAAGGAGAGGCGCCACTCACCCTGGATGGCGGTGTAGATGTTTACGCCATAGAGCCACGCCCAGGCCTGACGCTCTACCAAGTAACTGAGCGACGCCCCCTGCAGAAGCGGAATCAACGGGGCCGCGAAGAAGAGGAGCGCCAGAACGCCATAGTAGAGAGGGAAGATGCGCAAAACTCGCCGCATGTAAAAGTTGCGGAAATAGTAGTCCTTTTCACGGGCATCGTAGAGGATACCGGTAATGAGGAACCCGGACAAGACGAAGAACAGGTCGACCCCGTAGGACCCGTAGCTCGTCACGTAGACGATGGCGCGCTCGACCGAGTTGGTTGGGAGCATGTCACCAACGAAGTGGTCCAGGAGAACCATCAGGATGGCCAAGCCACGCACCCCGTCCAACGCCGGCATGTGTCCTTGCAGGTTGGGCAGCGGGCTGGCGCTTGTCGGCGTGGGTAGCTCGGTGGCTCGAAGCGCGCCCCCACGTATGAGCTTGTAGACCGACCCGACGCTAATCATGATGGCGCATCATGGTGCTCAGCCGAGGCGTCTGCGCGGCGAGTGGGGGGCCGGAATTGCGCCGCGGTCTTGGGCCCCGTGAGCCACGCACCACCCTTGTGATCGGAAATGGCAGCCAGTAGCGACCAATTTCGGCAGCGACAATAACAAACACCACCCACAAAAACTCGAAGCCGTGCATCCACAGTCTTTCCAGGAAATTATAGAGGATAACATAGAGCACAAGCGAGAGCACGATCCATCCCCGAGTTGGGTCGCGGTCTGAGACCCGACCAATTCCGTGAAGGGTCGCGATGATGAAAGCCAGGAGGAGAGCAAAGCCGACGTACCCAAGGTCGAGCATCGTATCATAATAGCCGTTGTGGCCATTCGGCATAGTCTTGATCCAGCCTGGAGCCTCGAGCGCGGGTGAGCCGGGGACGAGCCAAAAAGATTCATATCCCCATCCTAAGAGCGGCCTAAGGTCGATCTCCCGCTGCACGAAATCCCATATTATAGTACGACCGGTGAAAGTTGAATCGCCGTATAGCTTGTACGAGAGTAAATTCAGATTGTAATGACCAGATGCTGTCGATAAGACGATGAAGCACAGCGGAATGAACAACAGAATAATTGCCGGAGATATACTTGTTGCTTTTTTGACAAGCAACGTAATTAAAGAAACAAACGGACAAAGCAATGCGAGGCCAAGCGCAGTTTTGGAATGACTTGAAAAGATCAGGTAACTGCTGATAACAGCGCCGATGATACCCAACATTCGTCGCCAGCCAGGATAGAGGATTTCGTAAATTGAAAGCAAGAAAGCGACCGCTGCGCACTCGCCTAGATAATTTTTAAAAGTAAAATATCCGGGCGAGCCTAAATCATCGCGATACAAGCCATGGGCACCTGCATTAAGGACGATCGTTCTGGTGCCGTCTATTACGAAGTAGATATTCAAGAGAGAAGCTAAGGCGAAGCATAGAAATAGCCCATGCATCAAATCACATGTGCGACTGGCTAGCATGGCTGGCAGAACAATGGATATTACAACCATCACTTCCAGAGCAAATCTAGTGAACGAGATCTCCGGTCTGAACGCCCACAATGCGCTTGCTCCGGCAAAGGCAAGATACGCGAGCAGGCAGATGATGTTCGGAGCCCAACTAAGTTTGGTGAGCCGATGATGATTTTGTACGGCCAATATAACAGAAATTGCGGCCATGATTGGCCAGAAAATTTTATTTTCTTGGCGGGAGACTCCATTCGCTATTGCTTCGTCGGTTGTTGGATTGAAATACAAAAATAGGGGGAGAACTATCAAAGACGTCACGCATGCCGCCAGTGGAACGATTGAGTATTTGTCAATTGTTCGAGTGGAGGTTTTTGGCTGAACCGAAGCCAGGCGATGCATTGACGTTTGGGACATTCTACCATCCAATTGGCGTCCATGCTGGACAACCCCCTAGCGCCTGATACGTTGGGCGGAACGAGCGTACCACTCGCCATAAATCAAATATCCCGCGCATCTGCTCGGACTACTTGTCGGCCCTCACCATGGTTGCCATCGCGATCTCACCGACGTGGTGACCGCTCATCAACCACCGGCCCAACCGAGTCGCGGGACTGAGCCCTTCGACCTGGGTCACGCCGTGCTGACCGGCCTCCCACCAACAAATCCTCAGCTTGACGATGTGAAGTTGAAAAGCGCGAAGCGGGCGTCGCAGAGATGAAGGCTATGCAGCCGTGAAAGGAGGATGCCCGTTTGATGCGCTGCCCGAGAATAGTCCGACTCGTCAGTTTTGATTGCGCTTCTGCCAAGAGTGGGCCAGGAGTGGGCCAAGAGTGGTATGCGCGACGCCCCGGCGATGCCGCGGCATGCTGGCAATTGCCCCTCAAATTACGCGACGTGAAGGCAACGCTGGCATCGCCCCTTCCGAGAGAAACTTATCGAAATAAGCGATTGTCTTCACCAAGCCTGCTCGCAGCTGGGTTTTCGGCTCCCATCCCAAAAGATCTCTAGCCCTGGCAATGTCCGGTTGACGTTGCCGCGGGTCGTCGGAAGGCAACGGCTCAAATGTCATTTTGGTCTTTGTTCCGGTCAGATCGATGACGAGTTCCGCGAGTTCCCGAATTGTAAACTCGTTAGGATTACCGATATTGACGGGACCCGTCACGTCGTCCGGAGTGTCAATCATGCGCAACATCCCTTCCACAAGGTCGTCCACGTAGCAGAAGGACCGCGTCTGCTTTCCATCTCCATAAATCGTGATGTTCTCCCCCTTTAACGCTTGTACGATGAAGTTCGACACGACCCGCCCATCGTTAGGATGCATCCGCGGGCCATAGGTGTTAAAGATGCGCACAACCTTTATCATCAGTTTGTGCTGCCGGCGATAGTCAAAAAACAGCGTCTCGGCACAGCGCTTACCTTCATCATAGCACGAGCGTTGACCTATAGGGTTGACATTGCCCCAGTAGTCTTCCACTTGCGGATGCACATCCGGGTCGCCATACACTTCGGAGGTCGACGCCTGAAGGATTTTGACTTTCAATCGCTTGGCGAGCCCGAGCATATTTATGGCGCCAATGACGCTAGTCTTGGTCGTTTGGGTCGGGTCAAACTGGTAATGCACAGGCGACGCGGGACAAGCGAGATTAAAAATCTCGTCGACCTCGACGTACAGCGGGAACGTGATATCGTGCCGAAGCAATTCCAAACGATGATTATCGAGAAGATGCGCGACATTGTGGCGCGAGCTTGAGAAGAAATTATCGACGCATAGCACGTCATGTCCACGATCCAGCAGGCACTCGCATAGATGCGAGCCAAGAAATCCTGCGCCTCCCGTCACAAGAACACGTTTCCCGATCACAGTCTTAGTTCTCTCCAAAAAAGAGGAAATCGCGGCTTGGAAAAGACGCGCGCCATACGAACGGTGCAAACCCTGAGGCCCCCGGCTCTGCGGAGATTCTTAATTCCACCACTTTCCGATCGGCTCATATCATACTGTCGCCTTGAGTCTATAGGCCCGTGTGTGTGGGCGGGACCGTGGCTAACAGGGCGCTGAAAAAGTGCGTTGCGTGGCCGAAACCGTGAATACAACATCGGGTAATGGGCGGGAGCTCTTCCGCAGAGGCCGATAGGATTGGCAACGAATCGGAAGAGGAGATCGTTCAATGGACTATTTCGCTGGCCTCGATATCTCGATGGACGAGACACATATCTGCATTCTCGATCGCGAGAGCGCTTTTGTCTATGAAAGCAAGACGGCGTCGACGGCTGAGGCGATCGCGGACCAGTTGGCGAAAGCGCCGAGCTGTCGCCGGATCGTATTCGAGACCGGGCGCATGGCGCCGATCCTGTTCACCGGTTGAGCGAGCTTGGCCTCCCCGTGGTCTGCGTCGAGAGCCGGCAGGCCTACCAGGCGCTCAAGTCGCTTGCGACCCATAAGACCGATCGCAACGACGCGCGGGGGCTGGCGCATTTCGCTCGCACTGGCTTCTTCAAGCCCGTGCACGTGAAGTCGCTGTCGGCCCACGCGGTCCGTTCTGCGCCCTCGACCGCGCCGATCGGAGGCTATCGCAGTTCGCATCGATCCCGACCGCCGCCACCGAGGTCATGTCCTGGTCCATGTGAATGCCGTCATCTGGATCAACGACAAATTGAGGACGGAAAGATCGGACTCATCCGATCCTTTAGCCGCGCCGCCGACGGTCGACAAAATGCCGGGAGGTCGACGATTCGACAGGCCGGCCCCCTTCGGTGCCGACGCGCCGCCCCGGGGCAAGCGCATCGACCGTTGGTACTTGCGCGTCGAGATGGTGATCAGCAACTGCTTCATGGGCCATTTGCCGACCCAGTCTTCGCTCTGCGCGTCCTCGCGACTTGGATGAGCTTGCTCCCTGCCGTCGAAGCCGCGAAACCGATGACGCGTCATCTCGACCTTGCCGCAGTGAAACCCGACCTTGCCTTCATGTTGCCCCAGCGATGCGCTTTGCGCCGACGACCCCGTTCATGGCGCTCGCCGCAGGCAGCCATTGCGTCCTGTTCCATCATCTCGGCGAGCGCATTGAGCCCTGCCGCAAGGCAAACCCGCTTGAAGCTCGCCGACGCGCTCGCCCGCGATCCTCGCTCAAACCCTGCTCCGGTTCGGGATGCCCCCCGCCGGAAAGCATCCCGGCCATCTTCCAGTTCGCGCGGACGTCCCGATCGGATAGAATTAGAGCAGCATCCGAACGGACGGAATCGACCAGGGGATTGAACGAGCCGCTATCGCGGCGGGCTCGTGAACGACGGCGGGCGCATTATGGCGTGACGATCCTCCTGCCTGAGAGAGTTGGGGTGTTCCAGCCCCTCTCAGGCAGGAGTTTTCAGATGGCTGACATGAACCCTCTGCTTCGCCGGATGATCGAGGTTACGCATCTGTCGCGGGCGACCCAGCAATCGTATGTCCATGCGGTTTCGAAGTTCAGCCGATATTTCGGCCGTTCGCCGGATCGGCTCGGGTTGGAAGACGTCCACGCCCACCCGGTGCAATTGATCTCGAAAGGCATCTCTTGGGCATCGCTCAATCAGGGTCGTCTGCGCGCTGCGTCTCTTCTACGGCGTGACGCTCGGCTGCGATGCGATCCCGGAGCGGATCGCCTATGCCCGCGAGCCGCGCCAGCTGCCGGCGGTGCTGAGCGCGGACGAAGTCGTCCGCTTTTCTCGAAGCCGTCTCGAGCCTCAAGGCTCGCGTCGGCCTGACCACGCCTATGACGCAGGCTCGCGGGTGTCGGAGTTGTCGGCCTGAAGGCAGACGGGCGTATGATCATCCGGTCGAACGCGCAAGGGTGCCAAGGAGAGCTACGTCATGTTGTCCGAACAGTTGCTCGGCATCATCCTGCGCAGCTTTCGGCGTCTCGCGCAGCCAAAACGGGTTTTGTTTCCGGGTAGCGACAGGCACAAGCCGATCAAGTCGACCGTCCTGCACGCGGCCTGCCGTTCGGCGCGCGCCGCGGCCGGAATCGACAAGCGCGTGAGCGCACGTCTTGCGCCATAGCTTCGCCACCCATCTCCTGAAGGGCGGCGTTTCCGGATGAGCATCGCAAGCGCGGTGCGCCAGGTGACGCGTTAACAAGACCACGGGAGCGTTCCACCAAACGGCCGCATCAGCGGAAGACGCGGTTGCGGTGGCACCATCGGATCAAGACGTAAACCGACCAGATCCGCGACCAGTACATGCCGGGCGCCCCTTCGAGGAACGCGCGCCAGAGACGCTCCACCGCTACGGGATCTAGCCCGACTGGAGCGATAGCCTGCGGGTCCCGCAGGGTCTCGTCCATGGCCTCCTTCAGTCCACGTCGGATCCAGCGATCGAACGGCAGGACAAACCCGCTCTTGGGCCGCTCGAACAACGCCGGATCAAGGCCGCGCAGACCGATCCGCCGCAGCATAGACTTCTGGCCGAGTGGCGAGTAGCGCGCGTGATCCGGCAGACGATCCACCTTTTCGAGGAGGACCTGGTCCACCAGGGGCACCCGCTGCTCCAACGAGCAGGCCATGCTTGCGACGTCGTTGTCCCGCAGCAGCCGCTCGCCGAGGAAAAGCCGCTGCTCCATGATGCTGATCGCCGAGAGCGGCGTGCGACCCCGGCTTTCGGCGATGATACGCTGCCGCATTGCCATGGGCAGGCCGTCGACCAGCGCTTCCGCAAAGCTGGGCGCCAGAAGCTCATGTTGAAAACCGGGGAGAAAAAGCGCGTAGGCGAGCTGGTAGAGCGCCAGCAGATCATCGCCATGACGGACCATGTCAGGGAGTTTGGCCCAGCCGGTCTGAGGCGGTATGTTCCCGCCGGAGCGTCGTAACGGCCAGGTAGCCAGCTTCGCCACGGCTGTCTGCAGGCTTCGGGGCACCCACGCGGCGCGGCGCGACCAGCGGTACAGCACCGGCAGATCGCGGTAGGAGGTATAGCCCCCGAAGAGCTCGTCGCCGCCAGTCCCCGACAAAGCTACGGTAAACCCGGCTCCGCGAATGGCTTGCGAAATGTAGTAGGCGTTGAGCCCATCGAAGGTCGGCTGGTCCAGGCTGTCCAGAGCCCCCTCCAAGTTCTCAACGAAGCGAGGCTCCGTCAGCGCCACCTCGTGGTGCTGGGTCCCAATAGCGGCGGCGATTTGCCTTGCGATGGGCCCCTCGTTCAGCTCGTCCTCCTCGAAGGCTAGTGTAAATGTGTGGATGGGGGTCTGGGCCGCGCGCTGGGCCAAGTTGGCGATGACTGACGAGTCCACGCCGCCGGAGAGTAAGACCGCCAGGGGCACGTCGCTGGCGAGGTGAAGCCTCAGTCCCTCCTCCAGGATGGCGGCCAGACTGTGCTCGTCCGTGATCGGATCGGTGGCGCAGTCGGGGATGCGCCAGAAGTCCTGCTGACGAATCTCCTTGCCCGCACCGTCGAACTCAAGTAGGCGCCCCGGCCAGAGCAAGTCAACGCCTCTCACGGCGGTGCCAGGGCCGACAACGAAGCCGTTCCACACGCTGCTGGCGACGGCCTGTGGGTCGAGGCGAGGCGCGCCCAGCAGCCCAGAAGCCAGCAGGGCGCGAAGTTCCGAGGCGAAGGCCACAGACCAGCCCGCACCTGGATCCGACGACCGGGCCAAATAGAGAGGCTTGATTCCGAGGGGATCTCTAGCCAGCAGGAGACGGCGCTCCTTGGGGTCCCAGCAAGCAAAGGCGAACATGCCGCGAAGCCAACCCACCGCTCCTGGCCCGTGCAGGCCAAGGGCGCGGAGCATGACGGCCGTGTCGCCGGTAGAGCGCAGCTCCTGCCCTTCCGCGACCAAGCGCGCCCGAAGGTCGCGGAAGTTGTAAATCTCGCCGTTGAAAACGATCACGTGCCCGGTTGCCGGGTCCACCATGGGTTGGGCGCCGGCAGGCGAGAGGTCGAGGATGGAAAGACGGCGGTGGGCGAACAGCGCGCCCCAGCCGCGAGAGTCCGGCTCGGAAACCCAGGTTCCGCTTGCGTCGGGACCGCGGTGAACCATCGCGTCGTTCATCCGCTCCAGCGCGTTGTGGTTGCGGTCGTCTTGCCGCCCAATGATCCCGGCGATGCCACACATCAACTAGAGCTCTCCGAAAATTGCATGTTTACGTCTGAGGCTTGGCTTGCTCGAAGCAGTCGCTCTGGCGGCGCCCCTTCATCATAGTGGAGCACGCAGTTTGGGGCCGGCAACTACAGAATAAGCTAAGCCTTTCGCTTATAGCATCCTACCGTGGGGTACGCTCTTCAGAAGTAGCGTTACATGAACGCGTATGCGTCCCCCAAAAAAGACAGGCGGCTCCGACGCCATATGGAAACGCTTGAGTCAATTCGATATTGGGTGCAGCACAACATCAAGGAAGAGTTTCTGGAGTTCAACAATTTCTGTCCGGATTCCGCCGCGCGTTTCCCACCACCGATCGGGATCAAAACTTGAATAGCGCGCAGCGCGAACCGCGACTTGTGTCGAATGGCCTTTCATGTCTCGGTCGAGCACTCGTCGTAATCGCCGCGAGTGATCCTTACCCGCCACCACCAGAATGGATCGGAGGCCCTGATGGTCGCACCATTGAGGAAGCATCTGACCTTCACTTTCGGTTCCATCGATTCTGGAGATTTCCGTAACGTCGGTCACGCCGAGCATCCTCAGTTGGCGAATTTGTCTTACCCCTGCATCTTCATAGGGAAGCCCGCGGCGAATGAACTCATAGTCTTCTCCGGTCGGCGGGTCCTCAAAAACCGCTACTCGCTTTGCGACGCCGCTTTGCACGAGGTCCGCGGCTTCAAGCGCCCCAGCGCCATCGGAATCGATCGACAAGACAATGAAGTTGGCGGGAGCGATCGGTTCGTTTTTGATGACGAGCGCCCATCCCGCGGCTCGCAAAACCGGTTCCCAAAGGGGGCGAACAAAGACGATCGGAAATGCAGCTAACGCGAACGCCGCCAAGATCAACGCCCACATCGGCCACTCGAAGATTGTTCTTCGTTTCGTAGCTGCTGCATCTCCTCTGGTCAGCATCTTCGGGGCATCGCTTTTACAATAGAATGTCAGACTGTTCCCGGTTCGATCACTTTGGTGGAGCCAGAACATTGCGCGCCGCGAGCACCCTGGAATGTTGGACGAGCGGAGAAATTGATCACCGGGCGGAATGGCTCGTTCTGTTATGTGGCCGGACCTTGGGGCTATGGGATTCAACGGCAGTTGACCGTCGCCGGACATGGCTCCGTCATCGTAGCTCCGTCGTCGACTCCGCGCATCCGGGATATCGGGTCAAGTCGGATCGGCGCGATGCGACCAATTTGGCCAAGCTGCATCGGGCTGGTGAGCTGACTGCCTGTTGCGCCATGGCCGTCACTACAATCGGCCGGCGTGGACGTTGATGCATCGTCGATGGTTGGCGGGACTGAGCTTCGAGCAGCGGGCACATCACGTCATGCTGGAAGACGGCATTGCGGCGGTCGAGGCGGCGACGGCGCGGCGTGATCATCTCGCCCGCGCCGCATGGTCCAAGAGCTATTTCTTACAGGCGTAGATCTGGTTCGGACGAACCCAATGGCGGTGCGCCAAATCGCTTACCATCGCTTGCTCCAGCGCATCCAGCGCGATCTTCGCCTTCAGCAACGCGTCAATCTTCCGTCTCGTCTTCGTCACGCTCCGTTCCTTCCCATCCGGCGCAGACTTCTTCCAACTATGCCACTGGTCCCAAGATCCGGCGCTACTTCAAAACGTCCAACGCGCGCCGTCTTCCGCCTCGCAGACGATCAACAAACGTTTTTGATCATCGAACACGGCACCGCGCATCGACCTTCGACGTTGTATAGCGGGTTTCTCACAGGAACAGGGCTCGATCGGGTTTGCGAAGAAGGCCGATCAGGAGGCGGTTGTGATGTGACGGAAAGCAACTGCCCTACCTGACGCCGGCCAACTCGTATCGCGCAGATACATGCGCCGTCGTACGGCCTTGGCCCTCAAGAAAATACCCCTTGAGCTAGCCGCCATTTCTCAAACTGGGTAGC
>Ga0302325_10015135_pt1 | contig 16404 bp, 17 predicted proteins | sample Palsa_T0_2_FD_201948 | JGI IMG/M metagenome (GOLD analysis project Ga0302325, IMG submission 201948) | Peat permafrost microbial communities from Stordalen Mire near Abisko, Sweden - Palsa_T0_2 | ecosystem: Environmental > Terrestrial > Soil > Palsa > Peat permafrost | place: Sweden: Abisko... | reverse complement strand
CGGGCCAGGACGCGTGCTTTGCGTTCGGCGAGGTAGGTGCGTGCGTGAGGCCCGCCCGTTCTGTGACGGTCGCGTGACGTTGGCGTGCGGCCCGGACTCGCGGCGGCACACAGCTGTGACGCTCGCCGCCGTTCCTAAGCGGGGTGTGGCGAGGAACTGGTCAATACGAACAGGTTCTCGCCACACCCCCCGCCGCGGCGCCAGCCGACCCGCCCGGGTGGCGAGAAACTGACCACCACCAAGGATTTCTCGCCACACGGGGCGCACAGTCGCTCGGCCAGCAGTCGGCGGCGACCTGCCAGCGGCCCGCCCGCTACCGCTCGACCTGATCCAACCGGATACGCAGACCCTCGATAACCACGGCCCCCACCATGGAATCACTCATCTGACTAGGCCGGCGCGGCGGCCGCGTCGTCGGCCTGCGGCGCGCGCAGCCAGGGGCGGGTCACCCGCAGGGCCTGCAGGATCGCGCGGGTGGAGGGCGAGCGGTTGAGCGTGTAGAAGTGGATTCCCGGGGCGCCGTGCTCGAGCAGCTCCGAGCACTGCAACGCCGCATACGCGGCGCCGAGCTCGGCCACCGCCTCGGGATCATCAGCGCGCTGCTCCAGTGCCTCCTGAAGTTCGGCCGGTATCTGGGCTCCACACATCGCTGTGAAGCGCTTGATCTGCGCGACGTTGGTGATCGGCATGATTCCCGGGATGATCGGGACGTCGATCCCGATGGCCCGGGCCCGGGCCACGAAGGCGAAGTAGTCGGGGTTGTGGAAGAACAGCTGGGTGATGAGCACGCGTACGCCGGCGTCGACCTTCTCCTTGAGGTGGAGCAGATCCTGGTCGGCGCCCTGCGCCTCCGGATGGATCTCCGGGTAGGCGGCCCCGACGATGCAGAAGTCGTAGTCGCGCGCGACGAGCGCGGCCAGCTCACTGGAGTAGCCGAGGCCGCCCTCGGTGCGGGCGAACGTGGTCTCGCCCTGCGGCGGGTCGCCGCGCAGCGCCAACACGTTGTCCAGGCCGGCATCGCGCATCTGGCGCAGCGCCTCGTGCAGTTCGTCGGTCGTCGCTCCGACGCAGGTGAAGTGCGCCATCGCCTCCAGGCCGTGATCGCTGCGCACCCGCGACACGATGTCGAGCGTCTTGTCGCGGGTCGAGCCGCCGGCTCCCCAGGTGACCGAGACGAAGGCCGGATCGAGGTCGCGCAGCTGAGCCAGCGCCGCGAACAGGCGCTGCTCACCGGCTTCGTCCTTGGGCGGGAAGAACTCGAAGGAGAAGACCGGTTCGGGTCGCTGGGCGATGATGTCGTCGATCCGCATAATCGAATCCTAGGCGCCTTGACACGACCGTGTCAAGGTTGGCCGACGGCCGTCACCGTGGCCAGGGTCCAGCGGTCGGTCTCGCCGGACAGACGGCGGACCCGTGACTGGCGTTCGAGATGAGTCAGATAGCTGAGCGTCTCGGACAGCCACCAGTTGACGTTCATCTCGTTGAGCGCCTCGCCGTACACCCGCGGCAGCACCTCGAAGGCGGTCAACGGCTCGCCGGACAGCGCCTCGATCACGCGGCCGAGGCGCTCGCTCACCAGCGCGCGGTTGGCCAGCACGTGCGCTTGGACGTCGGCGAAGGTGCGCCCGTGCCCGGGCAGACAGAGCCGGGCGTCGAGCGCCTCCACCCGGTCCAGCGACTCCAGGAACTCGCCGGCCGGGTCGGGGGAGTAGCCGTAGTCGAAGTAGATCGACACGCGGCCGAGCAGATGGTCTCCGGAGATGAGCAGCCGCCGTCCGGGGGTGAACAGACAGACGTGGGAGGGGGCGTGCCCCGGGGTCTCGATCACGCTCCACGGTCCGAGGTCGGTGTCGACGATCACCCCGGGCAGCAGGTCCCGATCGGGCTCGATCACCTCGGCGATGCCGTAGGACTGGTTCTTGCGCCGGCGCGCGTACTGTCGCAGGGCCTCCTCGGGCACCCCGCTCTGGCGCGCGACCTCCAGCCGTCGCGCGAAGGCGGCTTCGGGGTCGCTCGCCGTGCTGGTCATGTGCTGGTGGTTGGGATGCATCCACAGCTCACATCCGGCGCGCTCGACGATCGTCGACGCCTGGCCGTAATGGTCGGAGTGCGCGTGCGTGCACACGAGCAGGCGGACGTTCTCCAACCGCAGGTTGCACATGTCCAGCGCTCGCTCGAGGTGGACCAGCGAACCCGGCTCGTGCATTCCGGTGTCGACGAGCACGATGCCGTCGCCGGCGGCGATCGCCCAGGCGTTGCAGTGCGGGACCCCGGGCCAGGGGAGCGGCAGGCGCAGCCGCCAGAGGCCCGGGACCACGCGCTCGCCCCGTCCCAGCTCGCGCTTGCGCGTCACCTCGGTCACCAGCACGAGGGTATCGCCCTGTTTACACTCAGCCCTCACCCCGGGGCGAGGAGAGCGTGATGGCCGAGGCGAGCAGCGGAACCGAAGCGGGTAGCGCCACGGGCGACGTCAGCCCGGCCGCGCGACGTCAGCGCAGCTCCAAGCGCCCGGCGCCGGACGCCGATGACGCGCGTACGTCGACCCAGTCCGACACCCCCGACACGTCCGGGGCTGAGCGGGTCTCCCGCGCCTACTTCGCGGCCATCAGCGACCACGACCTCGAAGCGGCGATCGCCCTGTGGGCACCCGGCGGGCGCGAGCACGTCCGCGGGCAGGTCGACGGCATCGCGCCCGACGACGTGCGCGAGTTCATCGGCGCGCTGCTGCGCGCCGTGCCCGACCTGCGCATGGAGGTCGTCTCCACCACGTCACAGGACGACCGCTGCGCCGTGCAGTGGCGGATGCACGGGACGTTCGCCGGCGACGGCGCGATCCGCGGCGTCGAACCGACCGGAGCGCCGGTGCTGCTCGAGGGAATCGACCTGCTCACCGTCCGCGACGGTCGGATCGAGCTCAACGACGCCTTCACCGATTCCATGACCTTCGCCGAGCAGGTCGGCCTGCTGCCCCGGCGCGGCTCGGCCACCGAGCGGCGCCTGTTCGGCGCCTTCAACCTGAAGACCCGCGTCGAGCGTCGCCTGGCCGGTCCGGGGGCCGAGGTCGTCGCCGACGGCGTCTGGGTCGTGCAGGGCCAGCCCGCCCGCTGCAACGTCTATCTGCTCGCCGACGGTGACGGGGTGACGCTGTTCGACGCGGGCGCGCGCACCATGGTGCGCGCCGTCGCCAGCGCGGCGGCCCCCCTCGGGGGCGTGCGCCGGATCGTGCTCGGACACGGCCACACCGACCACCGCGGCGTGGCGAACGCCTTCGACGTCCCGGTGCTCTGCCACCCCGACGAGGTGCTCGACGCGCAGGGCAGCGGCGGCTTTCGCTACTGGGGCGAGAAGCTGCCGGGCCTGTCACCGCCGATGCGCCCGCTTCATCGGATGCTGCACCGCTACTTCTGGGACGGTGGTCCCGTGACCATCGCCGAGACGGTGAGCGAGGATGACGAGATCGCCGGCTTTCGCGTCGTGCACCTGCCCGGCCACGCGCCCGGTCTGATCGCCCTGTGGCGCGAGCGCGATCGTCTCGCGCTGGTCAGCGACGCGTTCTACACGATCGACCTGTGGGGCCGTGACGTCGAGCCGCGGATTCCCCTCCAGGCCTACAACTACGACACCGAGCAGGCCCGTGCCAGCCTGCGCAAGCTCGCCGAGCTCGATCCCGCCGCGGCCTGGCCCGGTCACGCGCTGCCGGTCCGCGAGGACGTGCGCGCCCGGCTGCCGCGGGCGGCCGACGCGCGCTGAGCACCGCCATGGGGCGCAAGCCACGCGGACGCGAGCGCTCCGGCGCGCCGGAGCCGTTGAAGGCGCCCCCGACGGACTACACCGATCCGGACGGCAACGTGCTGACGCTGCGCGGCGCGTTGACGCCGGCGACCCGGCGCGAATACGCCGCGACGCTCACCGGCAACCCCCTGTCCCGGGAGGATGCCTGGCATCGGGCCCTGGAGTTCCTGTTCGAGCGCCTCGCCGTGCGCTGGGTCATCGCCGGCGCGCCGATCGCGCGTCAGCGCGACCTGCTGCTGCGCTTCCGCGCCGCGTCGCCGCCGGAACGCGAGTGGGTCCGCACGGTGATTCGCCAGCACTGTGCGGAGCACTTCCCCGACGTGCAGGCCCCCTGACCTCAGGGTCCGAGCAACTCCAGGCGGGCGCCGTGGGCCGACGTCGCCGCGGTGAACTTGGCCGTGGCCCGGCTGAGGACGAAGTCCAGCCGCTCGCCGCTCTCGGTCTCGACGACCACGCGGCGGCCGCCGTCGGCGACCGCGCTGATCACGCCGAGCTCACGGATGCCGCCAAAATGGGTGATCGCGGCCGCGCCGCCCACGCGGGGCAGCCGGCGGGTCGGTTTAGGCACCGCCGAATCGTAGGCCGCACGGGGGTTCCGCGCGCGCGACCGCTACCGTCCGGGTAATGCGCCGCACGAAGATCGTCGCCACCATCGGCCCCGCTTCGCGCGACCCGGACACGCTTCTGGCGATGGTCACGGCGGGCATGGACGTGGCGCGCCTGAATTACTCCCACGGAACGCTCGAGGAGCACGCCGAGACGGCCCAGCGGGTGCGCGAGGCCGCCGGTCGCGGCGGCCGCCCGGTGGCCATCCTGCAGGACCTGCCGGGGCCGAAGCTGCGCATCGGCCCGCTGCGCGACGGCGTCGTGGAGCTGCGGGTCGGCCATCGGCTGCGCTTCAGCGGCGGCCCCACCGATGACGACGATGCCGCGCTCGGCGACGTCGACCACATGAGCGTGTCCTGGCCGGGTATCGCCGAGGCGCTCACCCCCGGCGCGGTGATCTACCTGGCCGACGGCTCCGTCCGTCTGCGCGTGGTGGAGGTCAGCCCCGCCACTGCGGAGATCGAGGCCGAGATCGAGGTCGGCGGGGCCATCGCCTCGCGCCAGGGCATGAACGTCCCCGGACCGGTCGACTCGCTCCCGTCGGTGCCCGAGGAGGATCTGGCCCTGTTGCGCCACGGCGAATCGATCGGGGTCGACCTGGTGGCGCTGTCGTTCGTGCGGCGCCCCGAGGACGTGCAGTTCGTGCGCCAGCACACCCGCCTACCGCTCATCGCCAAGATCGAGAAGCCGCAGGCGGTCGAGCAGGCCACCGAGATCCTGCGGGAGGCCGACTGCGTGATGGTGGCCCGCGGAGACCTCGGCATCGAGCTGCCGATCGAGCAGGTCCCGATGGTGCAGAAGCGCCTGCTGCGCCTCGCCGGTCAGTTGGCGCGCCCGTCGATCACCGCCACCCAGATGCTCGACTCGATGGTCACCTCCAGCCGACCCACCCGGGCCGAGGTGGCCGACGTGGCCAACGCCATCCTCGACGGAACCGACGCCGTGATGCTCTCCCAGGAGACGGCCGTGGGCGCCCACCCGGTGGGGGCGATCGCCATGATGGCCGCGGTCGCCGTGGAGGCCGAGAAGCAGGCGCCCTACCACGAGTGGAACCAGTCGCGCGTGCACCGCGACGGGCGCGATCCGGCCTACACGCTCGCTCACAGCCTGTGCGTGGCGGCGCGAGAGCTCGAGCTCGACGCGATCGTCGTGCCGACTCTGTCCGGTCGCTCCGCTCGCCTCGTCTCCGCGCATCGCCCGCAGGTGCCGATCTACGCGCTCTCGCCCGGCCGCGAAACCGTCCGCCGCTGCGGCCTGATGTGGGGCGTGGAGGCCGCCTCGATCCGCCGCCACGAGACCACCGAGGCGCTGATCGCCGACGCCGCCCGTCGGGTGGTGGAGCTCGGCTGGTGCCAGCCCGGGCAGCGGGTCGGCCTCACCGCCGGTCTGCCGAGCGGGCGACCGGGCACGACCAGCCTCATGCAGATCCAGGTGCTCTGAGCGGCGTGCTCACGCGGCGGCGTGGCGGTAGAACTCGGCCTCCTGGCGTCCGAGCTCGGTGACCGGCGGGTCCTGGAAGCACCACTCGCAGAAGATGCGATACCAGTTGCCGGTCGCGTGCAGCTGTGAGAGCACGGCCAGGGTGAGCAGCTCGAGCCGGCGTCCGAACAGATGCTCGGGGGGCAGGGACTCGTGACGCATCTGGTCGTAGTAGGGCGAGCGCGGATCGGTCATGTTGATCGCCACCTGACTGGCGATCTCAGGCTCCAGCTCGACGTCCTCGTCGGTCAGGTACCACCAGGTCAGCTCGCGGAACTGCTCGAGCACGCGGGCATGGTCCTGGCGACCGGCATCGATGAAGCCGCCCTCGCGCAGGTGCTCGATGAGGCCCTCGCCGTCGCCGCCGACGTACAGCCGCGCCGCCTGCAGCTCGAACTCGGCCACCGACGGTTCGATCCGCTTGTACAGACCGAAGTCCAGAAAGCTCACGCGCCCATCGGACCGCAGCAGGAAGTTGCCCGGGTGCGGATCGCCGGAGAACTCGTGGTGGCGATACATCGAGCCAAAGAAGAAGCGGAAGATGATCTCCCCGAGACGGTCGCGCTCGGTCGCGTCGCGGGTGCGCAGTTCCTCGAAGCCGACGCCCTCGACGAACTCGCTCACCAGCACGTGCTCGCGAGACAGCGAGGTGATGACGTCAGGGACGTGGATGAACGGATGACCCCGGTAGAGCGCGGCCATGCGCCGCTGGTTCTGCGCCTCGAGCTCGTAGTCGAGCTCCTCGTCGATGCGCGTGCGGATCTCCTCGGCGGTCCCACGCACGTCGAGGCCGGGGGCGAGACCCTTGAGCAGGCGCAGGATGACGCCGAGGTTGCGCATGTCCGAGCGGACGGCGCTGGCCACGCCCGGGTACTGCACCTTCACGGCGACGAGCCGGCCGTCGGGCAGCGTGGCGCGGTAGACCTGGCCGATCGAGGCGGCGGCAATCGCATCCTCGTCGAACTCCGCGAACACCTCGTCGATCGGCGCCTCGAGGTCCTCCTCGAGCACCTTGCGCATCTGCTTGAAGGAGACCTGCGGCGCCGCGTCGCGGAGCTTGGCCAGCTCCAGCTGGAACTCCTCGCGGTATTGCTCGGGCACCAGGCCGACGTCGAGGAACGACAGCACCTGGCCGAGCTTCATCGCGGCGCCCTTCATCGTCCCGAGGACGGCCACGATCTGCTTGGCCGTCTCCAGCTGGCGGCGTCCGAGCGCCTCCTCGGCGGCATCCTCACCGCGGGTGACGTTCGCGGCGCGGGTGCCGAACTGCTTCACCGCCTCGGTGGCCGCCAGGCGCCCGACCGTCGCCGAGCGTCGAACCCGGGACGTGGGCATTTTGTCGCGAGCCATGGCCAACGCCATGGTAGGCGCTCCACAGGGCGCCTCGGCGCACCACCGGCTCGGCCGGCTAGGCGCGCGTCTGTCCGCGGTGGACCTGCGAGCCGGGAACGATGTCGTCCCGCCCGTCGGGCCAGCGCACCCAAGCCTTGTGCCCACCGTCGTAGTCGTCACCGAACAAGATGAGCGTGGCCGGCTCGCCGAGCGCCAGGCACGGCTCGCTGCCCTCCGCGTCGAGACCCCGCCACACGCGGATGAACGGATTGCTGTTCCACTCCTCGGCGACGGTCGTGCTGTCGGTGTGCCCGGGCCGGATGATCGTGTCCGCCGGCAGCTCCATGAGCGTGCCCATGATCGAGTCCCGCAGGTCGGTGTAGGTCGTGTGCCCGGGCGCCCGCACCCCGCCGACCGAGTTGCGGAACAGCGTGTCGCCGGTGAACACCGAGGCTCCCCCGCCGGTGAACCCGCCCGGCCGAGTGGCGGCGCCGCCCCGCGCCGGGGCCCCGGGCTCGCCCACCAGGAACGACAGCATCCCGGCCGTGTGCCCGGGCGTGTGCAGCGGCCGCACCTCGAGCTGACCGAGCGTGAGCGTCTCGCCCGCGGCGATCGTGCCGGTGGTGCCCTCGACGAACTCCTGCTCGAGCGGATGGATGAGCACCTGCAGGTCGGGCCAGCGGGCCAGCAGCGCCGGCAGCTCCATCACGTGATCGTGGTGATGGTGGGTGAGCAGCACGTGGGTGGGCGTCACGCCGTGCAGCTCGGCGGCGGCGATGAGCGGCGCCACCGGACCGCCCGCGTCCACGAAGGCGGCCGGTCCGCCTTCCCCGTCGGCGACGAGGTAGGTGTTCGACAGGAACTGCGGGTTCATCGACCGCTCGACGATCATGGGCGCCATCCTTGCATGCGCGGACGTCGCACGGTCCGACGCGCGTAGACTGCCCGCCCGTGGCGCTCATCCACACCTGTTACCGGATCGGCGACATCGACCGCTCCGTGGCGTTCTACCACGCGCTCGGGTTCGAAGAGGTCGGTCGCATGCCGATCCGCGACGAGGCGATCAACGTGTTCATGGGCCTCCCGGGCGACGGCGCCCGCCTCGAGCTCACCTACAATCACGGCGTCGCTCACTACGACCTGGGCACCGGCTACAACCACATCGCGGTGACCGTGCCGGATCTGGACGCCACGCTGGCCGAGCTGGCACAGAAGGGCATCGAGCCCGAGCGGGCGCCCTACAGCGTCCGTGAGGGCGGCAGCCGCCTGTGCTTCGTGCGCGATCCGGATGGGTATCGAATCGAGCTGATCGAGACTGGCGCGTAGACTGCGGCGTCGCTCGGTCCGGACCCGAGTGCTCGCGTTCGAGTACGGTCAGCCTCCGAGCGCCGACCGAGGGGGAGCCGTGAGTGAGCAGAACGTCGAGTTCGTCAAGGGTGTCTATGGGGCGTTCGCTCGAGGCGATGTGCCCACCGTTATGGCGGCCTTCGCTGATGACATCGAATGGTATGAGGCGGAGGGCCTGCCGTACGGGGGCCTGCATCGCGGCGGCGAGGCCGTCGCGCAGAAGGTCTTCGGTCCGATCTCCGAAGACGTCGAGGGCTTCGCGATCACACCCGAGGAACTCATTGGATCCGGCGCAACGGTGGCGGCAGTCGTCCGCTACACGGGCACCGGCAAGGCGCTGGACGTGCCGGTCGTCCACGTCTGGGACATCCGCGACGGCAAGCTGGCGCGCTTCTGGCAGTTCATCCCGGCCGCTGTCTCGACGGCAGCGTAGGGCGCGAGCCCTTCGGTCGGCTCGGGCGGGGCGGCACGTCGCGCGGGGGCGCGAGGGTGTGGCGAGAAATCCACCGTGGTGATTAGTTTCTCGCCAAGCCCCTGTCCGGTCGGAGCGGGGCGGCGGGGGGTGTGGCGAGGAATCCTTCGTATGGACCAGTTCCTCGCCAAACCCCCCCTCCGCAGGCCGCCCGAGTGATGCGACGGTGCGCCCGGGGCAACGGGAGCACACGCCGACGTCACGCGACGGTCACAGAACCGGCCTCCCGGGCCGCCAAGCGCCTCGCGAACACGCGCCCGCCCACGCGGCGGGACGCCCCCAACTGCTCGACAGTCGCCGGCTTTCCGACCGGGCCTCCTAACAAAACGGCTCGCGCGGGCCCCTGGGTGGTGATGGTTAGCACGCCGTCGGCGACCCTCGCGGCGACGCGAAGGTTTGTGAGGCAGCGGTGTGTCAGGTGAGCCACGGATACGTGACGGATCGCGGTCGCTCGGGCCGCAGCGGGGCGATTTGAACGCACGCGCGCCAAGTTCGAGCCAGTTTTGGGGGCGTGTGGCGAGGAATCCTTCGTAGTGACCAATTACTCGCCAACCCCCCTCGAGGCGCCGTCCGCTTACCGCCAGTTGGATCGTCGGCGAACCGGGGTCGTGACACGGCTGGCTCCAACGACGCGCGCCCGCCACGCCACGCCGCCCGACGCTCGCTCGCCGGGGCTCCGCGGTGCGAGCCCCCCGCCCCGCGTCCACCTCACTCGCTACGTTCTCCCTTGATGAGCGGGCTCACGGTGCGTCACGACGGCGAGCAGATCCGCATCAGCGACGAGGATGGCAACGAGCTGCTCGTCCCGCCCGAGCCGAGGGACTGGCAGGGCTCGCGGGCGGACTGGATCGTGGTCTACCTGCAGAATGACGGGGCCGACGTGACGGCTCGGGCGCAGCGGGCGATCCGCGCCGCCCTGGAGACCGACGGCCAGGCGCCAGCGCTCGTTGAGATCGCGGACCCCGACCTCGGCCGGTTACTGCGCCGGATCGGGAGCGACCTGTTGGCGCTTGAGGACGCCGACGCGCTGCTGGTCGCGCTGGCGACCGCCGTGTCGGTGGCCGACGCCGACCACGAGCCACTGTGGCTGGTGCTGGTCGGCGCCGCGTCGACCGGCAAGGACGAGACGCTTGGCCTGTTGGGCCAGGTGGCCGACGGGCGGCTGTCCGGCATCACCCCGGAGGTGCTCCTATCCGGGCGTGCCCCCAAGGGCGGCGAGCCGCGACGGACCGGCCTGCTGGCCGACCTCGGCGACCACTGCAACGCACTGGTGACCGTCAGCGACCTGCCGAGCGTGCTCGAAGGCGGTTCCGCGGCCGCGCTGCGGGACGTCTACGACGGCGGGTACACGCGCACGACGGATCGAGCGTCGCTCAGCTGGGAGGGTCGCGTCACGCTGCTGGGCGGCGCCAGCCCCGCCATCGACGCGTTCGGCGCCCAGACCGAGCCGCTCGGCTCGCGGTGCGTCCTGTTCCGCCTGCCGGCGTTCACCGACGAGCAGCGAGACGCCGTGCAGGCCATGATCGCCGGCCGCACGAACGCCAGCGAGGTGCGCGCCGACCTCTCGCGCCAGGTGCAGGCGATCGTCGAGACCGCCCGTGCCCGCCTCGGATCGGTGGAGCTCCAGGCCGACACGCGGACGCTCGTCAGCCAGGTCGCGGGAATCGCCGGCTACGGACGAGCGACCGTTCCCCGCGACGTCGCCGGCGACCCGCAGGACGCCGCGCACTGGGAGGAGCCGGCGCGGCTGACCCAGCAGCTCCTCGGCCTGGCCCGCGCCCTGTCGGCGCTCGAGGTCGGCGACGTGGCGGTACGACGCATCGTCCGGCGCGCCGCGCTGTCCTGCATCCCGGCCGCGCGGGCCTGGGCGCTTGACGCGCTCGAGGCCGACGAATGGACGACCACCCAGCAGGCGGCCAAGACCGCCGGACTGGACGACCGCGTCACCCGTCGGGCGCTCGCGGACTGGTTGGCCACCCGCCGTGTCGTGGAGACCCGGCGGGGGGAGAAGGCGGACCAGCCGGACGGCGCCGGAGAGCCGAGCGCCGGCCCCGAGGAGTGGCGGATCGCGCCGAAGAACGCCGCGAACGTCGCCGCGATCCTCGGACGCTGAAGGCCCCGGCCGCCCGACCGATCGGCTACAGGCCGAGGGCAGCGGCGAGCTCGGTCCACGGCTCGCGCGGGACGCCGTCGACGCCGAGCGGCTGCAGACAAACGTGATCGGCGCCGGCCCGGAGATGCTTGCGGACGGCGGCCGCGATGTCATCGGCGCTGCCCTGCGGGACCACCGTGTCGATGAGCCGGTCCGAGCCGCCGCCGCCGAGGTCAGCCTCGGTAAAGCCGAACCTGAGCAGGTTGTTCGTGTAGTTGGTCAGGCCGAGGTACATCGCCGCGTACCGGCGGGCCACCGCGCGGGCGCGAGTGGCGTCGCTGTCGACCACGCAGGCCAACTCGGGCGCCACCAGCCCGCTCTCCCCGACCTGTTCGCGCGCGAAGCGCGTGTGCGACACGGGCACGAAGTAGCTGTGGGTGCCCAGCGCCCGAGTGGCGCTCAGCGCCAGCATCTTCGGAGCCAGGGCGGCCAGGCAGCGCTCGTCCGGCGGCAGTGGCGGCTCGGCGGCGTCCAGCCCGTCGAGGAAGGCCCCCATGGTCGCCAGCGGAGCGGCGTACTCGGTCGTGGCCTCGCGATGCCCGATCCCGATGCCGACCAGCAACCGATCGGGAAAGTCGGCGCTCAGGTCGGCGGCCTCGGCCGCGAGCCGGGCCGGCTCGTACTGCCAGACGTTGACGATGCCGGTGGCGATCACCAGGCGGTCGGTCGCCTCCAGGAGCGGACGCAGGCTCGGCAGCCGCGGCGATCCACCCACCCAGAACGTCCCGTATCCGAGGTCCTCTACGAGCTTCGCGGCCGCGGCCGCGTTCTCCTCGCCGATCGCGCGAAGGGCGGTCCAGACCCCGAACTCACCAAGCTCCATCGCCGGCCGCCGTCGGTTCGTCCTCGCGAGGGCCCACGGGCACGACGAGCGGCTCGAGCGCCGGTGCCTCGGTGCTGATGGCCTCGGCCACCTCCTCCTCCAGACCGAAGGCCGAGCCGTCGCAGTCGATGCGAAACCGCTTGGGCGCGACCCGGTCGTCGGGGAGCACCGGAATGCCCCACAGCTCGTCCCAGCCGAACAGCTCATGGTTGCCGGGGTTCAGCAGGATCGCCCTGGGAGCCAGGGGGCAGGTCCCGGCGTGGTGGTCCAGGCCGGTCCGGATGAACGCGAGCATCTCCGCTTCGAGCGACACGACTACCTGACAATGTAGACCACGCGCGGCTCGCGCCCACACGTGATCGTCGCGGGCTCAGACCAGCGGGGCCGGGAGGCCCGTGCGTTGCACGATCAGCGCGACCAGACGCTCGATGGTCGGACACGGCAGGCCGTGGCGTGCGCCGGCGCGCAGGACCGCGCCGGGTATGGCATCGAGCTCGGGCACGCGACCCTCGGCGATGTCGCGGGCCATCGAGCTGCCGAGCGTCGCGTGCGCGGCGTCCAGCTCTCCGAGCACGCCCCCGTCGGGCAGGTCGGCTCCCTCGGCCCGGGCCACCGCGGAGGCCTCCTGCACCGCGCCCACGAGCTCGGCGCGCAACTCGGGGGTGTCGCGAATCGGCCCGAGCGGCAGGTCGAATGCACTCGTGGTGCAGGCCAGCGCGTTGAGCCGCACGAGCTTGGACCACAGGACGTCCGCCTCGGACGTCAGCACCCAGACCGGCACATCGGCCGCGCGGAGGGTCTGCGCGAGCGCCTCGATGGCCCGCGCGGCCTGCGGATCGTCGCTGGCGATGTCGATGCGCAGGAACGGGCTCGTGTGCACGGCCAGCCCGGGCTGGGGTCGATCGGCCTCGATGCGGATCGCGCCGGCGACCACGCGGGCCGGGTCGCCGGGCGGGGTGACGAAACGGTCCCGCAGCACGGTCAGGTGATCAAGGCCGTTGAGCAGCGGCAGGATGAGCGGCGGCTCGCAGCGGATCCGGTCCAGAGCCTCGAGCAGGCCCACCGCCTTGGTGGCGACGATCAGCGCGTCCGGGGTCTGGCGCAGCTCGGTGACCGCCGCCGGGTGCTCGACGAAGTCTCCGAGCAGGATGCTGCGCACGCTCACCCCGCGCTCGGCGATGAGCGCCGCCGTCGACTCCCGGGCGACGACCGTCACCGGCGTGCCGGCGCGCAGGAGCGCGCCGGCGAGGAAGCCACCGACGCCGCCCACGCCGAGAATGGCCACCCGGTACGGAGCCTCGATCACGGCCGGTCCACCAGCACGCCGGGGTTGAGGATCCATTGCGGGTCCAGCGCTGCCTTGGCCGCCTGCAGCGCGGCGGCGAACGGCTCGGGGCGCTGGCGGTCATACCAGGGCCGGTGCTCACGCCCGACCGCATGGTGGTGGGTGATCGTCGCGCCGGCCTCGATGAGGGCGTCAGACACCGCGCGCTTGATGTGCGCCCACTGTGCCACCTCCTCGCCGCGTCGGGCGGGCGCGAGCACGGTGAAGTAGAGCGCCGGCCCGTCCGGGTAGACGTGGGTGAAGCGGCAGGAGAGGTGGGCGCTTCCGGGACCCTCACCGACCGGGGTGCCGGTGGCCTCCTCGATGCCGCGGGCCGCCGCCGCCGTCACCGCGGAGTGCAGGGCCGGGAAGCGCTCCCAGGTGGTCGCCGTCTCGAAGGTCTCGCTGAGCACCCCCATGGCCACGAGCACGTCGCGCAGGTACGGTGCCTGCAGGAAGGCGCTGCGCCACGCCCCGCCGGCGTCGTCCGCCGAGCCGGCCGACTCCGCGTCGACGCTGCCGCCGTGACCGGCGCAGACAGCGACCGCCCGCGCCATCAGCGCGTCGACCGGATGATCGTGGGACTCGAAGGCGAGCACCAGCAGCGCCGCGCTGCCGTCCCCCGCGAAGGTCAGCCGGGCCTCCTGCGCATCGATGAGCCGGCAGTTGGACGGCTGCAGCCCGGCCTGGACGAGGATCCGGACCGCGTCGGCGCCGGTGGCGAAGCTCGGGAAGCGTACGGTCGCCGAGGCCCGATGCGTCGGTCGGGGACGCACCCGCACCCAGGCCTCGGTGATGCATCCGAGCGTTCCCTCCGAGCCGACGAGCAGGCGGTCCGGGCTCACCCCGGCCCCCGACCCCGGCAATCGGCGCGACGTCCAGAGCCCGGCCGGAGTGACGGCTCGCGCCGACTCCAGGAAGTCCTCGATATGCGTCCACCCGGTGGCGAAGTGCCCGGCCGCGCGCGTGGCCACCCAGCCACCGAGCGTTGAGTACTCAAACGACTGGGGGTAGTGGCGCAGCGTCAGGCCGTGCTCGGCCAGCTGCGCCTCCAGGCCCGGACCGGTCGCCCCGGCCTGGATACGAGCGGCACGGGACACCGGATCGACTTCGAGCACCCGGTCCAGGGCCCGCAGGTCGAGGCTCACCGCGCCGTTGTAGGCGTCGCCGACGTCGGGTTCGACGCCGCCCACGACGCTCGTCCCTCCACCGAACGGAACGACGGCCACCGCCTGCCCCCCGGCCCACGCGAGCACCGCCTCGACGTCGCGCTCATGCCGCGGGTAGGCCACGAAGTCGGGCGGGTGCTCGAACCGACCGTAGAAGCCGTTGACGACGTCGGCGTAGGACTTGCCCAACGCGTGCGACGTGCGGGCGTGGTCGTCGTCCCGGCAGATCGGCGCCAGCGCTGCCGGCGCGGTGACTCGCGGCGACGCCAGCTTCACCTGCGGCAGGGGAACCGGTTGGCGGACCCCGCCGTCGCCCAGACCGAGGTGCCGCGCCAGGCCGCTCGCCGTCGCGGCCAGCTCCGGTGGCGGCGGCTGCTGGTCCTCAAACCCCCAGCCCCAGTGCTTGTGTCGGCGCTCCGCCACCGCGCCGAGTCTAGTTCCGCGCGGCCGGGAGGCGGGGCATCCGACTAGCCTTGTGGAGAATCGTCATGGCGCACAGCAAACCCGCACCTCTGCCCCCGGCACCCGAGATCCTCGCCCGGGGTCCGTGGTCGCTGAAAGACGTGCGCACACGTTGGCGCGAGGATCCATTCGACGCGCCGCCCGAGCGGGTGGCGGCGGCCGACGCGGCCATCGCGGCGTTGCGCGAGCGCAGCTCGCCCAGCCACGACGGGGTCGCGGCCCGCCTGGTCTCCTACCGGGAGACCGACGGGCGCCTGGAGCTCGAGCTGCAGCCGGTGCGCTGGGCGCTGCGACTCGTCCCCGAGGACGCCTCGGAAAGCATGGCGGCGCTGTGCGTGACCCGCTCCGCGGACGGACGCTGGCTCGCCGGACGACGGGCCGCCTGGCTGTCCTCGTGGCCGGGCCGATGGGCACTCGGAGCCGGCGGCGCCGTCGACCTCGGGGAGAATCCGGCCGACACGCTCGCGCGCGAGCTGCAGGAGGAGTGGAGCGTCACGCCGGAGCGCATCCGGGCCGAGGCGCTCATTCGCCTGCCCCAACGCCTGACCATGTTCGTGGGCGTGGCCTGGCTGGCCCAGGACGCAGAGGTGATCCCCGACGACGAGCACGACGACTACGCCTGGTGGCCCGCGGACGTCGAGCTGTGGCCGCCCGAGGCCGACCCGGCGCTGTCGCGCATGGCCCGCTGGTTGAGCGAGTGACCGTGGCCCGGGCGGTGCCGCAGCGCGGCGTGGCCGCGCTGTTTCGGGGCGATCAGGCCTTCACGCGCCTGAAGTGGGTGTCCTTCGGGCATTCGACGATCTATCTGAGCCTGCTCGTGTGCGCGTTCGTGCTGCACAGCCCGCAACCCGAGACCTTCGTGCTCGGCCTGACCCACGGGCTGCTGTGGATCGCGATGTCGCTGGCCTGCATCGTCGCGGCGCGCCTGCGCGTCGTTCCGCTGCGCCTGGCGGTCGCGGTCGCCGTGCTCGGCGGCATCGGCCCGTTCTTCGGCAGCTATGAGTTCGTCCACGAGCAACGCCGACGTGAGGCGACCGAGGCGTAACGGAGGCGTGAAGGGGGCCTCCCAGGCGGGCGGTGCCGGGGCTCGCCGCGCTACAGTTGGGGGGCGAAATGGCCGTGAGCGCTACGACACAGGTCACGATGCCCGCGATGGGCGAATCGGTGACCGAAGGCACGATCCTCGAGTGGCACAAGCAGGAGGGCGACTCGGTCGAGGCTGACGACACGCTCGTCGAGATCTCGACCGACAAGGTCGACGCCGAGGTCCCGGCCGGCATCAGCGGCAGGATCGTCAAGCTGTACTTCGCCGAGGGCGACACCGTCAACGTCGGCGACGTGCTGGCCGAGATCAGCACCAACGGCGCCGGGCCCGCGGCGGCGGTCGCCGGTAACGGGCATCCGGCCGCTGCCCCACCCGAGGCGCCCACCAACGGTCGCACCAGC
>Ga0302325_10015134_pt1 | contig 16405 bp, 9 predicted proteins | sample Palsa_T0_2_FD_201948 | JGI IMG/M metagenome (GOLD analysis project Ga0302325, IMG submission 201948) | Peat permafrost microbial communities from Stordalen Mire near Abisko, Sweden - Palsa_T0_2 | ecosystem: Environmental > Terrestrial > Soil > Palsa > Peat permafrost | place: Sweden: Abisko... | reverse complement strand
GCGAGTATCTATTTTATGGGCGCTGTCAGCGGCGCCCATCTTAATCCAGCCGTCACTCTGGCGTTCGCGGCGCGTCGCAATTTTCCATGGTCCCGCACGCCGGGGTATATCGTGGCGCAGCTCGGCGGCGGACTCGTCGCCGCCTGGTTCCTCCGATCAATGTTCGGCATTGAAGGATTGCTGGGCGCGACAACGCCAGGCGTGGACATTAGCGTTTTCAAGGCATTCGTCACGGAGGTTCTCTTGACGACCGGTCTGGTTAGCACAATTCTTGGGACCGCCTCCGGGGCCCGCAATGTCGGTTCAAACGGGGCTCTTGCCGTCGGCGGCTACATTGCATTGGCGGGCCTTTGGGCCGCTCCAATCAGTGGCGCCTCGATGAACCCCGTGCGTTCGTTCGCACCCGACCTGATCCGAGGCGATTTGAGCACGGACTGGATCTACGTTGCAGGTCCCGTGCTGGGCGCCATGATCGCCGTGGGCTTCGAATGGATCCTCAAAGGCCCGCCTACGGTAGCCGGCGACTTGGCGGCACGAGGCGCGCCGAGGCACCAGGCGGATGTCGGAAGGCAAATCTAAACGCCGCGCCGTCTCGGCGGCCCATCAGCGGAAATGCTGGACGCGCGCGAATCGCAACGAGCCGCAAGCCACGAAGCCGGCGTAGGTAGATTCCGATTCTGCCCAACCTAACCGCTATCAACGTAGCGTTGAGCCAAGACGTGGCAGACGAACTCGTCGCCCGCTGAGGCGGCGTCACGGAGATCGAAATCATGAATCGTTCCATTCTTGTGGGCCCTGTCGCGGCCGGCTTCTGTCTTTGCCTCGCCGGTCCGCTTGCGGCAGCTCAGCCTCCGACGACCGACCCCGTCGCCCAGCCCTCGCCCAGTCCAACGAACCTCTCCAAGCTCATACCGGCGCAGACCTGTCTGAGCGATCTACGCGCCTTCGACAGTCAGATGGAGAAGGACGGTTACTGGCCGAGCGGCGCGGGTTTCGGCTATGGCTATCCTATGGACGGGTACCCGTCTGGGTCGGCGACCGGTTATCACGACGTGCGCCCCAGTTACGAGCTGCGCACTCTCATTGCCTCCGCCAACATCCTCGCCCAGCGAGGCGAACAGCAACTGTGCGAAGGCGAACTCTCGACAATCCGCGACGTATACAAAACCTATGTCGCCGACATGCGCGGCAATGGCATACCTGAGGCGGATGGGCCGAGCGCGCAACGGAAGCAGATCGCCGCTGCGCAGCCGGTCACAGCCCAGCCCAATGCCTTCCGTTCCGACCAACTGCTCGGCACGGATGTGCGCAACGAGAAAAACGAGACTCTAGGCAGCGTGCATGATCTTCTGATGAGCCCGTCGACCGGCGCCATCGCCTACCTCGTGATCGGACGGGGCGGATTTTTCGGGATTGATGAGAAATATGTCCCGGTTCCCTGGGGCGATTTCAAGGTAACACAGAATCTGAGCCTGCTTGTGTTTGATATTCCAAAGAGCGCCATCGACGATGCTCCGCAATTGACTGACGACCATTTCGCCGCTCCCGGCAAGTTCGATCACGAGAGCCAGAAGGTGGACGCATACTGGAAGGCGCAACTCAGCAGTAACTGATCCGGAAGGCTACGCATTTGGGCGCGCGCCATCGCCCGAAAGCCGATCTTGCAGCGGCCTGAGGATTCGACAAGCCGGGGCTGCAGCAAAGCTTCTACCGAGTTCGATGCGAACTCGACGCGCGTGCGCTGATCCTCGGATAAAGTCTGAGGCTCAGCGCGGAGCGCGGGTTAACGCTGCCATTGTCGTGAGCAGTCTCAAGCGCCCACCGTTCGAGGAAGCCCTAGTCAATCGCAGCGATCCCGGGCCGCGTCAGCCTGCACCACATGCAAATTGCGTCAGAAGCGAAGCGACGCGAGGCGGGTAGAGGGGGCTGGTTGGGAGCGTCGGGCGCTCGCTCGGGAACGCCGATCCCGCAAGCTAACCGTGTTTTTGCGAAAGCTCCTGAGTAGATTCCGAGTCTGTCGCCGCGAGCTCTATCTTGGCTAGCCTCGGGGAGCATTGGGTAACCTGGGCCGTCAAACGTGCGCGGGTAATCCGGCTCATCTGCAACGATGGGCTCGTTGCGCTGAAACCTCGGCGCAGACCGGCGCCGCAGGAGGCTCAAATGGAAATGGTTGGCTCAGTCGTTGCCGTCTACGGAGACCACAATTCAGCCGAAGCGGCGGTGAAAAAACTGATCGCGTCGGGTTTCGAGACGAAAAATCTCAGCGTTGTTGGGAAGGGATACCATACCGACGAAAAGGTCGTCGGCTTTTACACCACGGGCGACAGAGTGAAGTTTTGGGGCACGCGCGGCGCATTCTGGGGAGGCTTTTGGGGTCTCCTTTTTGGCGGCTTGTTCATGACCGTCCCCTTGGTAGGACACGTCGTCGTACTGGGCTATTTGGCCACCATGGTGCTCGCCGGCATCGAAAACGCTATCGTGGTTGGCGGCTTGAGCGCGCTTGGCGCCGCGCTTTACAGCGCTGGCATTCCCAAGGACAGCGTGCTCGCCTACGAGACCGCAATTAAGGCCGATGACTTTCTGGTCATGGCGCGGGGCTCAACGGAGGAAATGGCGCGGGCGAAGACGATACTCGCCACGACCAACCCCTCTCGGCTCGATCTGCACGACGGCGTGGACGCGGCGAAAGCTTCGAAACCTCTCGTTCCCGCGAGTTAAGTGTCGCAGCCTCGCTGATCGGGCCTCGGCGCTCAAAACGCCTAGCCCTGATGCGGGAAGTCGCATGATCGGACGGAAGCGTGCGGCGCCGCGTTTCGCCAGACGCGTAGTTTCCGGCCCTGTTTACGCGCGCCGTGACGCCCAAGGGTGAGAGTGGTGCGGCTCTCGCCCAGACAACGGGCGATTGAGTGGGCAATTGGCGTCCGGCGGCGCGAGAAATCGGCGCGACAACAGGATGGTAAGGAGATTCGGCGATGTGGTTTCACGCGCGTCATCCCAAGGCTCCGAAATCGAAGCCCGTCGCCAAGGACAATATGCAAACCCTGCCTCTGGCGGAGGTCGAGAAGGAATTGGCTTCATCGCCCGATGGCCTGACCGATGCCGAGGCGCAAAAGCGGCTGGCTAAATACGGGCCGAATGAGATCGCGGAGAAGAAGACCAACGAGATCCTGAAATTCCTATCCTACTTCTGGGGTCCGATCCCCTGGATGATCGAAGCGGCGGTGATCCTGTCGGCCGCGGCCGGGCATTGGCCGGACTTTGGCATCATCCTGCTTCTGCTTCTTGCCAACGCCGTGGTCGGCTTCTGGGAGGAGCATCAGGCCGGCAACGCCATCGCCGCACTGAAGGCAACGCTCGCGATCAAGGCTAGAGTGAAACGCGACGGCAAGTGGGTCAACCCTGCGGCGCGCGAGCTCGTGCCCGGCGACTCGATCCGCCTGCGTCTCGGCGACATCGTGCCGGCTGACGCGCGCTTGCTGGACGGCGACGAGATATCGGTCGACCAGTCGGCGCTGACCGGGGAGTCCCTGCCGGCAACGCGCAAATCGGGGGAGGCGGTCTTCTCAGGCTCGATCGTTCGTCGCGGCGAAATCGGCGCGCTCGTCTATGCGACAGGCGGCAAAACCTACTTCGGCAAGACGGCGCAACTCGTGGAGACGGCGGTCACCGTCAGTCATTTCCAGAAAGCCGTGCTGAAGATCGGCAATTACCTGATTGTCCTGGCGTTGATCCTGGTCGCGATCATCGTCGGCCTTGGAATCTATCGCGGCGAGCCGATCCTGACCCTGCTGCAGTTTGCTCTCGTGCTGACCGTTGCGGCGATACCGGTCGCGATGCCGACAGTTCTGTCCGTTACCATGGCGGTTGGCGCACGCCTGCTCGCCAAGAAACAGGCGATCGTGAGCAAGCTCGTCGCGATTGAAGAATTGGCGGGCGTGGATGTGCTCTGCGCCGACAAGACGGGAACGCTCACTCAGAACAAGCTGACGCTTGGCGAACCGTTCTGCCTGGATGCAATCACACCCGATGAGCTCATCCTCGCGGGCGCATTGGCGTCGCAGGCGGCGAACAACGACACCATCGATCTCGCGGTCCTCGGCGGCTTGAAGGACAAGGAGGCGCTGAAGCCTTATCAGGTCATCCATTTCACCCCGTTCGACCCCGTGCACAAGCGGACCGAGGCCACGGTCAAAGGCGCGGATGGAAAGACCTTTAAGGTGACCAAGGGCGCGCCGCAGGTCATCCTGGCGCTGGCGGCGAATGCGGCGGCGAAGCCCGCCGTGGGCAGGGCGGTCGACGACTTCGCGGCGCGCGGCTTTCGTGCGCTCGGCGTCGCCCGTACCGACAGCAACGGCAAATGGCAGCTTCTCGGCGTCCTGCCGCTTTTCGATCCGCCGCGCGACGACGCCAAGTCGACCGTCGCGACAGCAGCCCAGATGGGCGTGAAGGTCAAGATGGTGACAGGCGACGCTTTGGCGATCGCCCGTGAGATGGCCAAAACGTTGGGCATGGGTTCGAACATCCTCGACGCGAACACCCTCGGCGACTCGAAGACCGACGAGACTGCGGCGATGGCCAAGACCATCGAAGACGCCGACGGCTTCGCTCAGGTGTTCCCCGAAAACAAATACCATATCGTCGACGTGCTGCAGAAGCACGATCACATTGTCGGCATGACCGGCGACGGGGTCAATGACGCGCCTGCGCTCAAGAAAGCCGACTGCGGGATTGCCGTCTCCGGCGCGACCGACGCGGCGCGCGCGGCGGCGGCCATCGTGCTTCTGACGCCGGGGCTTTCGGTCATCATCGATGCGATTAAAGAGAGCCGGCGCATCTTCCAGCGGATGAACAGCTACGCCATCTATCGCATCGCCGAGACGCTGCGCGTTCTTTTGTTCATGACGCTGGCGATTGTCGTCTTCAATTTCTACCCCGTGACAGCGATCATGATCGTGATGCTGGCGCTGCTCAACGACGGCGCCATCCTGTCCATCGCCTATGACAATGTCATCTACAGGATGAAGCCCGAAGCGTGGAATATGCGCACGGTTCTGGGGGTCTCGACGGTGCTGGGCGTGGCTGGAGTCGTGGCGGTGTTCGCCCTCTTCTACCTTGCGGATCGCGTCTTCCTTCTCGACCGAGCGGTCATCCAGACGATGATATACCTGAAGCTGTCCGTGGCCGGCCACCTCACCATCTTTCTGACCCGCACCCGCGGTCCGTTCTGGTCAATTCGTCCCGCCCGGATATTGCTGCTCGCTGTGCTGGGCACGCAAACGGTCGCGACCTTGATCGCGGTCTACGGGCTGTTTATGGCGCCGCTCGGCTGGGGCTGGGCGCTGTTCGTTTGGGGCTGGGCCGTAGCCTGGGCGCTCCTGAATGATCGCCTGAAATTGCTCACCTATTGGATTCTCGATTCCACCTCTGCCAAATCCGCGCCGAAAGCGAAGTCCGATCCGGCGCCTGAGGCGAAACCAGTGACGGATCCTGAAGAAAAGCCTGTCGCCGGATCGGGGGCCTCCAAACCGGAAGCCAAGGTCGCCGACGCCAAGCCGGATGCAACGAAAGCCGCAGCCGCGAAACCAGACGTCGAATCCGCGCCTCAACCCGGCGCTCAGGCGGACGGCGCAAAGGCACAGAGCGCCAATCCCAATAGCGCCAAAGGGGGCGTCGCCCCAACGGAGGCGGCGAAGCCCTCTCAGGCCGAACCGGACGCCGCACCCGGACCGCGACCCGCCGCCAAGGCGGACAACGCAACGCCGGCAGTCCCGAAGGCCGGCGCCCCCAAGCCGGACACGGCAAAGGCCGCGGAGCTCAAGCCGGACGTCAACGCTCAGCCTGAGGCCGAGACCAATGCCGGCTTCACGAAATTGATGCATACGACGCTCGGGGACGTCCTCCTGGCTGGCCTGGCCAATCACCCGGACAGCGTTGAGAAAATTGTCGCCGAGGCCGTCACCAAGGCTGAGGCCGCGCCAAAGCCGCGCTCGCACAAGCGCACGATACCAAAGCCGAGCCGGAGCCTGCCGCGAAAACCGAGCCTTGGCCCGAAGCCACACGCTAAGCCTGGCCCAACCGCCAAGCCTGGACCAGCGCGCCGTCCCAAGTGACGCGATAGCCGCGCGAATGCGGTGAAGCAATCAAAGAGCGGCGAGAACCGCGCAAGGAGCCGAAATGAAAATCGACGTCAAGGATTTTCGCGTGCGCGAAGGGGAAAGAGTCCATCTCGAGAAGTGGCCGACGAAGATCCGTCCTGTCTACAAGTCCAAGGATCAGTATAAGAGTCTATTGAACGAGCACGTCGCGAAGCTCAGCGCGATGCAGCATCTTCATTACGCCTCCGATCGCCATGCGATCTTGCTGATTCTCCAGGCGACGGATGCGGCTGGAAAGGACGGCGCGATCCGTCATGTGATGTCGGGCGTCAACCCTCAGGGCTGCCGGGTCTACGGCTTCAAGCAGCCCACCGAACCCGAATTGGAGCATGATTTTCTCTGGCGGACCACCCAGGATTTGCCCGAGCGGGGGCGGATCGCGATTTTTAACCGTTCCTACTATGAGGAAGTGCTGGTCGTCCGCGTGCATCCCGACATTCTGCACCGGGAGGCCATCCCAGACGCGCCTCACCATGACCGTAAGGTATGGAGCGAGCGCTATCGGTCGATCGCCGAATTTGAAAAGCACCTCGGGGTCAATGGAACGCGCGTCGTCAAAATCTTTCTCCACCTGTCGAAGGAGGAGCAACGCAAGCGCTTTCTCGATCGCCTCGACGACCCCGAGAAAAACTGGAAATTCAGCGACGCGGATTTGAAAGAGCGCGAATACTGGAGCGATTATGCGAAGGCCTACGAGGAATGCCTCAGCGCGACGAGCACTGATGAAGCCCCTTGGTTTATCGTTCCCGCAGACGACAAGGAAAACGCGCGACTCATCGTCTCACAAATCGTCCTCGACACGTTCGAAGGATTGAAAATGAGCTATCCCAAAACGACCGCGGACCGTGAGCGTGAGCTGCACGCGATCCGTAAGGAGCTGACAAAGTGACGGCGCGCCCGAGCGTTTCCCGACGTCGGCGGCGTAAATGCGCGACCGGTTATCGTGACGCGACGCTCTGGGGGTCTCATTGGGTTCGGTTGCACCGCATTTTCTCCGATTGCGCTGCGTCGCGATCCGGAATCGCCGCCCCGGAGCTCACATGAAAAGTCTGATTATCTTCGATCTCGACGGCACGCTCGCCGAGAGCAAATCCGATCTCGATGGCGAGATGGCGACGCTTCTGACACGGTTGCTCGGAACCGTCGACGTCGCGATCATCTCCGGCGGCGCGTGGGGACAATTCGAAAAACAGGTGCTCGCCCTGCTCCCCCGTGACGAGAGGCTGAGAAGGCTCTCTCTTCTTCCGACCTGTGGCACCAAATTCTATCGCTTCGACGGAACGTGGAAGAAGCTCTACTCCGAGGATTTCACCGCCGACGAAAAGAAGAAAATCATCGGTGCGCTCGATTCGGCGGTGGAGACAGCTGGCTTCAAGGCGGGGAGGCATTGGGGAGACCTGATCGAAGATCGAGACAGCCAGATTACATTTTCCGCCCTGGGTCAGGCGGCCCCGTTGGCCGAGAAGGAACAATGGGATCCTGACTTCGCCAAGCGCAAGAAGATAGAAGCGATTCTCGCGCCGCTTATTCCCGCGTTCTCAATCCACCTGGGCGGCTCGACCTCGATCGACGTCACCAGGCAAGGGATCGACAAGGCTTACGGCGTCACGAAGCTTCACGAGACCCTCGGCATCGCCATCGTCGACATGATCTTCGTTGGCGACGCGCTTTTCCCGGGTGGAAACGACTATCCCGCGGAGCAAGCAGGCGCGGAGTCCATCAGAGTGCGGGACCCGCATGAAACGAAGCGTGTTATAGAAGCGATCTGCGCATGTCTTGAGTCCGGGGATAGCCATCGCCAATTTGCGAATTAGGGATCGTCGCGCGCTCTGTCTTCGCCCCCCATATTGTCCGCTCCAAGCCATCCCCCGCTAAAGCCCGCACGGCGAAGCCCGACGAGGAGATAGGAACATCGACGCAGGAGAGTCCAGATGAGTCCGCTGCGGTGGTTCTCGAGCATCAAGACGATCGGCCCCTGGTTGATTCCGAGGTGGAACGGCGACACCCATAAACCCGAAGGACCGGATCTGTCGGCCATAGTGGCGTTGAATGTGGCTTTGAAGCCATAGGCGTTGTTCTCGCGCAGCTTCAGCGTCTCGAAATGCGCCAGCGTCGGCCGCACGATCTCGGGCGCAAAGGGGAGAGAGGCGGCGACAGCCCAAGGCGCGATGCTGCCGTCGTCGGGGCCGTAAGGAGCGCCCCGAGCCTTGTAGCCGAAGAAGCGCCTCTTTCTACCATTGATCATATAAGCCGCAGGCCCAGGCCCGTCGCTCGCAGTGAGCCCCCACGAGTTTTCGTCGTAGGCGTCATATCGAGCTGGATTGGCGATTGCATCCTGCTGGTGAACATAGGTCGCACGGCGGCTATTCTCGAAATAATCGATGCGCCTTTCGCGCATGTAGGCGTCCTGAATGCCACGAAAATCGATCCAAATATGCGAGAATTGGTGGATGAAGAGCGGGCCCGCATAAAGAAGCTCGTGATTGTAGAGTGTTCGCCAATCGTAGGTCGAGGTCCATCGCGCCCAGCTTTCGAGCGGCAGCGGATGGGTCGGCGAGCCCAAGCCGAGCAGATAGAGAATCATCGCCTCGCAATAGCCTTGCCAGCGGTAGCGCAGAAAGCCGCTCTCGGGCTTCCAGCCATGGCTCACGGTGACGCCGCCGTTTTGCGCCCAGTTCCAATCGACGCGCAGGTAGAGCACATCGGCGAGCGCCCGGATTTCACGCTCGTCCTCGTCTTCGCCGGAGAAGTACGCGGCGGCAGTCAACATGCCTGCAATGAGGATAGCGCTGTCGATCGTCGACAGTTCGCATTTCCAGACCCGCTTTCCGCTCACCATATCCAGAAAGTGGTAGTAGAAGCCTTTGTATCCGGTTGCGTCGACGTCGGAGCTCTGAACGCTGGCCTGGAAAAAGCGCAAGGTCGCGAGAGTTCGCGCGATTGCGTCTGAGCGACGCATGAAGCCGCGCTCCACGCCGACGGGATAGGACGAGAGGGCGAACCCGACAGCTGCGATGCTCGCCGGCGATCCGGCTTGGGTTTTATCTGCGATAAGTCCGTTAAGCGGGTTCGTCTCGTAAACGAAATAGTCGAACGTCTCCCGTTGCAGCCCGTCCAAGAAACCGGAATTGAGCGCGTGATCATTCACGATCGAGATCCATCATGGATTGCTTCGATCAGATAACGACAAAAAGCTTCGCCAGGAATGTTCTGGCCGACCTCCCCCCCTCGCATCGTGCGAGGCAGCGATTTGCCTGCCGGGTCGAGTCTGGTGTCGATTTGGAGTTCGGGTTGTCACTGGCCCCCAACGGGACTGGGTCCCGTCTTCTGCGATGGCGCCGTTTCGCCGGAATGAGCAGCTCCTTTTGTCGAAGCCGGCGCGGGGGGATCTTCAGCAAACCGCTGTGCGAACATGAGGATGAATGTCATGAGGAAGTAAAACGCGACTATCCAATAGCGGACCAACGCCCTTTCGCGCGGCCGACTGTCGTGCAGCGGAATCCGCGGCAAAAGCGAGATCAGGCGAATGACAGTGCTCGGCGGCACTACGGTCGCCGCGTCCGACGGCAGAGACGAAAGGAGCGATGTCAATCGTAGTGTCGCGTCGTGAGCCGGCATCTTGGTCAAAGTCGCCGCCTCCTGCCATGGGTCGACATCGAGACGCGCCAGCGCCGACAGCACGCTGAGCAACATTCCGTTCTTTTCTTCACCAACCGGCGCAAAAAGAAAGGAGTCAAACAGGGACTTGTGTCCGAACACGGAAACAGCGGATGTCATTGGCCTGCCTCAAATCCTCGGTTGATCCTGCCGCCAGCTGACCGCGGGCGCTATTATGGCGTCCGGGAGATCTGTTCGAGCCTCAAGGCTAGCAAGACTGAGCAAGTCCCGACATCATCGGAATATACCTACCAACATCTGCCACGCGGGCCGCGAGCACTGTCCACGACCAGTCTCCGGCTGTCGGCGCGCAAGTTCGGACTTGAGTAGATTCCGAGCCTTTCGGGATTGAGGCCCACGCCTAGGGTGACTTGGCGACCCTTTCATTCATTGACCGGGCAAGCTCGAACGATCGAGCCAGATGAGGATTTCGAAATGAAGATCTTGCTTGCCACGTTGATTGTCGGCCCGTCTATCCTGACGGGAGCCGCGAATGCCGAGCTTGCGGTGTACAACCCGCTGCTCGCCAGCCCCAGCACCATTCATGTGGTTGCAATGGCGAACCCGGCTGACCGAAAGACCTACGTTCGGAAGATGGACGCCAAAATGGAGGAGTGGCGCAGCAAGATCGGCCACTTCACTGAGCGGACGCGGGAGAGCGCGACAGCGGCCGGCGACGCCGCGTCGCGTGAAATTCACGTCGCCTGGAGCCATGTCGAACAGGCCTCGAGCGCGCTCGAGGGCGCTGGCGACGACGGCTGGGACAAGGCCAAAGCGGCCTTCGAGAAAGCGTCTCGGGACTTGGGGGCGACGTGGGCTAGAGTCGGTCCGTCAAAGAATTGAACCGAGGGCCCTCGATCCAATCGTAGCGCCTCGTCGCAGCCGCGCGTGCGGTAACGAGCAGAATAATTTTGGGTCCTGCCTATGACAGTCCCGGCGGCGGACGAAAAGACGCGGGTCGAGGCGTCCGCGAAAGTCGCTGACACGGGATCCCCCATTGGGCTGATGAGCGCTGAGGTTGATCGACGGCGTCTGACGTTCGGTCCCAACGCGATCGCGGATGTAAGCGCGCATCCTCTGGGGCGGGCGCTCGAAAAGTTCTGGTCTCCGGTTCCCTGGATGCTGGAAGGCGCCATTGCGCTTGAACTTGTGATGGGAAAGTTCGTCGAGGCCACGGTCATCGGCGTTCTTCTCGTTTTCAACGCCGGCCTTAGCTACTTCCAGGAGGGCCGGGCGCAAGCCACTCTGGCGGCCCTAAAATCGCGGCTGGCGATCACGGCGTCGGTTCGACGGGACGAGATTTGGAAGCTTGTCCCCGCTGCCGAGCTGGTGCCGGGCGACGTGGTGAAACTGTCGCTGGGCGGACTGGTTCCGGCGGACGCAAAAGTCCTATCCGGTGAAGTTCTGCTCGACCAGTCCCTGCTCACGGGGGAGTCCGCCGCCGTCGAGGCCGGCGATGGCTTTCTGGCCTATGCTGGGGCCTTGATCCGGCGCGGAGAGGCGGTCGCGGAGGTCTCGGCGACGGGCGCACGCACGAAGTTTGGCCGCACCGCGGAACTCGTGCGCACGGCCCATGTCGTCAGCACGCAGCAAAAGATGGTCTTCCGCGTCGTGCGCAATATCGCTGCGTTCAATGGCGCTCTCGTCTTGGGGATGACCGGCTACGCGTACCTTCTGCATATGCCGATCGCCGAGATCGTCCCGCTCATTCTCACGGCGGTTCTGGCGTCGATACCGGTCGCGCTGCCCGCGACCTTCACCCTCGCAGCCGCGCTCGGCGCGCGCAATCTTGGCAAGCTCGGCGTGCTCCCGACGCGGCTTTCCGCAGTGGACGAAGCCGGGACAATGGACGTCTTGTGCGCAGACAAGACTGGCACGTTGACGCGAAACGAACTCACGGTCGGGCAGGCGCGGCCGATGGGTTCCTTCACCGAAGCCGATGTGCTTTCGGTTGCGGCTTTCGCGAGCGCAGATGGCGGGCAGGATCCCGTGGACCTCGCCATCCGCGAGGCCGCCAGCGCGAAGGGCGGACCCGCCAAATTCAAGCTCGTCTCGTTCGCGCCCTTCGATCCGGCGAAGCGCATGTCCGAGGCGACGGTCACCGGCGCGAGCGGAGAGAGTCTACGCATCGTGAAAGGCGCGTTCGCAACCGTTATCGCCCTCACCGGACCCTCGCCGGCCGCGGAAGCGGCGGCGAAGGAATTCGAATTGCACGGCATGCGTGTGATGGCAGTTGCTTTGGGGCCCGGCGCGTCCATGAGATTGGTCGGACTGATCGCTTTGACCGATCCTCCTAGGGACGACTCGGCCGCCCTCGTTCTGGAACTTGACGCGCTTGGCGTCAGAGTGGTGATGGTGTCCGGCGACGCTCCCGCGACGGCGCTCGCGGTGGCGCGTTTGGTTGGCCTCCACGGTGCGCTGTGTCCCCCCGGCGGCCTCTCGGATCGTCTTCGTCTCGAAGACTATTCCGTGTTTGCCGGGGTCTTGCCTGAAGACAAGTTCAATCTGGTGAAGACCTATCAGAAGGCCGGCCACACTGTCGGCATGTGCGGCGACGGAGCCAACGATGCGCCCGCGCTTCGCCAGGCGCAGATGGGCATCGCCGTGTCGACGGCGACTGATGTCGCCAAGTCGGCCGCTGGCATCGTGCTGACAGCGCCCGGCCTCCAAGGCGTCGTCCTGGCGGTCAAGCAGGGGCGGCTTATCTTTCAGCGCGTCCTCACGTATACGCTGAACTCGATAAACAAGAAGATTGTTCAAGTCCTGTTCATTGCCGCCGGGCTGCTAATAACCGGCCACGCGATTCTCACGCCGCTGTTGATGGCGTTGATCATGATCATTGGCGACATACTCGGGATGTCGCTGACGACCGATAACGTCCAGCCATCCGCGCACCCCAATTCCTGGCGCATCGGCAAATTGACGGCTGCGGGCGTTGTCATGGCGCTGGGCGAACTGGCGTTTTGTCTCGCCGTGCTGGCGCTTGGCGACTTTGTCGCGGGCTATAACATTGAGACATTGAGGACGCTGGCTTTCGTGACCATCGTTTGCGGCAATCAAGCGACGACCTACAACAATCGCGAGAGACGACGCATTTGGTCGTCGCGGCCAAGTTGGTGGCTCATCGCATCGTCGGTTGTCGACACATCGATCGCTTGCATTCTCGCCGCGGCGGGGATCGCGACGGCCCCGTTGCCCTTGGGGGTGATCGCGGGAGCGCTGGGCGGCGCGGTGGTTTTCGCCTTTCTCATGGACCTTGTGAAGGTCCCTCTGTTTCGCCACCTTTCCCTCACCTGAGGGGGCGACGTCTCCGGGCTTTAACGTGTCCGAAGTCGACGCCATCGACAAGTGTGCGCGGGAACCGGTTTTCACCGGCGCCTACGTTCCTCTGCCTCAGCGGAGACTCTCGGCGTAGGTAGTTTCCGAGCCTCCCGCTAGCCGTCAATGGACGAGTATGGAAACCGGCGGCACCTTCATAGAACTCGAGCAACGCGAAAAGGCCGCGGGCAGGGGAAACGGCGCGGCGACGGCCAAGTGCCGGCGCGTTCGAAGACCCTCGAAAGAGTCCCGAATCGTTTTCTGGCTCCCACCACGCGTCTCGCCGCCTGAGCCCATCCCGCGGGAGACCGGCATTGTCAAACGTAGAATTCACGGCCAAGCCCGCAATTGCAACGCGTCGCTTTCTTGAATTCTCCCGGAAGGCGTCGCCGTGGGACAGCGAGCAGCCGATCCGTGAGGAATTGTTCAGCGTCGAGCGCCTCGAGGCGCATGCGAAGAGTCTTGCGCTCGCGCAGACGGTAGCTTCCCGTCCGACCCGCGGCCTAGCTCTGGCCGCCCGACTTGCCGACAATGCCACGGCCCTCCTGTCGGCTTACCGATCGATCGTGAAGGCGATCGACGATGGGCGCCAGATCACGCCAGCGGGAGAGTGGCTGATCGACAATTTTCATTTGGTGGAGAGGCAGATCCGTCAGATCAGCACCGATTTGCCGCCGGGATATTACCGCCAGCTGCCGAAACTCGTCACCGGTCCGTTCGCCGGTTATCCCCGCGTCTTTGGCATGGCGTGGGCGTTCGTCGCGCACACCGACAGCAGCTTTGATTCCGAAATCCTGGTTTCCTATGTCAAGGCGTATCAGCAGGTTCAACCCCTCACGATCGGGGAACTTTGGGCCGTATCGATAACGCTGCAGATCGTGTTGATCGAAAATCTGAGGCGGCTCGCGCATCAAATTACATCGAGTCGCGATGCTCGCCATGAGGCGGATCGCGTTGCGGATCGCCTGCTTGGCGTGAGAACGCGCGCCCCGGAACCGGCGTCGGCCGTTTTCGCCGGGCGTGGCGCGCAGCCCCTTTCCGAGGCCTTCGCGGTCGAACTCGTGCATCGCCTACGCGATCAAGATCCGAAGTTCACGCCGGCGCTGGCCTGGCTCGACGAGCGGCTCGCGAAACAGGGCCTGACTGCGGATTCGGCGGTGCGCGAGGTCCATCGCAGCCAGGGGGCCGCGAACGTGACCGTCCGAAACATCGTGACGAGTCTGAGGGTGATCGCCGAGGTTGATTGGCAGGTCCTGTTCGAACGCTATTGCCTTGTCGACGACGTCTTGGCCTCAGGGTGCGTATTTCACGACATGGATTTTGCGACCCGCAACCTCTACAGAAGCGCGGTCGAAGATCTGGCCCGGCGATCGGACCATGGCGAACTGGACATCGCTCGCCTCGCCGTCGCGGCGGCGCACGCGCCTCGTCCTGCGTGCGAGCCTCGCGAGCAATTGCGGCGCAGCGACCCCGGCTACCATTTGCTCGTCGGCGGACGCCGCGACTTCGAGGGTTCGGTTGGCTTTCGCGGGTTTCCGGGCTGGTCCGCGCGCGGCGCAGTGAGGCTGAATTTCGGCGCTTACACCGCGGCGATCGTGGTCACGTCCGCGCTCGTTATGGCCGCGCCGCTGATCGCCCTCGCCTGTTTGGGCCTCGGGCCAGCTCAGCTCGCGATACTCGCGGCTCTCGGCGCCATTTGCGCGATCGATGCGGGCGTGGCGCTAGTTAATCGAGGGGTCACATTTTTCGTTCGCCCCGTTCCGCTGCCGGGTCTCGAGCTTCGCGGCGGGGTTCCCGAATCGCTGCGCACTCTCGTCGCCGTGCCGACGCTCTTGACCACGCCCGAAGACATCGCCGAGCAGGTCGAGCGGCTCGAGATCCACCATCTGGCGAGCCCGGAAGGCGATCTTCACTTTGCCCTGCTGTCGGATTGGGTCGACGCGGACGTCGATCGTGCGGAGGGCGACGCGGAACTGGTCGCGCTAGCGCGCGATGGGATTGAACGCCTTAATCGACGGTACGGCCCCGCGCCCGCTGGCCCGCGCTTCCTCTTACTGCACCGTCGGCGAGTTTGGAACGAAAGTGAGCGACGCTGGATCGGCTGGGAGCGCAAGCGAGGTAAGCTTCATGAGTTGAACCGACTTCTGCGCGGGGCCACCGACACCACCTTCACGGACATGGGCGGCTTAGCGCCATCGCCTCCGCAAGGCATCCGCTATGTCGTCACCCTGGACTCGGACACAAGGCTGCCACGTGACACTGTTCGGCGGCTGATCGGCAAGATGGCGCATCCGCTCAACCGCCCGCGTTTCGATGCGGAACGCGGTGCAATCGTGGAGGGCTATGCGGTCCTTCAGCCGCGGGTGACGCCCTCACTTCCCAATGGCGGCGAAGGTTCGCTGTTTCAGCGCGTCTTTTCGAGCTCCAGCGGCATCGATCCCTATGCGGCGGCTGTCTCTGACGTCTACCAGGACATATTCTGCGAGGGCTCATACGCAGGAAAAGGCATCTACGACGTCGATGCGTTCGAGAGCGCGCTCTCGGGCCGGACTCCGGACTCGACATTGCTGAGCCATGACTTGTTCGAGGGCACTTTTGCGCGCGCGGGCTTCGCCTCGGATGTCGAAGTCGTGGACGATTTTCCTTCGCGATACGATGTCAGCTCTCAGCGTCACCACCGCTGGGCGCGCGGAGACTGGCAGCTCCTGCCCTGGATTCTCGGTTTCGCCGGCGACGGCGGCCGGACGTCGGGCGTCGAGGACGAACTGCCCCGGATCGGTCGCTGGAAAATGATCGACAATTTGCGCCGCACGGTCACTGCGCCAACGAGCGTTCTGGCCCTGGCGGCAGGTTGGATGCTTCCACTTGAACCTGCGCTGGTCTGGACGACGTTCTTACTCGCGACCATCATTCTGCCAAGCCTGATTCCCGTGATCTCAGCCGTTCCGGGCCGTCGTCCGGGTGTGGCGCTGTCGGGGCATCTGCGAGCGCTCGGGGAGGATCTCCGCCTAGCTGTGACATTGTCAGCGTTGAATATTACCTTTTTGGCCGATCAGGCCTGGTCTATGGGCGACGCCATTGCGCGGACGCTGTGGCGCCTTTTCGTCAGCCGCCGACATCTGCTCGAGTGGACCCCAGCCGCGCAAAGTTCAGCGGCAAAGCGTCTCGATCTCGAGGGGTTCGCCGTCCGAATGTCGGGAGCCCTTGCCCTCGCCGCGGCGGCGTTGCTTCTGACGCTCCTTTTCGGGCATGGAAGCTGGCCTGTTGCGACGCCG
>Ga0302325_10015132_pt1 | contig 16405 bp, 9 predicted proteins | sample Palsa_T0_2_FD_201948 | JGI IMG/M metagenome (GOLD analysis project Ga0302325, IMG submission 201948) | Peat permafrost microbial communities from Stordalen Mire near Abisko, Sweden - Palsa_T0_2 | ecosystem: Environmental > Terrestrial > Soil > Palsa > Peat permafrost | place: Sweden: Abisko... | reverse complement strand
GATCCTTGCGTTATTCAATAAGAAGCAGATTCACGAGCTGTCGCTCAACCTCGCTGCACAGGGTCGAATGAATGAGGCAATGATCCGCGAATCGCACGCGCATGGTTACACGGGATTCCAATTCGATTTAGAGAATGTCGATTGGATAGATCGCGAGGGCCTCACTGCAACGGTAAAGCGCTCCGCAGAGGCCCTTCACCAGGCGGGCCTTCAGATAACCATTGCCACCATTCCTAATGCGCCCGGCTATCCGACCGGCGAAGGGTTTGCCAAGTGGATTTACACAGATTGGCGCGGCGCTTACGACTTAGTCGAACTGAGTAAATCTGTCGACCTGATCTGCCTGATGACCTATGACCAGCAAACACGCTGGACAATGCCGGGACCCGTAGCAGGATGGCAGTGGACCGTTGAGAATCTCGACTACGCGCTCAAGGCCGTTCCCAAAGAGAAGCTCTCGCTGGGGATTCCACTCTACGGCTATCACTGGTTCACCGGCGCGCCGACTGTAGACAAGCTGACGGGCGTCGAAAGTCCGAACTTGTCTGCGAACTACATCGGCGAGCCAGACGCTCAATTACTGGCAACCACGTATAAAGCCACCATTACGTGGGACGCCGCCGATCGCGATTCCTACTTCTTTTTCTATCGCGATCAAATGCGCGAATGGGTCTTCTTCACGGACTTGCGCACCTTTCGTGAGCGCTATCAACTGGTGCAGGATCGTGGGCTGCAAGGATTCTGCTCATGGGTTCTCGGAACCGAGGATCCTGCCATCTGGGATTTCTTGCCGAATCGTCATTAGGACGTTCCGGCCCTCCGCCAAAGCAGGCTAGCCGCGGTCGCCTCCTGTGCTCTCGATGTGCGGCGCCAAATACTCAAGAACCATGGAGACGTGAATGGCTCACTTTCTGGCAGTCGATGCCGGAGGAACAAAAGCGGAATTCCTGCTCGCCGAGGAGGATCGCGAATTGGCCCGCGTCACATGCGGCACGTTGAAGCGTCTTAATGCGACCGAGGATGAAGCGGCGCACAACTTGGACGACGCCCTGGGGCGCTTGTCGGCGCTGACTGGAGTCCCGATGAATCAGATTGCGCGCACCTGCATTGGCACCTCGGGCAACACTGTTCCGCTGGTCACTGATTGGCTGCGCGAGAACTTTGCGACGCGAGTTTCCGGTTCGTTGCTGATCGCGGGCGACGTGCAGATCGCCCTGGAGGCTGCTTTTCCCGGCGGACCCGGCGTTCTCGTTTTGTCCGGAACAGGCTCGAATGTCGCAGGCCGAGGTACCGACGGAAAAATCGTTACCGCGGGTGGATGGGGTCCGATGCTCGCCGACCAGGGCGCAGGCTTTTGGATTGGGTTAGAAGCATTGCGCCGTGGCTTTCTAGCGATCGACCAGCAGCGCCCAACTTCGCTTCTTGAGCGGGCGCGGGATTATTGGCGTCTGTCCTCGGTTGAGGCCTTGATTGAATTTGCCAATGCGGAACCGCGGCCCCACTTTGCCGACATTACGCCACTTGTAGTTCAGTGCGCTGCGGAGGGTGATGAAATCGCAGGAGACATTCTCGACCGAAGCGGAAAAGATCTCGCCTGCCTCGCGCGCATAGTCATTGAAAGAATCATGTCTGCAGAAGAAAAGCTGAATCCGTTGCCGGCGGTCGCGATCGCGGGTAGCGTGCTCGGAAAGATCGAGCGTGTCCGCGATGCACTGATGGCTTCGTTGCGAATGCACTACCCTGCGATTCAGTTTGTCCTGGAACCGGCGGACCCTGTCGTGGGAGCTCTCCACTATGCCCGCGCGGGTGCATGATGGCAGCTCAATCGGCCGATGTGCCGCCAATCAAGTTGCCGTAATCTCAAGCCCGGCCGCCCAATCGGAAAACTGCTCGCGCAGGGTCGACCCATCGCGAAATGCCGATGTCCCGCCGCTCGCCGAGGCCGACAACGCGCCTGTGCAATTCCCCAATGCCAATGCCCGTTCAACTGGCCAACCACGAATCCAGCCATGCAGAAACCCCGCATTGAAGCTGTCTCCCGCGCCAACGGCATCGACCACGTGAATCTCGCCTGCGGGAGCATCCCAGCTCTGCGCACCCATGAAGGCAGAGGCTCCCCTTGCTCCTCGTTTGATCACCAAAAGCGGGACGAGTTCACGCAGGGACGCGATGGCCCGATCCAGATCTGCCTCACCGGACATCAAGCAAGCTTCCCGCTCGTTCGGCATGAGCACATCGACGAGTCGAATCGCTTCAAGAATATTGCGATCCCATCGTTGTTCGGGATCGTCATTTGGATCGAGGGATAGGGTGACGCCCGCTTGCTTTAATTTCGCGAAGAGCTCTGGAATTCGGGCCGTGAGCCCACGCTGCAAATAGTAAGACGACATGTGGAAGTGTCGCGCGTCCGCAAGGTAGTCGAGATCGAGATCGCCATAAGATAAATGCGATGCGGCTCCCGCATAGGTAAGCATGTGCCGGAGTTTTTGATGTTGCAGATGCACCGTGACCCCGGTCTGCTTTTGCGGCGTGGGTACGCATCGCGACAGATCGACACCGATCTGCTGCAGCTCCAACTGGCACATGCGCCCGAAGTCGTCTCCCGAGACAGTCGTGACAAAGCCGACTGAGTTTCCAAGCGCCGCCAGGTTATGCGCGGTGATCGCTCCCGAACCTCCCAAGCGAGTGGCGATTCCGTCAGCGAGCAACTCCTGTTCAGGTGGCAGTTCATCGGGGAGGCCGTACATCAAAACATCAAGAGCCGTATCGCCCGCCAAGGTGACATCGAAGCGGCGCGAGCTTCGTTTCAGTCCGATTGTTTCTGTCTGGTTGTCCTCCGCAGTCGCCATGCGTCTCCTCAGCGTGCCGCGATTGTCACTGTGGGCGCAATAGAACTGGAGGCTACGTTCCAGCCCTCAATCTGAACCTGCGGCATCTGCGATTCCCCTTCCGGCAAGATCGCGGTCAGTGTGGTCGATTCGCCAGGGATCAACTCGATCCAGTTGTCCGACCAGAAAACCGGAGCGACCAGACCACCCGTTGGTGTCCGCACCGCAGCACGCAACTGAAATGCAAGTACAGAAGAACTGTTGTTAAGATGCACACGAAGCTCGCGGCCATCCGCCGAGTTTTCAATCTCCGCGGTTGCCTGCACCGTCGCCGGCGGAAGATTCGCAAGAGCCGTCAAATCCTCGTGGCGCGCAGCGGGCGTATGCGTGTAATCCGTCTTCGGCCAATTGAACGTCGTGAGCGTTCCGGGCACCCAATAAAAGTTGTGGCTTAACACCTTACCGTGCGCGTCGGCCAAAGAGAGATCGATGAAAAAGACCCTCTCGGCACCGGCATACAGACTCTCAGGCAGGGAAAACACGCGCTGTGCACTGTCGGGAGCGGACTCTATCGGAACTTCGGCACCGTAAAGTTCCTTCCACGACAGCGTATATACATGGACCTTCGCACGCAGATCGGCAGCGCGCTCATAAGTGCTGTTCACCACAACAACAGACTGATCGTCGTAAGAGTACTGAATGTGGAGAGGCTCGCACGCTTTCTTAGCTGCAAAATACCCGGCTCCCGCATCGAGATAATAGTCGTATAAGTGCCATATCATGGATGGCCACGCATTGTTGAGCATCCATTGAATGACACCCGTCGAAACATACTTGTTCTTGCCATACGCCTCGAACATGGCCCGCTCGGAGTCGTACTCCATTGTCTGCGCAATGCGCTCATATTCAGCAGACGAATGCGGCTTGGCATACACGGCTTCCATTGCCTCATCGAAGACTTTCAAATTCACAAACTCGCCGCCTCCGAAATGCAGACTCCACGTAGACGAGGGCGGCCAGGCCTGCGGATCAGGCAGAAACTTCTGCCTGCTGGCAAGCGACGGAATCGCCGGTCCAGGGCTTGTCTCCGTATTGAAGCCAAAGGCTCCGCCGTTGTGCTGATCGACATACCAATAGCTCGGAGCGACATAGTCATACGGGCCCGACATCTTCACTCCGCTCTCGCCAGTCAGAGTAGTGGGAGTGCCTGAAGCGGAAGAAAGAACCGGATTAGGCCAGTGCGTTTCTGACTCGGTCTGAAGATAGGCCTGTTCCACATTGGCGGGCGGAGGGTTATCACTGCCATTTAGCCAGACGAGCAGACTCGCGTGCTGGCGAAGCCGCAGCATCTGCGAGCGCAACGAGGCTCTCGCGATCGTCAAATCGTCTGCCGTCCAATCCTTCCAATGTTCCCAATGGTCGCAGCAGCACCAGCCCAGCATGACAAGAATTCCCTGCTCATCGGCGAGGTGAAAAAAGTCCTCGGTGTCGAGTTTGCCTTCAAGTCTAATCGTATTCAGCCCAATGTCGCGCACCATGCGGAACTGCTCGCGCAGGCGTTTATCGTCACTGCGCAGCAACATATCCTGCGACCAGCCGCCGCCGCGAATCAAGATGGGTTTGCCGTTTACGCGAAACAAACGGCCGCCGCTGGCCGTGTATTCTGACGTGATTTCGCGGATGCCAAAGTCGACACTTTGCTCGTCTGTCACTTGGCCGCCCACACTGAAGCTCATCGAGAGATGTTCCAGGTGCGGCTCGCCTATTTGATAAGGCCACCATAGCTTCGGATTGCGAATTCGCAATTGAGGAAATCGGTCAGGCGCGAAGACGACAGTGCGATCCTCATGTGCAGCTAACTCGACAGGTTGTTCAAAGTGTGCGCCAGCCGCAGTTCCCGCGACGATTCCTTGCTCAGGTCTATCCGTCGCGTTGTGTAGCTCTGCATAGACTGTGAGATCCGCCGTGTTCAGCGACCCGTCGCTCATATGTGTCACAGCCATCGGTGAACGGAGCGTGACCGGACCAGTCGTCACCAGGTCAACTGCACCCAACAGCCCCATATCTTTGTCCGGCGGGCATGGATTCCAATCGACCCAATTGATGCCAAGATCCTTCTCCGTCGGCGCGCTTGTCTTCACGGCAAGTACGTTTTCTTTGCCGGGATGAACGAATTCAGTAACATCAAAATCATACGTTCGATAGGCACCGGCAACGGTCGTCGAGTCCGCTACTTTATGGCCATTGAGCCAGACTTCCCCGCGATAATTGATCCCTCCAAAGTGCAGCCAGATGCGGTCATTGGAGGACGAAGATGCGGGAACCGTGAGTTCTTTGCGGAACCACCAGTCGCAGTGATAGGGGCTATCCGGAGACATGGGCAGATTGGAAAAATTTTGCCCGATCGGATAAGTTGTGCCGGCAATTTGCCGAAGATTATTGCCAAAATACGGATCAGGAACAATTCCGGTGGCAACTTGTGCCGCCAGCACCGTGCTCGGAACGGAAGTCTTCAACCAGCCATCCACTGAAAAACCCGTGGTCGCAATGGTATCGCCGGCCGCCTGAAGCTTGCAGCCCGATTGCAGCCGCCAGTCCTCGTGCAAATGCGTCACCGTTCCCGCATGGAGTGCCATCGACCCTGCAAGCAGACTTATTAGAAAGGACAGTGTCTTTCTTTTCATAATTACCTGCAATCCATTTCCATCATTCGGGTCATCAATCGCCGGACATTGAACAAACTTGCTTTCCGAACGAACCAATCCTCCACGGGATTGATTCAATCGTTTGAATAAAGGAAATATCGCGAATGTTCACCCTGTGTCAAGCTTGTTCTTTGCTCCTCCAGCGGTTCTTCGCCGAAACCAGGCTCGCCGTAGACTTCCGCACCACCAGTTCAGGAAGCGCTTTGTGCATCCGTGCTGGATTCCTTTTCCCTACTTCTCGCGCGTCTATTCCCTGCACCGCCCATTGCGCGGCCAATAAACCCATCTCTCGCAACGGCTGGTGGATCGTGGTGATGCCCGGGGTGGACACAATCGCCGGAAGAACGTCGTCAAATCCGACGACCGAACAATCCTCCGGCACCTTCAGGCCCGCCTCCGTTAGACCACGCACGACGCCCAGAGCAGTCAGATCGTCGAACGCGAGGACGGCGGTAAACGAATGTCGCGAATCCAGCATCTGCTTTGCAAATTCCAATCCGCCCTCAAAACCGGAAGTGGGATCGGTGAGGTTCGGCAGTTGAAAGACCAGGCGGGGATCGATCTCGATTCCGGCTTCCCCGGCTGCACGTCTTACGCCGGCCCACCGCGGGTCGCTGTCAAAGAGTTCCTCCGGTCCTCGAATAATAGCAATCTTGCGATGGCCGAGTTCGCTCAGGTGCCGCATGGCAAGTGCGCCTCCAGCCTCGTTGTCCACAAACAGCGAACTAATCTTCCTTCCTGTCAGATCCCGGCCTACGATGACAATCGGGACGTGATTCTTCTCGATGTCTGCGAGCAGATCGGTCTCTTCAAAGATCCAGCTCGCGATGACGATGACGCCTTCCGCGCGCCGTTCGAGGATCATTTTCAAATAGGTATCGAAAAGCCGGCGCTGTGTCTGCGTGTCCATCAGAAGCGGCAGATAGTTAGCCGGCTGAAGCCCCGCTTGAATTCCCCGTACGATCGGGATGCAGAACGGATCGGAAAGATCGTAGGCAAGAACCGCGATCGTCTGGCTGCGCCTGCGGCGAAGCGAGCGCGCATAAGCATCAGGATGGTATCCAAGCTGCAGCGCCATTTTGCGAATCCGTTCTCGCGTGGACGCGGCAACGTTTTGTGAAAGCGGCGCCTCGCTCAGCACGATCGAAACTGTCGAAACGGAATAACCACAGGCGCGGGCTACGTCGAGCAGCGTGACATGGCCGGACTTTCGTTGACCCAATTCTCAGCCTCCTGGCACGTCTTCGTCATCTGCTGCGGCCCAGCGCCATTCTGCCATAACCGCACCGCAAGTAAAGGGCAATCGTGTTCGCGGACGGAAGTGCGGCGCGTCCGAGGCTTTGAAGTCTCAACCTTTGCGCAATTGGCGAAGCATTTTTTCCTTGACATGAAAATCAATCAATTTTACAGTCTTTTCACCAACATTCAAACGTTTGAATAAATCGTTTGGAGCGGGGACAACCCATGACATTTAGAGATGCAGTCACTCGTTTTGCGCGGAATTCCGTCATTGCCGGGGCCTTCCTCTCAACTGCAGGCGCTGCGTTTGGGCAGGCGGGAAGAGGTGCGATTAGTGGAATCATCACCGATCCCAGCGGAGCCATAGTCCCCGGTGCGAAAGTTACCGCGGTTGAGCAAGCGACTGGGACCAAGCTGTCCACCGTGTCGACGGCTGCCGGCATCTATACCTTCGTCTCCCTTTCTCCGGGCAAATACCAGGTGACTGTCGGCGCAAAGGGATTTGAAACGGTCGTCCAAAAAAACATAGATGTCACATTGGACCAGGTCTCAACGGTGAACGTTAGTTTGACACTCGGCAACGTGAATGAGGTGGTCACCGTAAACGAAGCAACTTCCTTGGTGGACACCAGCAACTCGACGGTGGGCCAACTGATCTCCTCTGAAACCATCGACCGAGTTCCACTACTTACTCGCAATGTTTTTGACCTTGTGCAGTTGAGCGCTGGCGTCACTCCCGCAAACGGGGCGCCGAACTCGTCGAGTTCATTTGCCATCGAGAACATCTCCAGCGGCCGCCCCGGCGTTGATGTTTCTTCCTACACCATCAACGGAGCTATTGTTGGATCGGTCTACTACATGGTTGACGGCAGTCCTTTGGGTATCGCAGAAAACAACGTCGCTGCGATCATTCCTGCGCTCGACATTCCCGAAGACGGTGTCGAAGAGACCCGCGTGGAAACGCAGAATACGCCAGCCTCTTACCAGAGCGGAGGCGCCGGCGTCATCAGCCTTGTCACAAAATCGGGCGGCAATCACTTTCATGGCGACGCCTTTGGCGTATTTCGTCCCAATGTCCTGGCAGCGAACGAATACTTCAACAAGCAAAGCCAAATCGGCAACGGCACCGCCAACACGCCGCCATCCTTTCATCGTTATCAGGAAGGCGGCGCCTTCGGCGGACCCATCCTCCACAACAAGCTTTTCGTTTTTGGAGACTACGAAGCAACGCAGCAGCAACAGTTCGACGGCTCAAATACCTTCACAGTGCCCACCACCGCCGAACGCACCGGCGACTTCTCAGCCGACAATTTCACCATCTATAACCCGCTTTTACCAGACAATCCGGACGGAACGCGACAGGCGTTCACCAATAACATCATCGCTAACCCGAATCCTATTGCGTTGAAGTTTCTCTCCGAGTTCCCAAAGTGCAACGTCGGCGCCGCCTGCGATTCTGATCCGACCGGAGCAGTGAACAATCTCTATGTTCCCGGGCTCGATCCGACCACTGCGCAGCGATTCGACGTTCGCATGGACTGGGCCGAGAACGAAAGACAGCGCATCTTTGGCCGTTTCTCGTTCGACCGTCTTTTTAATTCCACCTTTAATGCATTCGGAAACATGTGGGACCTCAACTACGCCCAGAACGTAACCAATGGACGCAATATCCTGCTGGCCGACGACCTAACCCTGAGCCCGACCACCTTTCTGCAGCTACGCTATTCCTTTACTCGCCACTACGAGAACCAAGGGGGAGATCCACGGCAGGTTGGCTTCGACATAACTACGCTTGGCTTTCCCTCTTCGCTCGCGGCCCAGGAGGTTTACAAGCTGCTTCCATTCGTGATCTTTAACGACGTGGGAGGAGGCATCGGCGGCACGGCGGACTACAATACCTTTCAGTATGCCAGCGAGAACAACGACGCCAGCGCCAGCATCACCAAGCTGAAAGGCAAACACGAGATCTCGACCGGCTTCGAATATATGAAGCGGTTCCTCAATGTCGGCCAGCCGCCTGCACCGTCAGGTTCCTATCTGTTCGATATCTCGGCCACCGATCAAACGGTCGCTTCGGCAACGGGCGGCAGCGATTTCGCTTCGTTTCTAGTCGGACAGGGCACGGTGCCCGGCACCGAATCGAATGATTACCCTAACTTCACCAAGGATCTCTTCGCGGCAGAAGCGAGCCCATATTACGCTGCATTCGTGGAAGACACCTATCACCTGACCAAAGCTCTCAGCATTACAGCTGGCCTGCGCTGGGATATCTTCGGTGGCAAGACGGAACGGCACAATCGCCTCGAATACTTCAACCCGGCGGCGACAAACACCTTCAGCGGCGTTTCCTATACCGGCGCAGAAGTCTACGTCAATAGTGGCAATCGTTCTCCATTTACCGCAAATCTCAAGGATTTCGCGCCGCGGCTTGCTCTCTCGTGGCAACCCGTCAATCATCTTGTCATTCGCGGCGGCGGCGGATTCTACTATGGTCCAAGCCCGCACATGGTCGGCGGCGTTGGGCTCGACAGCGACGGATTCTCCGCGGACACGGAGTGGAACGCCACCTGTTTCAACGCAGACGGCAACACCGTCATCAACGGCACAAGTGCCTGCGCAACAGCAGCGCCCGGCGACCCTGATCCCAGTTCAATTGGACCTTACTCAATTAGCAATCCATTCCCCAATGGCGTCGTGCCGCAACTCGCTGCGCCACCAGCTGGGTTGGCGAACAATCTCGGCCAGTCACTGAACACCATGCTCCGCTCGCAGCGCACCCCCCTCACCTACAACTTCAACTTCGGCATCGAATATGAACTGCCCCATCAGTTCGTCCTCAGCGCGGGCTATGTCGGCAGCCGTGGACTCTTTCTGCCATTGGGAACGGCCGACCAGAACGAGCTCGACCTTGCCACAATCGGCAGCTATGGCGCGTCCCTTTGTGTCGACCCGTCAAACCCCGCCTGCGCCACTGTTCCCAATCAATGGGCCCCCATCCAGCCCGCCACGAATGCAAACTCAGGCGCCGCGACAGTTCCGCTGTGGGTCTCATTGCAGCAATTCCCCCAGTACGGCAGCGGCAACTACGGTTCGGGCAATGGAGTTGTGGTGCACGGCTATCCAGGCGGCGACTCCGAATACAGCTCGCTCCAGACAAAGTTGCAAAAGCGTCTCACGCACCACTTCACGGCGCTGGCCAGCTTTACCTGGGCCAAGCTGATGACGGATGACGGCAATCCCCCTCTCGGCTTCGTTGGATCGCACCTTGGGAGCCCGCAAGACTGGAAAAATCTCAACCTCGAACATTCCATCAGCCCCCAGGACGTGAAGTATCAATTCACTGGGGACCTCTCCTATGATTTGCCCGTGGGCAGAGGCCGCGCGCTCGATCTCGGTGGCGTGGGCGACGCCATTGCCGGCGGATGGACCGCGAATGCGATTGCCTATCTAAGCACGGGCGTTCCCATTGCTTCGCCAGTCTCCGGAGTGGCCCCGTCCTATTTCAATCAGCGCTCCGACCTCACGTGCGACCCGAGTCATGGCGCTCCGCATAGCGCAACCACTTGGTTGAACTCGAACTGCTTCGCAATACCTGCGAGCCCGTTCGTGGCTGGTAATGCCCCGGCCTATCTCGATCACGTTCGCACCATGGGCGCGCAGGACTTCGACATATCTCTATACAAGCACTTCTCGCTGGGTAAGGAGCGTGATGTCCGCTTCGAAATATCCTCTTATAACCTCGCCAACCGCGCACAACTCGGCATGCCCGGCACTCCGGACATAACCGACGTGCAATCGAGTCCTGCGGAAGCAGCCGTGTTCGGCCAGATCACCTCGACCGTGAACAGTCCTCGGCAATTCCAGTTCGGGTCGCGCTTCACGTTTTAACCCGCGCTCCCCTTCCGCGTCTTGTTTGAACGCCGGTCAATCGGCCAAGGATTTATACTCCGGCCATGCGTAACCCAGCTGGTTTGGCCCTGTTTTCGTTGACCGTCGCCTTGTCCTTTGCAATTGCACAAGAGCCTACCGCGAACAAGGACGCGGTTCCGACGCCTGCAGAGGCACAAGCCTTCATTGACCGCGCGAATGCCGCATTGCTGAAATCGAATACAGACTCCTCGCGCGCCGATTGGACAGCGGAAACCGATATCACCGACGACACCGAAGCGACTTCTGCGCGGTTGAACGAAGAGACAACTGCGCTCACGTTGCGACTGACAGCGGAGAGTCACCGCTTCGATCACGTTCAGCTTCCTGCGCGGCTTAGACGCCAGATCATGCTCTTGCAAGTCACCGCGCCCGCCGCGCCCAAAGAGCCCGATTTGCTCGCCGAGCAGTCCCAGCTCGCGGCGCAATTAACCGGCATGTATGGCAAGGGCAAGTTTTGCCCCGATACTCCGGCTGGACAAGAGCCTGCTCCCGGAGCCAAGTGCATGGGCATCGACGAGATTTCCGCGATCATGGCTAAGTCGCATGACCCAGTGGAACTGGCGAAACTCTGGGTCGGATGGCACGCAATCGGGGCGCCGATGAAAGACAAATATGCACGCTTCGTCGAGTTACAAAATATCGGCGCCAAAGAACTCGGCTACAACGATACCGGTGAACTTTGGCGTGCCAATTACGATATGACGCCTGCCGAGTTTTCCGCTGAACTCGAGCGCGCATGGAAACAGCTCGAACCCCTCTATCGCGAGTTGCACGACTACGTCCGCACTAAGCTGATTGCGAAGTACGGCAAGGCTGCTGAACGGCCCGACGGGATGATCCCTGCGCAACTGCTGGGCAACATGTGGGCGCAGGAGTGGGGCAACATTTATGACATCGTCGCGCCCACTGATCCAAAGCTTTCGCAGTTCAAGCCGCTCGATCTCGAGGCAGCCTTAAAGCAGCAGATCGCCACAAAGGATCCAGCCGCTGCCCCGGCTTTCGTCCCTGGCGCCGACCTTTCCTCCGATGCCGGACACGCCGCGCAACTGGCTGCCGGGCGCGACATGGTCCATTACGGCGAAGACTTTTTCAAGTCTCTTGGATTCGCTCCACTGCCGAAGACTTTCTGGGAGCGTTCGCAGTTCGTGCATCCTCGCGATCGTGAAGTCGTTTGCCACGCGTCCGCATGGGACGTGGATTCGGCCGACGATTTGCGCGTGAAGATGTGCATCGAGGTTAGTGACGACTATTTCACCACTGTGCATCATGAACTCGGCCACAACTTCTATCAGCGTGCGTACAACAAGCAGCCATTTCTGTTTCGAAACGGCGCCAACGACGGATTTCACGAGGCAATAGGCGATTCGATTGCGCTTTCGATTACGCCAGCCTATTTGAAGACTCTAGGCCTCGCCACGACCGAACCACCGACCGAGGCCGATATTCCTCTACAACTGAGAACGGCTCTCGACAAGGTGGCGTTCTTACCTTTTGCTCTGGCGCTCGATAAGTGGCGTTGGGAAGTATTCTCCGGCCAGATCAAACCTGCCGATTACAACAAGGCCTGGTGGGCTTTGCGCCAACAATACCAAGGCGTCGCACCGCCCGTCGAACGAAGCGAGGCAGACTTCGATCCAGGCGCAAAGAACCACATTCCGACAAATGTCCCGTACGCCCGTTACTTCCTCGCCCGCATTTATCAGTTCCAGTTCTTCAAGGCCATGTGCAATGCCAGCGGATACAGGGGCCCCCTCAACCGCTGCAGTTTTTATGGCTCGAAAGAAGCTGGCGCCAAGCTCAACTCGATGCTCGAGGCTGGCCAGTCTCAGCCATGGCAGCAGACCTTGAAAGAAATGACCGGCACCGATCATCTGGACTCCCAGGCTATGCTCGATTACTTTGCGCCGCTCTACGTCTGGCTCAAAGAGCAGAACAAATCGAATCCGCAATGAAAGCAATTCATCTTCTGACCGGTGTCTTGGTGGCCATTTCCGTCGCGTGCGCCGCTGCGCAGGACGGCGGCGACAGACGAGCGCGCGAACTGATCCGTGCGCTCCATCTCAATGTTTTGCCAAAGGAGTCGGGATATCTAGGCCTGATAGGTCAATCCGCTCAGACAGTCGGTATGGATGGACGCAAGCTAGCTGTGCAGAGCCAGGTATATTACATGCTTACGCGCGAGCACCCCATCAATTATCTGCACTGGCTCGCATCGGACGACACGCACATACTTATCGAAGGCGGTCCTGTTGACTACTTCATCTTTCACCCGGATGGATATGTCGAGAAGGTCGTTCTGGGACGCAATGTGTCAGCGGGTGAACGCCCCGTCGTCGCAGTTCCAGGCGGCTGCTGGAAAGCTCTACGGCTGCACGAAGGCGTTAGCTACGCGCTAACGGCCAATGCGCTTTCGCCAGAGTTTACCCCAGACCGCGTGAAAATCGGAGAAGGTCCAGCCTGGATTGCGCGATTCGCCGGCAAAGCTTTGTGGGCGACCCCAGCAACACTACGAGCACTTATCGGACCGAATTGGATCCCCGCACAATAGCAACTACGGCGGCTGGGCTTTTCCGGAATTTACTACGCAGGCCAGGCGACGCGATTCGCACGCTGCGACGAAGTAAATCCCATGTCCGTTGAAATGCCGCGCACGCATTGCACAAGGAAGTTCGCAATGGATGGTAGCTTCTGCGCCGTCACCCTGAACGACGGACCGGAAACACTTACCGCCCCGACAGGCAAACGCTGCGCATCCAGCAGAGGAACTGCGATGCAGCGCAACCCTTCTTCGAACTCCTCATCGTCCACAGCGTAGCCGCGTCGCCGTGTCTTCTCGATCTCCGTCCGCAACGCCTCCGCCGAAGCGATGGTCCGCTGCGTGAAGCGTTCAAACTTCGTACGCCGCAGAATGTCGTTGACCCGCTCTTCCGGCAAAAACGCCAAAATTGCTTTCCCCACCGAGGTGCAATGCACGGGATTACTGGACCCAATCCGCGTAATCATCCGCACCGAGCGTGCAGGCTCGATCTTGTCGATATAAATGACGCGCGCCTGCTCCAGAACACACAAATGCGCCGTCTCTTCCGTTTCGGACACAAGGCGCTTGAGGTGTGGCTGGGCCCGCTCCCGCAGGTCGTACTGCTCGATGGCGCGGTTTCCAAAATCGAACAACCGGAGCCCAAGGCGAAACTTGCCGCTCGTCGTGCGCTCCACCATGTGATGGCGTTCCAACACCATCAGGAACCGGTGCGCGGTGCTCTTGTGAAGCTGCAAAGATGAGGCTACTTGCGCCAAACCCAGCGGCGTTTCGCTTTCGCCAAGCAAATCCAGAACGGCGAATGCCCGGTCCAGGGCTTGAACTCTGTAGGTCCCTTGCGGAGTTGCGTCTCGCATAATGGTCCTTCGTTTCGCGTTTTGGCTACAGACTCAGTTTCTCAAGATATGAGATTCGCGTCAAATTCGGCTGATTTCGAACAATTCGGAGGGATCAATCTAAAGGATCAGGCCGGCACAACATCGCCTTCGCCGGGCGCAAGAAACAGGTTCGCCTCGAGTCCATGCTGCCGGGTATAGAGGTCGTAATAACGCCCCCCGAGCGCAAACAGCTCGGCATGATTGCCCCGCTCCACGATGAGCCCTCCCTCGACCACCAGAATCTGGTCGGCGCGGCGAATGGTGGAGAGCCTGTGCGCGATCACAAACGTTGTGCGCCCCTGCATCAGTTGGTTCAGACCCGCCTGAATCATTGCTTCCGACTCGGAGTCGAGCGAGCTCGTTGCTTCGTCCAGTATCAGAATTCTTGGCTCCGCCAGCAAAGCGCGCGCGATGGACAGGCGCTGCCGCTGGCCACCGGACAGCTTCACACCGCGCTCCCCAACAATCGTGTCGTAGGTGTCGGGAAAACGCTCTGCGAATTCATCTACGCGCGCCGTGCGGCACGCGAACAAAAACTGCTCTTCCGTCGCATTCGGCCGCGAGAACATCACGTTCTCTCGAATCGTTCCATCGAAAAGAAACGAGTCCTGCAGCACTACCCCCAATTGTGAGCGAAACGTGTGCAGGTCTACCTTCGCGAGGTCAATGTCGTCCACCATCACGCGTCCCTTCGAGGGCGTGTGAAAGGCGCAAAGCAAGCTGATGATGGTGGATTTTCCTGAACCGGAAGAACCGACCAGCGCCGTCACCGTGCCCGGCTGGGCCAGGAAGCTGACGCCGTGCAGCACCGGTTTTTCGGGCTCATAAGCAAACTCCACATCCTCAAATCGCACCTTGCCCTGAATCGGTGGCATCTTCAACGTTCTGCCGGCAACTTGGTTTTCCTCCATCTCCGACATGATCTCGCCGGTGCGGTCGAGCCCGGCAAACGCTTCGGTCAATTGCGTGCCGATGTTCACCACCTGAAACATCGGTGCAATCATGAACGCGAGAAACATGTTGTAGCTGAAGTAGTCACCGACCGTCCACGTGTGGTTGAGCACGCTATGACCGCCGAGCCACATCACAAGCGCCGATACAAGCCCCAGCACCGTGGTCGATGCCGAGCCAAGTACGCTGGTCATGGTCAGCGACTTCATCACGTTGGACAGCAATCGATCCACCCCTGCCGAGAAGACGCTGTGCTCGCGGTCCTCCGCGTGATAGCCCTTGATCACCCGTACGCCGCCGAGCGACTCCGTCAATCGGCCCGTCACTTCGGCGTTGATCTTTGCGCGCTCGCGAAAGATCGGACGAATCACCTTGAACCCATACTGCAAAACGAAGACAAACACTCCCACAACGGAGAAGACCGTAAGCGTGACAGAGACACTTCGGTGCAACAGATAGATGAATGCCAGCACTGCCGTGAACAACCCGCCGACAAACTCCACGAGCCCCGTGCCGACCAGATTACGGATGCCTTCCACATCGCTCATAATGCGGGCAACCAACGTGCCAGTGCGGTTCTCGTCGTAGTAGGCCACGGACAAGAGCCCAACATGCTTCTGCACCTGCCGCCGCATATCGGCGATGAGCCGCTGACCCGCCTTCGAAAGCAACTGAGTCAACGAAAATGAAGTGATCGCCTGCAACAGCATTGCCGAAAACACGTAAACAATGAACCGTGGCAACAACGCTGCGTTCCCATTGGGCGACAGGACCTTGTCGAGCAGTGGTTTGGATGTATAGGGCAACACCAGGCCCGCAAGCCGATTCACCGTCATCAGGCAAAGCCCAGCAAACAGCAGCCCCTTGCGCGGCACAACCAGCGCCCGAATCTGCGGCCAAAGTTTCTTGACGTCGATTTTTTTCTTCGGTGGATCAGTCTGCCCGGCGCGCGCACTGCGTCCATGCGGCGTACGCTCTGCGCGCATGCCCACGCCCAACCCGCCGCCGCGCATGGTACCCATTCGCTAGACCTTCCTCGCGCGCCTTGCAGCAACGAACGAACGCACACAAAGCACCACGTAGATGAGCAGCAAGCAGGCCATAATAATCTTGGAACCAAGCGCAATCCCGTTGATGGGTGCGGGCTGGGAGCCTGACATTACAGCGTTCAGATTGATGGTCGAGACAAGCGAGCGCACGATCTCCACGGCCGCTCCCACAAACCCAATCAACCCGATGGTCACATTGATGTGCATGAAAAGCTTGCGCCGCGATTCGTTGGGGCTGATGGCGAGAAATCCAAAAATGCCCAGCGCCACCCCAAACCAGGTCGGAATC
>Ga0302325_10015131_pt1 | contig 16406 bp, 7 predicted proteins | sample Palsa_T0_2_FD_201948 | JGI IMG/M metagenome (GOLD analysis project Ga0302325, IMG submission 201948) | Peat permafrost microbial communities from Stordalen Mire near Abisko, Sweden - Palsa_T0_2 | ecosystem: Environmental > Terrestrial > Soil > Palsa > Peat permafrost | place: Sweden: Abisko... | reverse complement strand
TTCGCTCCCGGAAGCCCGACGATTGCCAACGCGTTCAATGGCCCGAGCCAGACGGGCGGCGTTGGCATCATCGCGATGGGTCCGGACTCGCACCATCCGCTGTATCAGCAATTCTCATTTGGCCTTCAACAGGAGGCCGGCAGCAGTTGGTTGATCAGCGCGGATGGACTTCATGTCTTCGGCGAACGGGAACTCATTGGCAATTTGCTGCGCACGACGGACTCCACATCGCCGGACATCAGCTGCCCCGGCGACAACGTGCCATGCACCATTACCGACCCCGCCACAGACATTTCGGACAATATCACGCTGATAACATCCGGCGCCAAGAGCTGGTATGACGGACTGCTGGTAAGCCTCGCCCATCGTGAGTCAAAGCTGGGCAAGGTCGGATATCAATACAATGTGAGCTACACGCTTTCAAAGACGCTGGACTACTCGGATGACGATCAGCTCACCAACAACAACGCAGACGAACAGGTCAATCTTGCGGAAGGCACGTCGGGCCTGCGCAAAGAAAAAGGCTACGCGCTCACCGATGAACACCAGCGCTTGACCCTCTACGGAGACGCTCAGCTTCCGCACGGGTTTTCCATTGCTCCTATCTACACCTACGGGTCGGGTGTTCCGGCCAATACATTCCTGCCGAGCACTGCGATCAACGGAGCCAGCGGAGCGCGCCTGCTGCTGTTGCCACGCAATGCGCTGGGGCGTGAGGTGAGGAACAGCGATCAATTGAATGCATTGATCGCCACATGGAACGCATTGCCGCCCTGCCCGGGTGCGTATCCCTGCCAGGCCGGCGGCCCGATCGATAGCGTGCCGGGCAATATCAACTTCGCCAGCCCGTTCAGTTCTTTCGATCTGCGCGTGCGCAAGCAGTTTCAATTCGGAGAACACATCTCGCTTAGCTTGATCGGGGAAGGGTTCAACCTTGCCAACCAGGTCAACATTCGCGGGTCGAATACGGCCAACTTCTCAGGGCGCAACATTTCCATAGGCCCCTACCAGGCCAGTGCGCCGGTTCAAACCAATTTCTTCTCTCCAGCCAGCGTTGCAGGCGGATTCTTCGGGTCCGGCGGCCCACGCGCCTTCCAGTTCGCAACTCGTCTAGACTTCTAACGGGAGGCTCGTTTGACGTTACCTGAATACGAAAAGATTGCGCGCCTGGGCCGGAACGCTGGCTCCAATGCGCCAGGAAACATAACCTTGATTGAAGAGAGCGCGGCCACGGATGAAGTGGCCGCGCTCTATGCTCACTTTCGCACCCACTTCGGCAGGCCCGATGTTCCAGGGATATTGAAGTGCTTCGCGACGCATCCTCCGCTGCTGCGGCACATGATGGACTTGTCGGAGCAACTGATCTTCTCCGATGGATCGCTCGGACGCAGGCACAAAGAGATGATTGCCACGTTTGTCTCTACGGAGAATGAATGCCCTTACTGCGCAGACAGTCACGGATTCTTCTTCCGCGTGCATGGAGGAACATCCACGGCCCTAGCATCCATCCAGGCCGACAATCTCAATTCGCCGGAGTTAACGATTGCCGAACAGGCCCTGCTCGGTTTCGTTAGAAAAGTGAACCTGAACTCCCACCAAATTGCGAAGGGCGATGTGGATGCTTTGCTGCAGTCCGGATGGAGCCAACAGCAGATCGCGGAGGCAGTCCATGTTGCTGCACTTTTCGCCACATTTAACCGTGTGGCCAATGCATTCGGGCTTACATCGCAGGGACTTCTTACGCTTTACGAAAGCGACCAAGGTACGCTTCGTGCAGAAAATCCAAACGCTCAAGGGACTGGTTTATGATCGCAAGGTTGAACGCATTTCGGCGCGGCGGGAAGAGTTTCAGGGAAGGGAAAAGTGTGCGGATGAAAGTCGTTCGTCGTAGCTTGAAGCTGCTAATGTCAGAAGTTTGCAAGTGTGCGCTGGTCGCGCTGCTGCTGGCAATTGCAGTCATCGTCGGCAAGTCGCAGACCCAGGCCCCCGCCGCACATCCTCAGCACCAGTTCTTCCGCGTCGCACTGAGCGGCTCATTTACCGGTCAAGTCTCAGGCCGGCTGCTTGTCTTTGTTGGGCCCGCATCCGGTGACGGCGCTGCGGTTGACATGAACCTGATGTCGCCTGAATCCGTCTACGTAGCTGCGAAGGAGATTTTCCATCTCGCTCCCGGAGAATTTATCGACATCGATACCGACGATTTGGTTTTTCCGCGACCGCTCTCAGAGGCAGCCGCCGGAACTTACCGCGTGCAAGCCGTGCTCGATGTCGGCCACACATATAACTACGACGGCCGCGCTTCAGGCGATCTGATCAGTACACCGGTCTCAATCGAACTTCCATTCTCTGCTTCGCCCACTCTGACACTTGCGCAGATCGTCCCCGAGCCTCCAGACCCGCTCGCAGACCGCTCCGATGTCGCATCAGCATTGAAGCCGCTCGATTTTGTCAGCCTCGTGCTCACTCAATTCTGGGGACGCGACATTCACATGCGCGGCTGGGTATTGCTGCCGCCAGGTTATGAGAGCCATCCCCAGGAGAAATATCCGACGGTCTATTTTACGCACGGCTTTGGGGGCACCTTGCAGGGCCTGCGTGCACGATATGCACCCGTTTTTTACGATCGGATGAAGCAAGGAAAGATGCCGGAGATGATTTGGGTCCTGCTTGACGAGAGCAGTCCGACCGGTACGCACGAGTTTGCCGACTCGGTGAATAACGGCCCATGGGGTAAGGCCTTGACGACGGAATTAATTCCTCGAATCGAAGCCGACTATCGAATGGATGCCCGCACCTCTGGGCGGTTCCTTCAGGGCCATTCTTCCGGAGGCTGGGCCACGCTCTGGCTGCAGACCCACTATCAAAAAATCTTTGGAGGCACGTGGTCAACCTCTCCTGATCCCAGCGATTTTCATTTCTTCAGCACCATCGATCTGTACGCGAAGAATGCAAACTTCTATCGGGACTCTAACGGCGCTGCGACTCCGATCCTCCGCGACCATGGTCAGGCCCGCGCAACCATGCAGCAGCTCACTGGCCTGGAGTCGGTACTTGGAGACTACGGCGGGCAGCTTGGATCGTTCGAATGGGTCTTCTCTCCGCGCGGACCCGATGGCCGTCCGCAGCACCTTTTCAACCGAGACACTGGAGCTATCGACCCAGGCGTTGCTTCCTACTGGCGCACGCATTACGACATCGTCGAATACCTGAACAACAATTGGAACTCGATTGGCCCCGACCTGCGCGGTAAGATTCATCTGGTAGTCGGTACCGACGATACGTTTTATCTGGATGGAGCCGCGCACAGCCTGGAGTCGGCTCTGAACAGGCTGGGCGGACAACCGCACTTCACATTTCTGCCAGGAAGATCGCACTTCAATGTCTATCTCGTCGGAGAAGATCGCTTTGCCCTCTTCGACCAGATCGCAGCCGAGATGTACCAGGTTGCCAGACCCGCCAGGTCGAAGAAATGATTCGAAATTTGGGCCAGGACGCTCAGAAAATCGCTTGGCAGACACACCCTTGAATAATAATTTGGATTTAGCAGTCGATTGCATTTCAAAATCCTTCGAGCGTGAGAACCCTTGACAGTTGTTTTGATCGGGATGTCCGTCATCATGCTGACGACCCTGACCGGTGGTTGGCTGGCGCGCAAAGTTGGCCAGTCGCGCGTGGTGGGTGAGATCGTTGGCGGAATCCTCCTCGGCCCTTCGGTCTTTGGGCGATTCGTACCAAAGGTCGCCAATTCTCTTTTCCCTAAGTCATCCTTTGTCGTCTTCGAAACTCTCTCCACAGTTGGGTTGATCCTCTTCCTGTTCTTGATTGGCATGGAACTGGATCATGAATTGCTCTACCGCCAGCGCAAGACGGCACTGCTTGCCAGCGGCATGAGTGTCCTGCTGCCTTTTGCGATGGGTACGTTGTTGGCGCATTCGTTGCGGATTCGCTTCGCTCCAGAGGGAATTGGCAGCGTTCCGTTTGTGCTGTTCCTCGGAATCGCGATGAGCATTACTGCATTCCCGGTGCTGGCGCGCATCCTCGAAGAGAGAGGGCTGCAGCGAACGGAACTCGGCACAACCGCGATCTTCTGCGCCGCTGTGGGCGACCTATTTGGATGGCTCCTGCTGTCGCTGTCACTCGCATTGATGGGTGCGCCGGACGCTCCGTCGTCGATGTCCATGCGGCTGGCAGGCCTCGCAGTCTTTCTGACGGTAATGTTATGCGTGATCAGACCGCTGGCGGCCCGACTGGCGCGAAGATCGCAAAGCTCTGAACTTTCGTTTGAGATGTTGAGTATCGTCGTCGCATTGACGCTGGCCTCGGCAGCCGCCACGGAGTTGATTGGCGTTCATCCGCTTTTCGGAGCGTTCATTGCCGGGGTCTGCTTCCCGCGCGTGGAAAAATGGCAAAAAACGATACGCGGCCGGCTGGATATGCTGGTGTCCGTATTGCTGCTGCCTCTATTTTTTGCGTTGACCGGAATGCGAACGCAACTCGGCCTGTTGATTGGAAAATCGGCTTTGCTGTGGGCAGGCATCGTGCTGCTGGCCGCAGTCTTCGGTAAGATGGCAGGCGCTGCCCTGGCTGCACGCTGGACTGGGCACTCATGGCGTTTCGCGGGCGCGCTAGGTGCTCTATTGAATACGCGGGGGCTGGTTGAACTTGTCGTGCTCAACATCGCCTATAACGTTGGCGCGTTCTCCCCAACGCTCTTTTCCATGATGGTGGTCATGGCTCTGTTGACGACCATGAGCACAGCACCAATCCTCAACGTGCTCGGCATTCAAAATCAGAGCTTGATAAAGCCTTTGCCCGCAGATCACTCCGAGATGTGAAAGACGCCGGGCGACTTGATCTTTTCATTTGTGTGGGCAAGATCACAAGGTGAACATTTCGGCTGGGGAGTTCCTCCTCTTGAAGGCAAAGAGGGCAGACGTCGAGGGTCTGTTAGGGTCTGTTAAGGGTTCGATCAGCGGTCCGCCGAGTCTCCATGACTCCGAAATTGGCCATCCATGCCCGTCATGATTGAGATCGCGGTCGTAAATACGGCAGATGGCGAGAGTGCCCAGTGCTCCCCGAGATTAGCGTGCCAGCCTTTCCGACCGAGCCCAACGCCGGAGGTGTGATGATCAATTCAGGCGTCCGTTCTGTCCACGAACAGGTCTCCAGACACGGATGTGGGACTACTTCGATCTGTGGTTGCTTTCACCGCATCCTCAATTGAATAAGACAACACTGCAAACCGCGATTAAGCGCGCATTCAGGAATCGCAAGATGGAAAAAGAGGCAACGTCTATCGGACTCTCGGCGGAATTCGGCAACAATCCGGACTCGCAGGCTCTTTAAGCGCTCCGGGATCACCCAGGCACCGGAGAGTCTGACAGACAGGGTTGAAGAGCTGCGGACGTTCAATGAGGCGATTTTCGGAACTCTCGCTCAAAAATCCGAAGTATGGTGGATACTTTTGGGGATGCTGTTCCCCGAGTTCTGTGCAGTCTAGTGCAGAGAGATGCTGTGAGTGAATCCTCTATAAGTTTTTATAATTAAAATGCTTATTCGCTGGTGTGCCTTGCCGCGCAGGCCCGTGCTTAACTGCCAAAATCAGACTTAAAATCCTGTCGAAGACGGACAATACCAAAGGGCATTTGAACTGACTTGCTGAAGCTGTGGGACTGAGAATGCTGGTTCGGCAAGTTCAGCGTAGGAGGCTCAGTGCAGCAGGGTCTGAGCCGCTGCAAGCGGGCTTTCCACAATCCGGAGTGCAATGAAAGGAATGCGCGAATCAATGCGAGCGCGTGCGATTCACTGCATTACCCGACCCACGTTTCGAGTCAGCTGAATTCCTGCAAGGGACGCACCTGTATCACTTTCGTATCACAGTAGTCTTGATCGATGTCCGCTCACAATAAGTTAAGTACTTTATTATGAGTGGTGAGCTCGCTGGGGCTCGAACCCAGGACCCACGCCTTAAAAGGGCGATGCTCTACCAACTGAGCTACGAGCTCGTATAAGGCCGCTGATTCCAAAATAACACAGGGAAGGGCTTTTCACCCCGTCGTGCAGCTTGATGGGATGGATCTTCGGACCGGAAGCCTGGACCCGGACCGTAAACCCAGAATGGTCTTCTTCCCGCATCGGTACGGCATAGCGATTGTAATTTTCACTGGCAACGGGGCGTCCAGTTTTACGGGCAGGTGGTCATGAATACTGGTACGATAATAACCACGCTTTGGGGCGCCCCGAGCTGCGTGTGCCTAACCCGCGGATTGCAAAGAAAATGCAGTGGTTTGCGTGGGTGCGATGGCTGGAAAGTGGTAGGAAAATAGCTGTTCAAGTGGTATTGTTCCGGCAACAGCGAGCAACTAGGATTCGGCTAAGGAGCGCTTCCTGTTGAGCAAACCCCCGCCCTGGGATTCGACGATGCTTGAGCCGCGGGTGGGACGGAACCAGACGGGAGCAATTCCGGCATCGAAAAAATCGATGAGGGTCATATGACTGAATTCAACCCGCAGAGCGACCAGAACGCACCGCCGGAAGACGTGGCCACGCTCTATTCATGGGCGAATTTGCACGGAGCGAAATACCGGGATTTTTCGGCAGCACGGGCGCAGACGCGGGAGAAGGCGCGCTTGCGCGCCGAGCAGGCCGGGGAAGAAGAGCAAAGGCAAGACCCGGAAGAAGTTCAGTCCGCTGACGCCGGGCGCGCCGCGGAAGAGGAGTATCTGGCAGTCATGCGGGCTCGTAAACAGGAGCAGGCGCGCCTGGCCGAGCTGGCCGCTGGAGCGGCTGCCCGCCAGGCGGAACGCGCCGCGCAGCAGGCCGCGGAGGAGGAAGCACACCGCGCCGCCCAGGAGGCCGCGGAACAGGCCGCACGTTTGGAAGCAGAACAGGCGGCGCGGCAGGCAGCGCGAGCCGCCGCCGAACTCGCCGCAAAGCAAGCCGTGGAACGCGCCGCACGGATGGCCCAGGAACAGCGGGTCCAGGAACAGCAGGCCCAGGAACAGCAGGCCCAGGAACAGCGGGTCCGGGAACAACGAATCCGGGAACAACGGGCACAGGAACAAGCAGCGCAGGAACGACGGGTCCAGGAACAGCGGGCCCAGGAACAGCGTGCCCAGGAACAGCGTGCCCAGGAACAGCGTGCCCAGGAACAAGCAGCACAGGAACAACGGGCCCAGGAACAACGGGCGCAGGAACAGGCCGCGGAGGAACAGCGGGCCCAGGAGCGGGCGGCGCAACTGGCCGCGCAGAAGGCCGCCGATCGCGCCGCGGAGCAGGCCGCGCTGGCGGCAGCACAGCACCTTGCGCAGCAACGCGCCGCATGGCAGCAGCCTCAGCCTCCAGCCAGGACAGACCGTTTCCCCGCGGCCCCGCCGGCTCAACAGCCACCCAACTATCCGCTCCCGGCGCCGAACTTTGCAGGCTACGGCCAGCCGCAGGCTTACCGGCCGGCCACAACCCCGTCCAGCCAGCCCCAGTTCAGCCAATCCCAGTCCAGCCAGTCCCAGCCCAGTCCGCCGCACTTCGGCCCCCCGCGGGAGCCGAGGCCAACGGAGGAAAGTCCCATGGCGCGCAGTCTCTGGACCGCGCCCGAAGTGCGGGAACCGGCCGGCCGGCCGGCATGGCTGTCCCCGGAAGCGCCCCAGGCCCCGGCCGCCTACCTTCCCGTCACCTCGCCGCCGCCGGCGCCGGCCTCCATTCCGCCGTCCTCCGTTCCTTTGGCGCCGGAGGATACGCTGCAAGGCTCGCGCGACCGCCTCACTTCCCGCTGGTTTGCCTTGCGCGGCGTCTTCGACGGAACCCCGGCTCAGCCCGAGGCAGTTCCCGCTCCCGTAGTTTCCCGCGCTCCGGCAATGGCCATGTTTTCGCTGGCAGGCGGGGTGGGCAAAACCAGCCTGGTGGCTACGCTGGGCCGCGCTCTTTCCGCACGCGGTGAACGGGTTCTGCTGGTGGACACCGCAGCCTTCGGCCTGTTGCCCTTCTTCTTTGGCGCCACCGATCAGCGTCCCGGCCTGCTGCGCACCTTCAGCCCTCCGGGAGTGAGCAGCGACGCACCCATTCAGATGGTCACCATCGACCCCGAGGGCCTGGGCTCCGAGATACCCGAGAGCCTGAGCGGCGAAATCTCCAAGTTCGCGCGCGGAGCCAGCCGGGTGATCGTCGACCTGGCCACGGCTTCCGGAGCAACCACGCGGCGCATCATGCGCATGGCGCCCCTGGTGCTGGTGCCGGTGATTCCGGACATGAATTCGGTGGTCAGCGTCAGCTCCATTGACGCGTTCTTCGAGCACAACAGCAACCCCGCCGGCACCCCGGCCATGCCCTACTACGTCCTGAATCAGTTCGACGCTTCTCTGCCCCTGCATCTCGATGTCCGCGAGGTGTTGCGCGAGCAACTGGGCGAGCGGCTGCTGCCGTTTGCCCTGCGCCGCACCCCGGCCATGAGCGAGGCGCTTGCCGAAGGCATGACGGTGATGGATTACGCTCCCGGCTCGCCGCTGGCAGAGGACTTCACCACCCTGGCAGCATGGGTAAAGAGCCTTTCTGCGCCCGCAACAACCAGCTACCGCGGCGTTCGCTGGAGTGAACGATGACGGTAACAGGCCTTTGGCAGGATATCGGGGCCGGGGAAAATGTTTTCACCAAAATTCTTCGCCTCGCCTTCCTGCTTGCGGCGGCGGTTGTGTTCTTCTTTCTTGCGGTATTGCCTCTTACCTGGCCGCAGCAGGCAGTGTGCGGGCTGCTGACGCTGCTCATGTCGCTGGCCCTGGCGCGCAGCTCCGATTCCTACTTGATCACCCTGACGCTGATGATGATGTCCATGTTCTGCACCTTCCGCTACGGCTACTGGCGGCTGACGCAGACGGCGCACTTCTTTCAAGACCCGGCCAACCACTGGGGCGCACTGGACGCGTTCTTCATCCTGAGCCTGATCCTGGCTGAAACGTACGCCTTCATCATTCTCTTTCTGGGCTACTTTCAAACCATCTGGCCGCTGCGCCGCGCGCCCGTGGCTTTGCCGGAAGCGGAAGAAGAATGGCCCCACGTTGACGTTCTCATCCCCACCTACAACGAGCCGCTGGACGTGGTGCGCTACACGGCGCTGGGCGCGTTGAACATGGATTGGCCGGCGGAGAAGCTGCATGTCTACCTGCTCGACGACGGCCGCCGCAAGGAGTTTGAGCAGTTTGCTTTCGAAGCCGGCGTCGGCTATCGCACTCGCCCGGACAACGCGCACGCCAAGGCGGGCAACATCAACACGGCGCTGAAAAGCATGAACTCGCCATACGTGGCCATCTTCGATTGCGATCACGTGCCCACGCGCAGTTTTTTGCAGATGACGCTGGGCTGGATGCTGCGCGACCCCAACCTGGCCATGCTGCAGACGCCGCACCACTTCTATTCGCCGGACCCATTCGAGCGCAACCTGGGCCAGTTCCGCGTAATTCCCAACGAAGGCGAATTGTTTTACGGAATCGTTCAGGACGGCAACGACTTCTGGAACGCGACTTTCTTCTGCGGCTCCTGCGCGGTGTTGCGGCGCACGGCGCTGGACGAGATTGGCGGCATCGCCGTTGAGACCGTAACCGAAGACGCGCACACCTCGCTGCGCATGCAGATGAACGGCTGGGGCACGGCCTACATCAACATTCCGCAGGCGGCGGGTCTTGCCACCGAGCGGCTTTCCGCGCACGTTGGCCAGCGCATCCGCTGGGCGCGGGGCATGATCCAGATTCTGCGCACCGACAATCCGCTCTTTGCGCCGGGGCTCAAGTTTCCCCAGCGCCTGTGCTACTTCAACGCCATGTGCCATTTTCTTTACGCGGTGCCGCGGCTGATTTTTCTCTCTGCGCCGCTCATCTTTCTGCTCTTGAACCACACCAACGTTCCCGGATACTGGGCCGCCATTCTGGCCTACGCCATGCCGCACCTTACTCTATCGAGCGTTACGAACTCGCGCATCCAGGGCGAGCATCGCCACTCTTTCTGGAACGAGATTTACGAGACGGTGCTCTCGCCCTATATTCTGCTTCCGACAATGATGGCGCTCATCAATCCCAAGCTGGGCAAATTCAACGTCACGGCCAAGGGCGGCGTGGTCAAGCGGACATTCTTCGATTCCAGAATCGCGCTGCCGTTCATGATCATGCTGGTCGCCAACATCGTCGGGCTGCTGGCGGCCATTCCGCGCTTCTTCTACTTCGATCGCGAACGTCCCGGAACGGTGATCATGAACGCCGTCTGGTGCTTCTTCAACATCGTCATTCTGGGCGTTTGCACCGCGGTGGCGCGGGAGATGAAGCAGTTGCGCACCACCGTACGCATCGACATTGCGACGCCCTTCATGGCGCGCACTCCGGATGGGCGGCTGATCGCGGGAGAGACCGTCGACATGTCACCCGGCGGCAGCAGCCTCCGCTTTCCTGAAGGAGTGGAGATCGCTCCGCAAACCCCGCTCTGGCTGGCCTTCCCGTTGCCATCGGTGAATACCGAACTGCCCGCGACCGTGGTTTCAACGGAAGGATCGATCCTGCGCGTGCACTTCCAGGATCTGACCATCGCCGAGCAGGAAGTGCTGACCATGGTGCTTTATTCCCGCGCCGACTCGTGGCTGGGCTGGGGTGAGTCGCGCGAGCCCGACGACGTAATGAAGAGCATGGCCCGCATCTTCGCCATTTCATTCAAAGGCATGGCCCAGACCTTGCAAAGCCTGCTTGGCAGCCCGGACCGGAACGCGCGCAAAAAGACCATGCCGCTCACCGTGGCCAGTCTGGCAATCTTCTTCCTGCTTGGCTCGTTTTTAATCGGCGCGGGGCACAACCTCAAGGCACAGCGGCCCGGCGATCCTGCGGGAGTGCAGAATGCGGCTGCCAGCGATTACTCCTCCGCATCCGTCGTCGAGCCCGCCGTTACCGGACCTCCGGACAAGGACACCCCGGTCCCGCCGGGACAGTATCGCGACACCTTCACGCTCAACGACGCCGGCTCGCCGCAGATCGAATTGCACGGCATCGACAGCCACCACGAGATCTTTTTTACGCTGCCGCAGACCCACGTGGTCCGCTCCGCCAAGGTTCACCTCTTCTATTCATTTTCTCCCAGCCTGCTGCCGCAAATGAGCCATTTGAAGCTGATGATGAACGGCACGTTGTTCGCTACCGTGCAGCCTACGCCGGGGCAATTGGGCGGCTCAGACAGCCACATCGCCGATGCCGAGTTCACCATCCCGCCCGAACTGCTGGTGCACAACAACACGCTCACCATCCAATTCATCGGACACTACGCCATGGTATGCGAAGACCCTGCCAACACCACGCTGTGGTCGCGCGTGCATCGCAATACCTACCTCGACATTCAAGGCGATTTGCTGCCGCTGGCCGACGATCTGAAGCAGTTGCCCATGCCGTTTCTCGATCCGGCGGTCATTCAGCCGCTCAGCATCCCCATCGTGTTTGCCTCCGCGCCAAGCCTCAAGGCGATTCAGGCTTCCGGCGTGGTTTCAAGCTACTTCGGCCTCATTTCCGAGAGCCGCCCGGTGCGCTTTCCGGTGCATATCGGCGCGATTCCGCAGGGCAACGCCATCGTCATTTCAGACAGCCCCAGCAATCTTCCCGCGGGCCTGAACCTGGTGGACGTGAGCGCGCCGACGGTAGCCATGCGCACCAATCCCAACGATCCGTACGGCAAAGTTTTGGTGATTGCCGGAGCCAACGCCGACCAGGCGCTGGTCGCGGCGCAGGCCGTGGCGCTGCACAGCGACATGCTCAACGGCGCTGATACCGCTATCAGCAATTTAAGGCTTCCGGACCGCCGCAAGCCGGACGATGCGCCGCGCTGGGCGCGCACCGACCAGTCCATCGCGCTGTGGGACTACACCACTGCCGACCAGTTGCAGAGCGACGGCTCCACCCCGCTGCCCGTCTACTTCCGCATTCCGCCCGACATCTATTACCAGGGCAGAGAGGCGAACGCCAAACTGGTTCTCGATTACCGCTATAACTCGATTCCCATTGGTCCCATCTCCAGCCTGCAGGTGCGCATCAACAACGCGTTTCTCGGCTCGGTACCGCTCGTCCCCGGCCAGCAGGCCTCGCGCGAGATGAAGGTCGATGTGCCCGTTCCAGTGGTCAACCTGCGCCCCTTCTCGAATTCGCTCTCGTTCGACTTCACCTTCCAGTTGCTCAAGAAGGGCAACTGTCAGGACACCACGCCCATCAACATGCAGGGCGCCATCCTGCGCGACAGCTATCTCGATCTGCGCGGCTATCCGCACTACGCTCCGCTGCCCAACCTGGAGACCTTTTCGAACGCCGGCTTTCCTTTTACGCGCGTAGCCGACCTGGGTGAGACCACCGTGGTGCTTCCGGCCAATCCCACCGAGCAGGAGATCGAGACCTTCGTCACGCTCATGGGACACTTCAGCCGCCAGACCGGCTTTCCCGCGCTGCGCGTCACCGTGGCCGGCGTGGATTCGTTGCTGGAAGGCGCAAAGACCGACTTTCTCATCATCGGCACCGGCGACGACCAACAGGCCTTCGAAAAGCTGAACGATAACCTTCCCGTCGCCCTGCGCAGCGGCCAGGTGCAGGTGCGCGACACGCAGGGCTTTTTCGCACCCGTACTGCACAAGGCATGGTGGAAGGTGCAATCGGACGAGCACTCGGAGAGCGGCGAACTCACCGCCGGCGGCACGCCCGACGGAGTGATTGAAGGCATCGAGTCGCCCTATGGTCCCGGCGGCGACCGCAGCATCGTGGCCATCCATTTCAAGGATGCGGCTTCCTTTGAACCGTTCATGGCCGCATTCCTCAAGGTGCAGCAGTCCAGCGAAATCTCCGGCTCGGTTTCCGTGCTGCACGGCGCGCAGTTCCAGTCCTTCCGCATCGGCGCCAATGTTTATCACGTAGGCGTTCTGCCCTGGTGGACGCGCCTCAACCTGTGGTTCATGGAAGTGCCGTGGCTGGTGGTGGTGGTGGCCATGATCCTGTGCCTGATGCTGGCCGTGTGGACCCGGCAATGGCTGCGCGTCAAGGCCAGGGCGCGGCTGCGGATGATTGAAGACTGAGGGGCTGGGAACAGGGAACAGGGATCAGGGAATAGAGATTAGGGAACAGGGAATAGGGAGCACCCGCACGAGGTTCTGTTTTGAATGGGCCGGTTTTAACCGCGCCCAAAGCTGGCTCAGATGGTGAGTCGGGCTCCAGCCCCCGCGAGGGAATGCCCATCCATTCCTGAAGATCGCTCATGGTTGAAGCGGGTTGCGGAAAAACTTCGGGTTGAGCCTGGAAGTGTCAGGGCACGACTTCAGTCGTGCCGAAGAAGGCCAATGACAGCGAGGGCTTTAGCCCCTGAGGGATGGTTCCCGATCATCTCCCGCTGGTTGAAACTCTTTCGTTGCTTGATAGCTTTGCGCGAGCGTCTTCGGCTCTGCCGCCGGACGCTACAATTGAATCGCCGCTCAAACCCAAATTGGAGAACCGCTGCAATGGGCCTACGGACGCACCGGCCGGGCAAGCATTGGTTGCTGATCGCCCTGCTCATGGCGCTCTGTCCGGCGGGGGGCTGCAACTCGGGTTCGTGGCCGCTCTGGGAGTCCTACAAAGCGCACTTCATCGACGCCCAGGGCCGGGTCATCGATCACACCGGTGGCGACCGCACCACCTCCGAAGGCCAGGCCTACGCCCTGTTCTTCGCCCTCGCCGACAATGACCGCCCGACCTTCGACCGCGTACTCGCCTGGACAAAAACCAACCTCGCCAACGGCGATCTAGCCACCCATCTGCCTTCATGGCTATGGGGCAAGAGCGCGACCGGCGAATGGAAGACCCTCGACCCCAACTCCGCCTCCGATGCCGATGTGTGGATGGCCTACACGCTGATTGAAGCCGGCCGCCTGTGGAACGCGCCCGCCGATACCACCCTGGGCCGCGCGATGATGGCGCAGATCGCCAAGCGCGAAGTCTCCAACCTGCCCGGCTTCGGCCCTTTGCTCATGCCCGGCCCCAGCGGATTCCAGCAGAAGCAGACCTGGACAATAAACCCCAGCTACATGCCGCTGTTTCTCTTTGAGCGGCTGGCAACGGTCGACCCCGCCGGCCCCTGGCGGCAGATCGCGCTCGATATTCCGCTCATGCTGGAGCAGAGCGCCCGCCACGGGTTCGCGATGGACTGGGTCAACTACATTCCCGGCGACGGATTCTATCCCGCGCCGCCCATCGAAACCGGCAACAAGGACAGCGAGCAGTCCGGCGGCAGCTACGACGCCATCCGCGTTTATCTGTGGGCGGGAATGATTTCGAGCGAGGGTACCATTCGCGCCCAGATACTCAGCGACCTTCCCACTATGAGCGTCTACCTTGCCAATCATGATGCCCCCCCTGAAAAGGTCAGTGACCAGGGCATCCCTTTGGCGCAAGATGGACCTGTAGGATTCTCGGCGGCGGTGCTGCCTTACCTGCGGGCCTTCCCCGACCAGGGACGTCTCAGTGCCCGGCAGACAGTGCGCATGAGCCGGATGCGCGACCCCGTTACGGGATTGTACGGAAAGGATTTGGCATACTACGACCAGAATCTTGCCCTGTTTTCCACCGGCTTTCTGAGCGATCGATTTCGGTTTGGGTCGGGCGGGGAACTGAACGTAGAATGGAAGCGCCGATGAGCGTGTTTCACGGGGCGTTTGGAAGGGGCGCGAGGGTTGCGGGCTGCCTGTTTTTGGCGCTGCAGCCAGGGCTTGCTCAAAATGCCGCGCACAAGCCTGCCACCAGCACTCCGGAAGCTACGCGGACTCTTCTCATTGAAAAAGCTCATGCCCTGGAAGCGCGCGGCCGTCCGGACATGGCCATTCAGCTTTGGCAGCAGATTCTTCTCTCCGACCCCAACAATGTCGAGTCGCTCGCCGGTCTCGCCCGGGACCTGAAACTCATCGGCTCCGACAAGTCCATCGATGCACTCGACCGCCTGCGCAAGGCAAGCCCCAACAGCCCCGACATCGCCAGGATCGAAGGCCTCGCCAGCACCCGCGCCGAGAGCGCCTCGCTGCGCCGCGCGGGAGATCTCGCCCGCCAGGGCAAGGTCGAGGACGCCATGCGCGTTTACAAGCAGTTGTACGGCGATCGCCCGCCCGACGGCGATATCGCGCTGGCCTACTACCAAACCCAGTATGGAACCGCCGGCGGCAAGGCCGAAGCGATTGCCGGAATGCGCGCCGCGGCCGGACGCAACCCCGGCGATCCGCGTTTTGCGGTCGAGCTGGGCATCATGCTCACTTACGACCAGAAGAACCGAGCCGAAGGCATCCGCATTCTACGCGAGCATCCCAAGGACGCAAACGCGCAGGCCGCGCTGCGCAAGGCGCTGGTATGGGACGCGGCCAATCCCGCATCGGCGGCCGAGTTGCGCGAGTACGTCAAGGAGCACCCCAACGACACCGAGCTGGCCGGCCGTCTGAAGCAAGATGAAAGCAAGCTGGCGCAGATGAACTCCGGCATTGCGCGCACGCCTGCCGAGCGCGCCGCCTTTGCGGACCTCAATGCGCACCATCTCGACGAAGCGGAAAAGCGTTTCACGGTCATTCTGAATGAAGAACCCAACAACGGTCGCGTGGCCGCCGGCATGGGTTTTCTGCGCATGCAGCAGAACAATTTCGCCGACGCCATCACTTATCTCGACCGCGCCGAAGCCAACGGCTTCAAAGCGAAAACCGTCGAAGACGCGCTTACCGCATCGCACTTCTGGATGGTGATGGGCGAGGCATCGCAGGCATTCGCCGCCAATCAACTCGGCGTAGCCGACGAAAAGTATCGCGAAGCTCTCGTCATGCGTCCGCGCTCGCCGGAAGCGCTCAACGGCCTGGCCGGCCTGCTCCTCAAGCAGCAGCAATTTGCCGGCGCGGCTCTTATCTACGACCAGTTGGTCAGAGTGCAGCCCAATTCGACCGACGGCTGGCGCGGCCTGTTCCTTTGCTACGCGCGCAGCAGCCAGAGTGACAAGGCGCTGGCGGTTGAGGCGCGCATTCCGCCCGCGGCCAAGTCCGCACTGACCAAGGACGCTGAATACCTGCGCACCCTGGCCACTCTTTATCAGGCCGCGAACCGCCCCGCCGACGCGCAGCGCGTGCTGGCTCAGGCGCTGGCCCTTCCGTTTCCCGGCAGCGGCGCCACTCTCACCGCCGACACAAAGCTTGAGTACGCCGGCATCTTGATGCAGGCCAGGCGCTACGACCAGGCCCTGGCGCTCTTCGCGCAGTTGCTTGCGGACGATCCCGGCAGCCTCTCCGCCTGGGTGGGCCTGATCGGCGCGCATCACGAGATGCAGCAGGACACAGCGGCCCTCGACGACGTGCAGCGGATGCCGCCCGCCGTCTACGAGGCCGCGCTCGGCGATCCGGCATTTCTCACCCTGCTCGG
>Ga0302325_10015130_pt1 | contig 16406 bp, 20 predicted proteins | sample Palsa_T0_2_FD_201948 | JGI IMG/M metagenome (GOLD analysis project Ga0302325, IMG submission 201948) | Peat permafrost microbial communities from Stordalen Mire near Abisko, Sweden - Palsa_T0_2 | ecosystem: Environmental > Terrestrial > Soil > Palsa > Peat permafrost | place: Sweden: Abisko... | reverse complement strand
GACCTCTAGGGCTCCCAGATTGATGTGCTTCACGATTTCTGCTCTCCCTTATGGATCGTCTTCTCTCGGGCCGAGGCAACCCCGATCATGTTGCCCTCGGTAGCGCCGTGCCAGTGCTCCTGGCCCGGCGGGGTCCAGACGGTGTCCCCGCGGCGTGTGTTTAGGACTTCCTCGCCAACAAAACTGGTGGTCGCTCCGGGTACGGTACACGCCGCGTTGATTCCGACCTGGTGCAAGTGCTGCGAGAACGGCGGTCCGCAGAACCGCGGGATCGTTCGAGCGGAGCGCCGGGAAAGCGGGGCCCACGCTCGAGACCGCACGCCACGCGATGCGGTACTCGATCACGCGAATTGGTGGCATCGGCCCATGGGCGACAAGCCCGGCTCACTGATTTATCCGGACGGCGAGCTCGCTAGAGCCAAGGGGCGAGGTAGACGGCAGACGAGGGTCTGGTCGGGGCTCACGTCCGGCGGAAGTGGCGGACCGACCGACATCCGGCTGACGTCACTCGATTCCGAGCGCGACACGCAACGGCGGGCCGACGATGACGGTGCCATGCCGTCTGGTGGCTGCCTTGATGCCGTCGGGCTGCTCGGGTCCGGCCGGGACCCGCGCCATGTCCTCGATCATGGGGAATAGCCCTCCCGGCGTCATGACGTTGACTGCCCGAACCAGATCGTCGCCGTTGTGCACGTTGTCGAAGGTGTGCGGCATCCGGGGTGGGATGCTGATGAACTCGCCGGGCCCGAGGTCGAGGATCTCTTCGCCGGCCTGGAGCGTCAGCACTCCTTCGAGGACATAGAAGGTGTCGTCTTGTTCTTCGTGGTAGTGCAACGGTGGTCCGGTTCTGGGCGCGAACGTGGCGACCATGAAATCGAAGCGTCCCGCGGTGTCGTGCCCGGCCGCCTTGAACAAGTGCGGGCTTCCGAAGGCCAGCTGACCCTCGTCTGCCTTGGTCAGGAGATACCCGCCAGTGCTAGCCGGCGTGGTGTCCGTCGTGAGTCTCGTCATGTGTCCTCCTCTGGATTTTGTTGGAACGGGTGCGAAGGATACAGCTTGCGCAAAAATGCGACCCGGGGCTTGCAGCGGGGCGAACTGCTCCGAGAACCCACGGTTGGCGAACTGCAAAAATGGAGCATCCTGTTTGCCATCAACGGCGGCTCATCGTGGGGATGGGGTGGTTGGCGCGGATCAGGTCTTGGGGGTCGACGCTTGTCTTGATTCGTCGCAGCCGTTGGTAGCTCGACTCGTCCCAGAAATTTGCCGAGTCGGTGCGGGATTCGGCGATGTTGAGGTACATGCGGCGAGCAGCCCAGGGACCAAGGGCCGCCTGTACGGCGCGGACCTGGGCGCGGACATGAGTCTCCATCTCCTGAGCGGGCACCATGCCGGCGGCGAACATCCAGTACTCGGCGTCGATGGCAGCAAGTGCACCACCGCTTGGGTCAGGACGGCCCAGCTGTCCGCCAAGGTGCCGCAGCTCGATGGAGAGCAGAGCGAGGTCGGAGTCTTCACTGGCGATCTCAACGAAGGCGTCGACAGCGTTGGGTGGCAGCTCGGCGAGCAGCAGCCCACCGGCCGCGGCGGGTACCGGATGGGGAGGGTCCATATGGAGCTGTGTGAGCTCCTGGATCGGGACCGATTGGATCGTGTCCATGTGCGGTCCCAGCGCCCGAAGAGGAGCAAGCAGCTCATCCGCCACCGCTAGCTCGCCGACGTGATACACGTGGACGACCGCGAACGACCTGCCGCGCAACTGCTCGGGAAGATCGGGGTCCGGCGGCAGCCGTAGGAAGCGGCCCATCGTCGTCAGCTCATCGGGCAATGATCGGTCGGCGGTCAGATCGCGCCAGGCGTGCAGCACCTCGCCACCGCGCTCAATCGGGTAGAACAATGCGCCCGCATAGGCGCGCTGGAGCGGGAGCAGCTCGAGTTCGAGCGCAGTGACGATCCCGAGGCTGCCCCCGCCGCCGCGCAGAGCCCAAAACAAGTCCCGGTCGTGACGTTGGTCACAGCGAACCAGCCGACCATCGGCGGTGACGACCTCGATCGCTCGCACCGAATTGGCACATAGCCCGAACTTGCGTCCAATCAAGCTGCAACCGCCACCAAGCGTGTACCCGACCACACCCACATCGGCCGCTGAGCCGACAAGCCCCGCCAGACCGTGCGCCGAGGCTGCTTGGACCAGCTCGATCCACAGGACGCCCGCCTCAACCCGCGCCATCCGACGATGCGCGTCGATGTTGATCTCGCGCATCCGTTCGGTCTTGAGCAAGATCGTCTGGTCGAGCGGACCGAGCGGCCCGGCGTTATGGCCGGTGCCCTGCGGCGCGACCTGCCATCCTCGCTCCGCGGCGAGCTGGACCACGGCTGCGACGTCTGGCGCGGACGCAGGAAACGCGACCGCTGCCGGCCGCTGATCGACCGCAAGGTTCCAGGCGAGTCTCGCCTCGTCGTAGCGCGGATCCTCCGGGGTCAAGATCTCTCCCCCGGGCGTTGCGAGGGTCCGGCCGGGGGACACGGCGGTCACGTCGGTAGTGGACATCGGTTCCACGCCTTCCTGTGTGTCGGCCGCCTGTTTCCGGTGGCCACGAGCGTTCCGAGACCCCATCATCGGCCAGCGCCGACCAGGTGGCATCGGCCAGGTGGCCGATTTGGCAGGGTGATCCGGTCAGCCGCAGCTAGTCGGTGGAGCCCGCGTCGTGACTGGCCACCCAGGCGGCGATCTGCACACGCGAGTCGAGTGCCAGTTTCTCCAGGATGTGAGAGACGTGGGTCTTCACCGTCGCCCCCGAGACGAACAGCTCGGCAGCGATCGCCCGGTTCGAGAGGCCGGTCGCAACGAGCCGCGCCACCTCGAGCTCGCGAGCGCTCAGCTCACCCGTGCTCCCCGAGGCAGACGACGATGGGGCCGGCCGGTCTACAGGGGGCGTGTCTTCGAGTGCGACGGTCACCGCGTGTGCGTAACTCAGCGAGTAGCCCTGCTCCCAGCATTTGCGGTAACTGGCCTCGTCCAGGCCAGCAATGATCGCAGCCTCGCACGCGTCGTGGTGACTCTGCATGTAGGGCACCAGGATGATGCCCTCCTCTTCAATTAACGCCGCACTGGCGCCGAGCAGCGACGACGCACGCTCCAACCGTCCAGAGCAACCTGCCACGAAGGCAAGACCTTCAAGAGTCATGGCCATGCCCCAGCGGTGACCGATCGAGTTGTTGATCCGGACAGCCTCCTTGAGTCGGGCCTCGCCGGCCGGAGCGTCTCCCAACTGCACCTCGACCGTCCCCAGCACCGAGCTCAGAACTCCTCGGACCCACATCTCGCCAACTTGCTCGCAGGCCTCCAACCCTTCGGCAGCCAGACGCCGAGCCTCGCTGAGCCGGCCCGTGCCAGCGGCCGCGAGGACGAGAAAGTACAAGACGATGCCTAGCCCGACGGGATCCTCCACCCGGAGCATTCTCTCGTGCGATTGGGCGAGCAACTCGCCCGCCATCGTCGGCTCCCCAAGCCTCAGGCGAACCAGGCCGAGCCCGAAGAGCGCATACGCCAGCGCTCGCTCTGCCCCGGCCTGCTCAGCGACCCGGCGAGCCTCCTCGCAGGCGACAAGCGCCACCTCAAAGTCGCTGGTGGCCTGGGCCAAAAACCCTGACGCCCATTTGGCCATGGCGCGAGTCTCGGTTGGTGCCGGGCACACCTCGAGGAGCATCTCGAGCCGCCGCCGCCCGGCTCGGTAGCGACCACGCACCATGCAGTACACGAAGAGATCGGCCGCTAGCTGCAGCCCGATCTCCGTGTCAGGTTCTGACACGGCGAAGAAGTCAAGCGCCGCCTCGACGTTCGCCCACTCCACGTCGAGCGCGTCGAGCGCCTCGGCCTGCGCCGCGGTACCCCACCATGGCGGGTAGCCACCCGAAAACCGTTCGGCATACCAGACCGCGTGGGCGGCCGCCAGCGTGGTCTCCTCGCCAGCTTCCGCCAGCCGCTGAGCACCATACAGACGCAACGTCTCGAGCAGCCGGTAGCGTCCGCGGCGGCTGCCGTGCTCCATTGTGACGATCGACTTCGCAACCAGGCTGCCAATCAAATCGACGACCTGCCCGTACTCGAGCCCCGACCCCGAGCAGACGTCCTCGGCCGCCCGCAGGCCGAAATTGCCGGCAAACACGCTCAGCCGCCGCCACAGGATCCGCTCCTCCGCGCTCAAGAGCTCGTGACTCCAATCGACGGCGGCCTGCAAGGTGTGTCCGCGCTCAGGTCCGATCCGATGTCCGCGAGCGAGCAGTGCGAGCCGGTCATCGAGGCGCTCGCGCAGTTCCTCGGCCGTCATCGAAGCGAGCCGCACAGCCGCCAGTTCGATTGCCAGCGGCAATCCGTCAAGCCGCCGGCAGACCTCGCTTGCTGCCTCGAGGTTCTCGGCTGTCAAGACGAAGTCCGGCGCGACCGCGGCCGTCCGTTCTGCCAGAAGCCTCAATGCGGCGGCATGCCCACCGGCCGGCAACACATCGGTGTCGCTCGGGACCGGCAGGCCCGAAACTGCGACGACGGCCTCACCCGGCACGTCCAGCCGTTCGCGGCTCGTGCAGAGCACCCGCAGCCCCGCACAGGCCGACAGCACCGCTCCCAACAGCGTCCGACACCCGTCCAATACATGCTCGCAGTTGTCCAGCACCACAAGCGCCCGCCGCTCACGCAGGTAGGCCACGAGGGACTCCATGATCCCTTCGTCCATCCGCTCCTGAACGCCGGTTGAGCGCGCGACCGCGTACGGGACCAGATCGGGACTGTCGAGCTCGGCGAGCTCCACCATCCACGCGCCATCCGGGAACTTGCGACTCAGCGAATGTGCCGAGTGCAGGCCCAAGCGGCTCTTGCCGACCCCACCCGGACCCGTCAGCGTGATCAAGCGGGCGGACGCCAAGAGCCGCCTGATCTCTACCAGCTCAGGCTCGCGCCCGATGAAACTAGTGGGTTCTAGCGGAAGACCCGCCATGCCTGGGATGGTAACTGATGCGGGCCATTAGTTCCTAGGTGCTGGTGCCGTGGTCGCGTTGCGTAACTCGGGGCGCTGACGTTCTGGCGCCGCGCCACGAGGATGAATTCCGAGACGATGTGCGTCCCATAGCCTGGGCCGATGGAGACATGGGAAGCCATCAGGGCCCGCCGCAACGTCCGCACCTACCAAGAGCGGCCCATCGCCGCCGGCGACCTCGACCGGATCCTTGAAGCCGGCTGGCGATCCCCATCGGCATCCAACCGTCAGCCGTGGGACTTCGTGGCGGTGACCGAGCGTTCCCAGCTCCAGGAGCTCACCACGGTGTGGGTAGGAGCCCGGCATCTGGCCGAGGCGGCCGCCGCGGTGGTGATGACCCTCCGGCAGCCGGAGCAAGAGCGCTACCTCACCATCGACCAGTACGACCTGGGCCAGGCGACCATGGCCATGATGCTGGCCGCCACCGACCTGGGCATCGGTTCAGGCCACTCGGCCATCGGCGACCAAGAGGCCTGCCGGCGCATTCTTGGCATACCCGAGGACCGGATATGCGCCTACATGCTGGCCCTGGGCTATCCAGCCGACCGACCCCTCAAGCCGATCGCCCACCCCGACCGCCGCCCGTTCGACGACGTCGTCCACCGGGGCCACTGGTAGCCGCCCAGTCAGGGACCCGTCCGTATTCTCGATCGCGCGCTACTGGTCGGCTCGGGCAGGGCGTGGCATGGTGGGGCGATGGTGAGCCCCGCCGGTCGCAAGTGGGAGAAGGTGCGGAACTACGCGCTCGGCCTTCCCGAGGCGTGGGAGGACCACCCCTGGGGCGAGGTTGTCGCGAAGGTCGGGAAGAAGATCTTCGTGTTCTTGGGCATGCCCGATTCCGACCCGGTCCGGGTGTGCGTCAAGCTAACCGACTCGCACCACCACGCCATGTCGATCCAAGGCGCCGAGCCGGCCGGTTACGGGCTGGGAAGGTCCGGTTGGGTGCTGGTGCCCGTGGAACCTGTACCGGTGGACCTTATCGAGGAATGGGTCGAGGAGAGCTACCGCAACGTCGCGCCCAAGAGGCTGATCGCACAACTGCGAGGCTGACACGACGCGTCGCGCTGGGCTGGCCGAGTGACCGATAGGCGCTGCCCTCGGCCCGTAACTCGGCGGATTATGGAGCGCAGGTTCTGTTTACACCTACTCACGCCTCGGTGCCGCGAGTAACCGTGGATACCGATCTCGGAGCTGGGCCCGTCGGCCAACCCGAAGTCGGGGCGTCGAGGGCGTCGGCCTATACGGGCATTCAACCCTTTAGCCGATGCGGGCGGCCTGCCCGCCGTCTACAGGTAGCACTACGCCGGTGATAAAGCCGGCTTCATCCGAATGAAGGAACAGGCTTGCGTATGCCACATCCCAGGCGGTGCCCATCTTGCGGCGTAGCGGCACCAACTGGTTGCGGAAGTCGCGTACCTGGTCACGGGTCATCCCCTGTGCTTCGGCGGTCCCTTCAACGGCCATTGGGGTATCCATGAGGCCGGGCATGATCGTGTTCACCCGGATACCGTGACGCGCGTTTGACATAGCCAGCGACTGGCCCAAAGCATTCATCCCCGCTTTAGAGATCTTGTAGGCGGTTAGCGGCGTAGAGGCCACTGCAGCCAACGACGACACATTGACGACACTCCCACTGCCCTGATCCCTCATGACCGGCACGACGGCCTGGCAAGACAGCAGGCATCCCTTCAGGTTCACGTTCAGTATTCGGTCGAAGGCTTCCTCTTCTAGACGAAGGGGGTCAGCGTCACCCGTCCCGATGCCGACGTTGTTGTGAAGGAAATCGATCCTGCCGAATGAGTCGACGCACGCAGCAGTGAACCTTGCGCAATCAGAGCGGCTGGTCCAATCCGCTTCGCAACACTCGGCTGTCCCGCCTTCGACCCGAATCGTCTCTGCCGTCTCCTGAGCCGAGTCCAGCCGGCGATCCACTAGCAGCAATCGAGCGCCCTCGCGGGCAAACAGGATGGCGGCAGCTCGCCCGTTACCGACCGTCTCGCCAGGCGTTTGCCCCGCTCCGACCACTATCCCAACCTTGCCCGACAATCTCGGCGTCACGGCTTGCAAACCTACGCGCCTCGAACGCGCCGCACATCCAATCTTCCCGGCCTTGGCGGATTGACGTCAAGATCCAGTCCTCGGGTACCCGGTGAGCCCAGAATCGAGTTGCACTCCCCCAGCGTTCAGGGTCATGGCGACATGTGATAGTGCCCAACCAACATGGGAAGCTCTAGCAGCTTCTGCGTGTCGTAGACATCGCCGAGGGAAACCAAAGTTAGCTCGGTGATGCAATAGTCCTCGTGGAGCTGGTCGGGCAACCTGCAGCGGAGTCGAGTCGAATGGGTTCCAGTCAGCGCTGGAGCGGGCCGGGATAAGAAATATTTCCTCATCGGTCAAACCGGCGGAGCGCCCTACGTCCGATCCGGCGACCTAAACCCCCATCGAGTAGAGCCCCACCAGACAGCGTCCTCTCAGACGTGCCGATCCGCGCCTCTCCGTGATGGGGCGGAGCCGGCTTCCCGGGCGCGCGTTTTGGAGTCTGAGCATCGGAGGAACCGGGGCGGTCCAGACAATTAGGTCGTCATCTAACCCGGATTCGTGCGTAGTCTCGTTGACGGGAACGACGAGTAGATGACCTTCTTCGAACTGCAAGCGATCGACCCCTACGAGGCGCGATTCAAGGTGATCGCCACACTGTTCTTATTGAGCGAGCTCAGTGTGATCAAGGACAGGGAGGCACACTCGGAAAAGGTTAAAGCGTTGGACTGCGCGAGGTCGCTTCCATCGAAGCGAACCGCTCGTGCTGGGTCTCGGCTCGTGCGGCCGCCTAGGTCGTGTTAGAGCATGGCTAAGTGATAGAACGTCGTTCCGGGCGGCTTGGGCAGAAACCTCCGCGGCGGGAGCCTCGTAGACAGAAGGGTCGATACGCGCTCCACTGAAAAATCGAACGGGCGGGGCGCCTGTTCGGGTAATTTTCCTTGCTCGCCGGCACGGTCATGGCAGCATGTGCCCCCAGAAAGGGGCGTGCTCGATCCTCAACGTAACTTTCGACTGTGCTGACGGTGAGCGGCTCGCTCGCTTCTGGAGCGACGTGACCGGATGGGCGTGGTCGAAGCAGGAGATGCCCGGAAATCCGTTCTGGGTCGTCGGCGACCCCGACAGCACCGCGACCCGGCTGGTGTTTGTGGAAGTGGCAGAGCCGAAGTCCGTCAAGAATCGGGTGCATGTCGATCTGCTTCCCAGTGAGGACTCCCCCGCAGACGAACTGGACCGCATCGTGGCACTCGGAGCGACGATCGTCGATGACCTGCGAGGCGCGACACCCGGAGGGTGGGTCGTAATGGCGGACCCCGAAGGCAACGAGTTCTGCCTCGAACGCGCCTGAACCGCTTTGGTCCACATCCGAGTACCTGGGGATCAGTCTTGCCGTACTATCCAGCCCAGAACGACATGACGGCGGTCAGCGGGCGGCTCGGAGTCGGCGCTCTTAGGATTCGGCGCTATGGGCGATCTCTTTGAGGCTCCCGCATCCTTGCAGTCGGACGGCCGCCGGTCTTGCCTCGGCCCTGTGGACTCGCTGACCTGGCTGTTCTGGGAGGGTTTGGCCGGTGGTGCCTGAACCTGCGCTCGAAGGTCTGGCACACGTCGATCATGGCTTCGTGAAAGGCCACGCCCATCTGCAGGGTCAGGAGGGGGTACACGTTGCCTTCCTCCGCCGCATCCCGGCCGGTGGGCTCGACGGCCTTCAATGCCGCTACGCGCTCCTCGCTGCGCTGCCTCGTGGCACGGAGTAGGCGCACCGCCTCTTGGTGGTCGAGGGCGTCGGCGAAGAACAGCTTGACCAGCGCGATGTCCCGCAGCTCGAAGGGCATGGGCTCGTCGCGGCTCAGCCAGGCCCGGAGCGCAGCCTCACCTGCGGCGGTGATCTCGTAGGCGCGCCTGGGGCGCTGACCCTGCGGATCGGCGTTCCCGACGATGAGCCCGGCCTGCTCGAGGCGTTCCAGGCTGGGATAGATCTGCGCCTGGGAGATGGTCCAGAAGAAGCGGATCGAAAGCTCCACCGTCTGCTTGATCTCGTAGCCCGACCGGGCCCCGAGGCGCACCATGCCGAGCACCACGTACGTGGGCGGTGTCAGGTCGATGTCGTTCGGCTGCGAATTGCTGCGCTTTGCGGTCCGTCTATCGATCATACTAACCTGTTAACGTAACATATCTCGCTTGTGAGGTGACACTGCCATGGCTTCCATCGGACCCAGCTCGCCCACCTTGGCCCTGCGAACCGCCATGGAGGCAGGGGACGTGGCGGGAATCGTGGACTCGTTCGCCCCCGATGCCGTCCTACACTCGCCCTTTACCTCCAAGCTGGTCTTCACCGGGCGCGAGCAGATCGGCCCGGTCGTCGAGGTGATCCTGGAGATCCTTCAGGGCCTCCGCTACACCGAAGAGGTCTGCAGCGGGGACACGGGCTTCCTCGTGTCGGAGGCCCGCGTGGGGAACCTGGACATTCAGATCGTCGACTATTACCGATTGGGCGCCCGCGGCAAGATCCAGGAGTTCACGGTCTTCTTCCGCCCCTTGCCGGCTACCGCCGCTGCCCTGCGGCGTATCGGTGCCGGGCTCGGCCGCCGCCACAGCCCTGCGCGAGGTGCCCTGGTCTCGGCCCTGGCCGCCCCGATGGCTGTCATGGCCCGCACCGGCGACAGCCTCGGCGTGCGCCTGGTCCGTCCGTAAGCCGACGCGTAGCGCGGAACCTAGGGCGGCCTAATGGCGACTGTGCTGATGACCTGCCGCTCGCCGCTCCTGCACCGCGGCCAGTGACGACTGAAGTTCTTCCTTACCAGGGCAGGTGCACGATCCTTGCCAGTCGGCCTCAGGCACGCCGGGCTGCTCTGACAGTGGGCACTCGTCATGGCACTGACAAGAACAGAGAACCACTTGCTCTCGGATGGTTGGGCTGGACCCCAACCCGACCCAATGACCGCACTGAGCGTGGCGCTTCGAACCCGCCTTCGAACGGCAGTACGGACTGGTTGTCGTGGGACCGAAGTCTCCGGCCGCGACCTGTTGCACATCATCAGCCTACGGGTATTGGCCAACTGCCGCGGCCGCTAGACACTCTGTCCCGCGCCCGCGGCTAGAAGGAGGCCAACGGGAATGGCGCGACAGAGTCGGCAGGCGCGCTCCGAGCAGAGGTGGGCTCAAGCCGGTGCCCGGCGGCCAGAGTATCGTTCGTACCCGATCCGAATGTTCGCCGCAGGGAGGGCGATACCGTGCGCCTGGCTGGGGCCGACGTACTGCGGTCCCTCGTAGCACCAACCCCGCGTTTCTGGCTGGGCGTTCCGATCCGCCTCCGCGCTATCCCAAAAGGCGTTGGCCGCAACCGCTTCCATTCGCTTGGGCCTCTTCGACGGGCTTGGGGGTCTGTCACGTCGACTCGCCACGGTTTACCCCGCAAGAGGCCGACGACGAAGACCGGGAGTCCAATCAGACCCCTTCCTGCGACAACGCCAATGATTGGCATCGTCCGCCCGGCTGGGGTTGTTAGTATGGGTCTTCCAGATGCCCGGATTGATGCACTCGTAAGAGTGTCGCCACGCATGTCGGCGAGGTAGTCTCCACGGTGGGCGCCGGGCATTGGCGTGATCGCCGCGACCTGGTCAACCCACATGCAGTGGGCCTCGCTTCGTGGCAGCGATAGCGTGCGATTGGTGGAATACCTAGAGGCCGCAAACGAGGTGGGCAACTGGTTGCTGAGTACGGCCGACCACCGCGCCAACGGGTGGACGTGGCCCGTTCGACCGACGGTCGGCCTGGAGGGGGACATCGGACTTTGGGGAGGTATGGCAGGTCCGACGTTGTTCTTCGTTGAGGCGTATCGCACCACCGGCGATGAGAAATGGCTGTATGCAGCACGGGAGGGCGCCCGGTGGATGGACGGCCATGTCGACGAGGCTGCGGCAGGCTGGGCCGGATGCGGATTGTTTACCGGCGTTGGCGGCTGGGCACTCGTGCTTGATGAGCTGGCCAATGCAAGCGGCGACGAGGAGGTGTCAGCATCGTCGAGCTCGGTGTTCGAGGTGATACTGGCTGCGGCCGAGACCGACAGTTCAGGGGTGCATTGGCACGGCTTGAGCGAGATCTTGTGGGGCACAGCCGGTATCGGCTGCCTGCTCCTCTCGCTCGGCCATGAGCACGTGGGCGACCGGGCGCTGGATTACGCCATGCGGGCAGGCGATTGGTTGCTCGTCCACGCCGAGGAGGCACCCACGGGCATCCGATGGGGACTCGGCCCGGCCTATGACGAGGCGTATCCCGACCGTGCTGGCACCCGCTTCCCCAACTTCGCCCACGGTACGGCCGGCATTGCCTTCTTCTTAGCGCGGCTCGCCCAGGAGACCAACGAGGTGAGGTTCCTGCACGCGGCCATTGCTGGCATGGAGTGGGTGCTCAGTACGACGCGCATTGAAGGCGACTCCTGCGCTGCTTATCATCACGAACCGGACGGGACCGATTTGTACACGCTCGGGTGGTGTCACGGTCCGCCCGGCCTGGCCTGGACGTTCCGCCAGCTCGAGTTGACCACTGGAGGCCAAGAGTGGCGGACGTGGATCCGGCGTGCCGCGCGGGCAGATCGGAACAGTGGTATTCCGGAGCAACGCGAACCCGGATTTTGGGACAACGTCGGGCGGTGCTGCGGATCCGCCAGCGTGGCGGAGTTCTTCTTGGACCTACACCGTCTCGAAGGACACGACGACGACCTCGCCTTCGCCCAACTGATGGTTGATGACCTGTTGGCACGGGCCATCGTCGACGAAGAGGGCATGCGGTGGTCAAACTACGAGTTTCGGGATCCAGAACCCAACCTGCCGCCAGAAACGACCTACATGCAAGGCGCCGCTGGTATTGGGTCGACTTTGCTGCGCTTGCATCGCCATCTGTCGGGCGACCAGTGGGTAGTGCGATGGCCGCACGCTCCCACGTGGTAACCAGGAGCCAAGAATGTATGCGACTCCAACCACGGCGAGGTCACTGGCCAATAGAGCCGTGACATTCGAGCTACTCCAGAGCTCTCTATCGCAGGCCATCAGGAGACCACGTGACCAGCCCTGTCCGGCGAGGCCGGGCGATATCGGCGCTCGGTATCGCCCGGCAGGAGTTTGGGGGTTAGCGGGCGGCGCCGGTGACGAAGGCCGCCACGACGTAGGTGGCGTGGCGGTCCAAGGAGGGCAGGGCCCGGTCGTAACGCATGGTGGTGCGCGGGTCAGCATGACTGGCGGCTTCTTGGACGTCACGCAGCGGCACCCCTGCGTCGAGGGCGGCGGTGATCAAGGAGTGCCTGAGACTGTGAGGAGACTCTCTTGGCAATCCGAGCCCTCCGAGCCAGGCGCTTGACCATGCGGTCCGCGGCATAACGGTCCATCCGGGCGCCCCCAGCCCCAAGAGATATCGGCCCCGCATCCCGTTCACCGATGTAGAGGTCCAGGAGCCGGGAGGTACGAGGCGCCAATGGCACTGCGCGCTCACTAGCCGGCGCCAGGCGCTCAGGTACCGTGTGCCGAGGAGGACTTGCATGGCCGACCCTGACCGCCGAAGCCCGCTGCTGGCTTCGTATGAAAACGCCGCGGAAATCGTCTCAGCAATAGACTTCGAGCGGCTCGGCCACCCGACGCCATGCCCCAAATATGACGTGGCCGGACTGATCGACCACCTCGTCGAAGCGGGCCACAGGGCGGCCGCTCTCGGCCGAGGGCAAGCGCCCCCGCCGGGAGACGAGTCCCCTCATGTCGAGTTGTCCGACGCACCCGCTCAGCTACGTCGCGCCGCCAAGGAGGCAGCCGAAGCATGGGGCGACGAGACCGCGTTGTCGTCGAAGTTCACCATGCCGTGGGGCGAGGAGTACAGGGGGGCCACCCTGGTGGACATGTACCTGGCCGAACTGGCGGCCCACGCCTGGGACTTGGCCCGAGCCACCGGACAGCTCGACAGGTTGGACCCCTCCCTCGCGCTGCCGGCACTCGATGGTGCGCGGGCCATGATCAAACCCCAGTACCGCAACATGGTCGAGCCAGGAGCTCCTTTCGGGGCGGAGGTGCCGCCGCCTCCCGGCGCCGACGACTGGGAACGTCTCGCCGCCTTCATGGGACGCGACCCCCGAAGCGCCCTATGTCAAGAGCCTTCGACGGAGTCGATGTCCTTCTTGGCGGAGCAGTAGCCGGCCGGGTGCGGTGTTGTGGGCGCGCTGAAGCGGCAGCCCGCGGGTTTGCTGGCTGAGGCCGGGTTGGAGGGGCGGTCATCGCCGGGCCCTTAGGCCCGCCCGCAGGGGGAGCCTTGAGGGCCCGATGGTTCAGTTGTCGCCAGCCACAATCGGGATGGACGCCGCTAGGCGTTCCTGGTCGCGACGCGCTCACTCAGTTACGCCGGCCTCGCCCACAGGTGTGGGGGGCGCACGTCGATACTCGAGCTCGCGTCGTGGTTGTGTCCGAACCTGTTCAAACGGCCTCCCGCAATAGTCAGCGGATCTCGCCGTCTCGTAGGCCGTAGAGCACGAGGGTGAGCAGTTTTCTGGCCGCGGCGACGCGGGCGATGGTGTTGCCCCGCCGGGCCGCGATGCGCAAGAACGCCGGGGCGATCGGATCGCCTCCGTGGTAGCGCACCACGGCTTCGGTGGCCGCCAAGCGGACCAGACCGTTGCCTTGTTTGGTGATATGCCCGCGCTGCACCTTGGTATCGGACTCGCGATGGCTCGGGGTGACTCCAGCCCAGCTGCACAGATGACGGGCGTCAGCGAAACGGGTCACGTCGCCGATCTCGGCCACGAAGATGGCCGCCATGATCGGCCCGACCCCCTGGATGGCCTGGATGGCCCGGTAGCCCTGGTGGTCCTTGAGCACGCCGCCGGTAGCCCTGGTGGTCCTTGAGCACGCCGCGTAGCTCCCGCTCAACCAGGGCCAGCTCGCGTCACTTTCGTTCGCCCTAGAGCCGGTGTTCTGGCGGACCGACGTCGTGGCCGCGTTCATCTAGCCCCTGGAGCTCAACACTCCCCTCCACCCAGAACGACGACAACGAAGGCGCCGGAGGGAGACTCCATTGGTACGGTTCTCTCCTCCCGGCGTGATCGAACCCGAATGCTGCGCACTTCGGGGGTGGCGAATCCACCCACCCCGTGGACCATCACCATGTTGTCCTCATCATCGGGAAGCTCCATTCCAGTCGAGATAAAAGTCGACAGGCAGTGACCACCGAACTCCTGGCGAGACGGTCGAAACGGCACTTCAAGACCAACTCCGAAGGTGCCGCCGCTGTTCGTCTCCCTCCAGGCGCCCGGTGAGATCTGCAAAGCGATGGCGCAGTCGGCCGAGTAGCCGCCGCCTTGGCCGACACCGAAGTAGAACAGCGCAGCGAAACGACCAACGACATCGACAGCGCGAAGGTCATCCACGCCGAGAACGATCTCGGGCGCCTCGGAGATCAGGCGCCCCTCTATGTCCTGAGAAAGGATCCGGTCTATCACCCCTGCGAGTCTGCTCCAACAGCCATGCCAACTGGCCAGACATTCCGTCCCCCCCTAGCGCGTATGGATCAACCCGCATCTTCGGGCCTGGGCTGACCGCACAACGGGCCAGCGCGGATTCGACGGGTTTGCCGCTACGAGCAGACGTAGGCTCAAGCCAGTGGCCTGCGCCCACAATATCGTTCATTCCCGATCCGAATGTTCACCGTCGGAATGGCAATACCGTGCGCTTGGCTGGGACCGAAGTCGTGCAGCTCGACGTCCTTCCGTCACCACCGCCTTGGGCGTTCAGCACCAGCACCGACAGACGAAGGCACGACTCGCGAGCCGGGCCCCAGCGGAGAGGAGAACACAGACGGCGGTGAGGCTCGACGGAACGCCAATGCTCGCAACGCGAGCGCTTCGGGGGTGCACCCGGATAGGCACTTCAACAGCCGTTACAATAGGCCAGATGCGCAATCGGGCGTGGGCCGTGGGGATCGGCATCGCGGCGGTTCGCCTGGCCGCCGGTCTCGCCTTGGGCGGCAAGCCGGAAACCTTTCTCCGTTTTGAGCCGGCGTTCACGGGGACTTCGATGCCGCTGTTATTACGTACTGTCGGGATCCGAGATTTAGCGGTCGGCGCCGGCACGATCGCCGCTGCTTGGTCGTCGTCCGACCGCGACCTCAAGCGGTGGCTCGCGGCCGGCCTGCTGAGCGACGTCCTAGACGTCGCCGCGGGCACCGCCGGCGCCCGCTCGACGGGTCTTCGGTCCATCTCCTCGGCGCTCATCGCCTCTCCCATGGTGGCGGCCGGTGTGTACGCGCTTCGGGAGCTACGCGAACCCGAGGGCTTAGGACACTGAGGGTCGGGGAACGACACCCCCCGCGTCTTACGACTCCAACCCATGGCCAGGGGTGCTGGCGCTGGCTATCCCCACTGGGCCAACGTCAGACGGCGCAGAACAGCAGGATCGAGAATCCGTGGCGCGGCGCTTCGCGACAATGCCGAACGGCACATCCGCGGCACGGCAGATCGGGCAAGTTGGTTCGCCCGGCGTTGAGTTTCCCGTCGTCACGGTGCGCCCGCCTGGGGCCGAACTCGTGGGCTCGCCGGCCTCGCGCGAGCGACGGTGTCAGGTTCCCTTGCATCACCGGAGTCGACGAGCGCCGGAAGATGCTGGAGCTTCGGCGAGCGAATCGATGCAAGACGAGAGCGCGCTGGCAAGTCTCGATCTCGCCGGGTTGGAGAGCTTGCGGAGCATCTGCTCCTCGATAGCGTTGACTGAATTGTTCGCAGATTTCAGAGTGCGCCGACCAGCCTCAGTTAGTTCAGCTTGGAGGACGCGTTGGTGCTGCGGATGAGGACGCCTCACCACGAACTGGAGTCTCTCCAGTTCTTGTAGCACGGCGTGCATGCTCTGTGGCGTCACGAAGGCCCGACGAGCGAGGTCGGCATTCGAGAGCCCGGGCTCTTCATCTAAACCGGTGAGGACGGCGAACTGGGACACCGTGAGATCGTGAGACCCGAGGGCATCGGCCATCGCGTCGTGCAGGACCGTCTGCGCCCTCTTTATCAAGTAGCCCACCCTGGCCATCGTGATCTGGTCCACGCTCACCTCACTATCAGTTTACCTGATATAGTCTCAGGGTACCTGATACAGGCTAGCTGATCCCACTCACAGAAATGGACACCCAATGACCGCATTCGGCCCTGACTTCATCGCTCTCCAGGTTCGCGATCTGGAGGCTTCCGCAGCCTTCTACACCGAGCACCTTGGCCTCGCCCGTGCTCAGGTGAGTCCTGACCACGCGGTGGTATTCGCCACGGAGCCCATTGCCTTCGCGGTGCGGGAGCCACTCGTCGATCTTGAGGCTGTCGAGCAC
>Ga0302325_10015129_pt1 | contig 16407 bp, 15 predicted proteins | sample Palsa_T0_2_FD_201948 | JGI IMG/M metagenome (GOLD analysis project Ga0302325, IMG submission 201948) | Peat permafrost microbial communities from Stordalen Mire near Abisko, Sweden - Palsa_T0_2 | ecosystem: Environmental > Terrestrial > Soil > Palsa > Peat permafrost | place: Sweden: Abisko... | reverse complement strand
GGGGTGACCTCGAGCCCGGCCGGGGTGACCTCGAGCCCGGCCGGGGGCACGAAGACCAAGACCCGGGATGCCGGCTCGGCTGAAATCTCCGGGATGCTCGCAACCAGGCCGGGAGCCCTGCCCGGCACCCGTTCGCAACAGGCCGACCTTCCCGAAAGCCGGCCCGACAGGGGACGGCCCGGGATGAGCCCGATTTGGCCGGTTCTCGGGGTGATCGTGGTCGGAGGCGTGTTGCTGTGGGCCTTTGCCGGAGTCGTCTCGCTCGCGTTCCACATTGCCGAATATGTCGCCGTCGGCGCGATCGCGGGCTGGCTCGGCTACAAGCTCGGCCATGCCCGGGGGCGTCGCAGCACTCGCAACACGTGACGGAGCGGCTTCAGGTTTCCTCGCCGTAGCTCACGTAACCGGTCTCTTCGAGCTCTAGTGCCAGCTCCGGCCCGCCGCTTGCAACAATCCGGCCGGCCGACAGGACATGGACCCGGTCAACGGGGAGCTCAGAAAGGAGCCGCTGGTAATGGGTTATCGCCAGCACGCCGATGCCCGCCTCGCGCACGAGCTCGGCGACCCGCCGTGCCACCGCCCGCAGCGCGTCGACGTCGAGACCCGAATCGATCTCGTCCAGTACGGCGATGCTCGGCCGCAACACCCCCATCTGGACCACCTCGTTGCGCTTGCGTTCCCCGCCCGAAAGGTCGACGTTGAGCGGCCGCGAAAGGAAGCTCTCGTCGAAACCCACGCCCCTCGCTTCGGCAGCCAAAAGGGCCGGGACTTTGGCCGCGTCGCGCCCCGAAGCCGTGAACGCTTCCCCGAGCGCGGCCACCAAGCTCACCCCGGGCACTTCGATCGGGTACTGCAGGGCGAGGAACAGCCCGGCGCGAGCGCGTTGCCACGCTGGCATCGCCAGCAGATCGGCCCCGTCCAGGCTGATCGTGCCCGAGATGATCTCGTACCCGGGCCGGCCCGCTATGACGTGAGAAAGTGTGGACTTGCCGGAGCCATTGGGGCCCATAACTGCATGCACTTGCCCGCTGGCTACGGCCAGATCCACGCCGCGCAATATTTCCTTCCCGCCCACCGAAGCGCGCAGGCCCTCTATGAGAAGTTCGCTCACGGGATGCTCACCACTACTTCGTCGCCTTCCACGGTCACCGGGTAGACCGCGACCGGTACTGTCGCCGGCAGGCACTGGGAGCTGCCGTCTTTCAACGAAAAGGTGCTCCCGTGCTTGGTGCACTCGATGCTGCAACTGAACGCTTCGACATCGCCATCAGACAGCGGCCAGTTCTGGTGGCTGCACCGGTCCGCGAGGGCATAGACGTCCTCGCCCACCCGAGCGACGCATATACCGTAAGGGCCGCCTTCGGCCCGCACAGCCTGACCGTCGCGCAAATCTGAAAGCTTCACCCTTATCTGTTCCATCGGCCCGCCCCTAAACCGCCCCGGGCCGCAGCCCTTGCCCAGGCGGGCCTTCAAAGCCTGCGGAGCCGAGCTTGCCGGCTACCCCCTGGCGCAGCCAGCCCACCATTTCACCGACCGGGAAACGCTCGAGCACGTCTTCCATAAACCCGAGCGCTATCAAGCGTTCTGCGGCATGGGTTGGCACGCCTCGGCTCTCGAGGTAGAACAGCTGGGACTCGTCTATCGGCCCTACCGTAGAGGCGTGCGAGCAACGCACATCGTTGTCCTCGATCTCGAGCGTCGGCACCGAATCTGCTTGTGCGCCCTCGGAAAGCACGAGGTTGCGATTTGTCTGGAAGGCGTTGGTCCCCTTTGCCCCTTTCTCCACACGGATCAGGCCTGAATATACCGAGTGTGACTTGTTCGCCACAGCACCCTTGAAAAGCAAGTCGGAGCGAGTGTGGGGAGCGGCGTGGTGCTGGACGGTGCGCAAGTCGTGCATCTGGTCACCAGCACCGAAGAAAGCAGCCAGCAGTTCGCTGTCTCCCCCCGGGCCCTCCAGCACGGAGTCGGTACGCTCACGCGCATAGTGGCCACCAAGCGCGACAGTCATCGACCGCAGAGTCGCGTCCTTGCCAACCCGGCTCACCTGGTTGCCCAGCTGCCAGGCGCGCCCCCCGAGCAACTGCACGTGACCGAAACTGAGCTTGGCGCCGGGGCGCAGGTACAAATGTGCCACCGGGACAGATAACACGTCGATATCGGCGGAGGCGATGATCTCCACCACCCGCACCGACGCGTTGTCACCGACCTCGACCTCGAGGCGCGGGAACACGGCACAACCGTCTCTGTCGAGCCAGTGGACGATCACTAGCGGTCCTTCGACGACCGCCTCTGGTGCGACGGTAACTCTCCATGGGACCTGAACTAGTGCACCGTTCAGGTCCGTCCATACATCAGCTGCAGGGCCATGGAGGACCGGTGGGGGTGGCGTGCCCGCCCCGAGCGGCGCGTCCCCGAAGGGGACGACCCTCAAGCTGTCCTGAGGGTTCAGGATGCGCCCTTCACCGCCGTTGTGGCTGACCAAAACAGTTGCCCCCGGCCCGGCGGCGCCCACCAGAGCCTGCAGCTCGCCCGGGAGCTCGTCGATAGCAACGTCGCCACCGGGAGGGCACAGGGCATAGCCGCTCAGTTCGAGCTCTTCGATGCGGCTGTAACGCCAGATCTCCTCTGCCTCCCTGGGCAGCTCGGAAGCCGAGAACCTCTCCCAAGAGGCCAGCCGCGACTGTCGCAGCCAGCCCGGCCCGGGCAGGGCTGGGACAGCGCCCGCGCTGAACTTGGAGGTCGAAGAGGCCGAGGTGAAAGAAGTCACTGTAACTTGACGAGCTTATGCGGTCTGAGAAAGGCAACCGGACGCCGGCCTCGGTACTTTCGTGGCGCTAGGCAGGCGTCCGCTAGACAGGCTTAGCCAGCCGGGTGCGGCTGCTCCGCGCCGAGCTCGGCGAGGAACCCGGCAACCTCGGCGTCGGTCGTTTGGCTGAAGTCTTTGTACCAGGCCCCGACCGCCTGCATCCGCGCCGGCCGCACGACGCACACTTCCTCGTCCACCAGCGACGCAAGCGACTCAAGCGCTTCGGGGGCCGCCACAGGGACAGCCAGGACGAGCCGGCGCGGGCCCAGTTCGCGGATAGCGAGAAGCGAAGCCCGCATCGAAGCCCCGGTGGCCAGGCCGTCGTCGACCACCACCACCGAACGTCCCGACAGTGGTACCCGTGGGCTTTCCCGGCGGTAGAGCTCGACTTGATGGGCTAGCTTGGCAGCCGCTTTGCTCACAAGGTCCTCGACTTCATCAGGGCCGAGGCGCAAAGCAGCGATCACGTCGTCGTTGAGCACCCTCACCCCTCCAGAGGCGACCGCACCCACCGCAAGCTCCTCACGCCCCGGAGCACCCACCTTGCCAACGGGCATCGCAACCAGAGGCGCACCAAGCCTCCGTGCGACCTGGGCTCCGACCGGTACGCCGCCTCTGGGCAGAGCCACTACCACCGGATCCGAAAGATCGTGGCAAAGAGCCAGCTGTTCACCAAGCGCTCTGCCTGCATCGATGCGGTCGGAGAACTGCCAGTCGGGCAAAGGCCCGTCAGTCCCCCGCGTCCTGCTCCGGGTCGACCACAACCCGGCGGTGGTCCTCGGAGTCGTAGCGGACGCCGATCGTTCTCCCAACCTTTATCCGCGCCCGTTCCTCAGGGGTTGGGAACGCAACGCGGGTAGTCACCTCGAAGGGCTCGCCCTCCGTCGGCTGGATGCGCAGCGTGAGGCGGCTCCGCGTGACGGGGCCCAGTGTCCGCTCATCGACGACCGACATAACTAGCGCCTGACCCTGAGTATTGAGCGGTTTCAGGTCGCCGACGGGGATGTCGGGCTCCACCTGCGGGCCCTTCGCAGGGGCAGCCGGGGGGGCAGCCGGTGGACGCTCCCGGCTTCTCTCCGCCCGGTCCCGGGTAGGCCGGCGAGGCGCCCGGCCGGGGGGGGAAGGTTGAGCTCCGGGGTGGCTGGCGCGAGCGGGGCGTCCTTGGCCGAGTGGTGCACCACCTTGGAACGGCCCTTGCGCATTGACGGCCAAGCTCAGCACGCCCACCACCACCACGAGCATGATTGCCAGCGCCACTGCAGCTCCCACACCTGGATCTTAGGGCGTGGCGGACGCCAGGACAGGAGGCCCGCCTCGCGACGGGCCCATAGGTCAGCCTACGCTGCCCTCCATCTGGAGCTCGATCAACCGGCTCCACTCGACGGCGTACTCCATCGGCAGCGTCCGGGTCACGGGTTCGATGAAGCCGTTGACGATCATGCTCATCGCCTGCTGCTCAGAAAGACCACGGCTCATCAGGTAGAAGAGCTGGTCGTCGCCAACCTTGGAGATCGTCGCCTCGTGGCCCACCTGGGCATCGTGCTCGCCGAACTCGATGTAGGGATAAGTGTCCGAACGGGACTTTTCGTCGAGCAAGAGAGCGTCACAACGCACGAAGCTCTTGGAGTGCTTGGCGCCCTCCTCGAAGCGCACCAACCCGCGGTACGAAGTCCGACCGGCGTCTTTTGAAATCGACTTGGAGATGATCGTCGAGGTCGTCTCTGGTGCCGCGTGCACCATCTTGGCGCCAGCATCCTGGTGCTGGCCGGCTCCGGCATAGGCGACCGAGAGCACTTCGCCCGAAGCCTTCGGCCCCATCAGGTAGACCGCCGGGTACTTCATTGTCAGCCGGCTCCCGATGTTGCCATCTATCCAGGCCATGTGAGCTTCCGCATCTGCGCGAGCGCGCTTGGTCACAAGGTTGTAGACGTTGTTGGACCAGTTCTGGATGGTCGTGTACGTAACGCGACTGGCCTTCTTGCAGACGATCTCGACGACCGCGGAGTGGAGCGAGTCCGTGCTGTAGACGGGGGCGGAGCAGCCCTCGATGTAGTGGACTTCGCTGCCCTCGTCGGCGACTATCAGGGTCCGCTCGAACTGGCCCATGTTTTCGGCGTTGATCCGGAAGTACGCCTGAAGCGGCATGTCGACCTTCACGCCGGGTGGGACATAGATGAACGACCCGCCCGACCACACGGCCGAGTTGAGTGCCGCGAACTTGTTGTCGTTCGGCGGGATGAGCTTGCCGAAGTACTCCTTTACCAGGTCGGGGTACTCCCGCAGCGCAGTGTCCATGTCGCAGAACAGAACACCCTGGCGCGCCAAATCGTCCCTGTTGCGGTGGTAGACGACTTCGCTTTCGTACTGGGCGGTGACCCCGGCGAGGTACTTACGCTCGGCTTCGGGGATGCCCAGCTTGTCGTAGGTGGACTTAACTGAGTCGGGAAGCTGGTCCCAGGCGCTGACCTGCTTGTCGATCGGCTTTATGTAATAGAAAATGTTGTCGAAATCGATCCCCGACATGTCCCCGCCCCAGCTCGGCATGGGCCGGCGCTCGAAGTACCGGAGCGCCTTCAGGCGACGGTCCGTCATCCACTGCGGCTCACCCTTCATCCAGGACATCTCCCGCACGATGTCCTCGTTCAGGCCCCTCTTGGGTTTGAAGACGTAATAGTCCTCGACGTCGCTCCAGCCCAGCTGGTAACGGTCGAGGTCTAGAGCTTCAGTTGTGTTGGCCATCGAGCTTCCCTCCGTAGGAGATTTCTCCTACGTAGATAGTAACAACTGCGGTGTGCTAACCAACAGGCGACGCAAGGCTAGTCAACTTGGTCGGTCGCGCGCCGGGCGGTCCTGGCCCAAGGCCAGAGCTCGCCGGCCATCTCCGCGGCTGCCGCATCCGTACCAGGCTGTGATGGGCCCCCGACCATCACACCGAGCAGGCGCTCATGGCTATCCCTGTCCGCGGCTCCGGCCACGGCTTCGCCGAGCGCGGCCGCGTCCTCGCCCACGAGCACGACTGGCATACCCTCGCCCACGAGACGTGAGGCCTCGTCGCGCCGCTCGGTCACTTTTGCACCCAGCGAGCCCAACGGGTAGGAAGTGCGTACCACAGTCATTTCTAACGCCATGCCCCTCCCCGACGTTCCCCACCCACCCATCGCGCCCCGCAAGCCTTCCGTCCACGTCGCTCACGGCGACACCAGGGAAGACGACTGGCAATGGCTCGCTGACAAGCGGGACCAAGCCGTTGTCGCGTACCTGCAGGCTGAGAATGCTTACGCTGAGGCTGAGCTCGCACCCACGGTCCCACTGCAAGAGAAGCTGTTCGGTCAGATCCGCGCCAGGACCGCAGAGACGGACATCTCCACCCCGGTATTCCACGAAGGTTGGTGGTACTGGTCGAGGATCCTGGCGGGCCAGCAATACCCGGTCCACTGCCGGCGGGCTGACCCCCCCAAGGCGCTCTCCGCTACTGAAGTGCTTGCGGCAGCCAGGGCAGCGCTCCCCGGGGCAGGCATCGCCGGGGACGGCACTCCGCCACCCCAAGGTGAGGTCCGGCCGATGGTTGGGGCCGCCCAACACCCCGGAGAGGTCGTCCTTGACGAGAACGAGCTCGCGGACGGCTCCGACTATTTCTCGCTGGGAGTGTTCGACATCCGCCCGGACCAGGAAGTCCTCGCGTACGCCGTCGACCGTGACGGCTCGGAACGCTACACGCTGCGTTTCCGAGACCTCGGTTCGGGGGACGACCTGGCCGACGTCGTCGAAGACGTCCAGTACGGTTCGGCTTGGTCGGGAAGTTGCAAAACCTTCTATTACGTCCGGCCGGACAAGGCGATGCGCCCTTGGCAGGTTTGGCGCCATGCCGTCGGGACCCCGGCGTCCAAGGACCACCTCGTGTTCCAGGAGGACGACGAGCGTTTTTTCGTTTCGGTCGGCCTTACAAGGAGCAAGCGCTTCGTCCTGGTGACCAGCGAGTCCAAGATGTCGAGCGAGGTCCGTTACCTGCGTGCGGACAAAGAGCGCGACCATCCATCGGTCGTCCTGGCCAGGCGGGAGGGGGTCGAGTACGACGTCGACCACGCCGTTCACCCTCTACACGGAGACGTTTGGCTCGTGCGCTCCAACCACGGGCCCGACGACGAAACGCTCGAGAACTTCGCCGTGTTCACCCTTGCCGTCGGGCAGAGCGACCGCAGCGCGCTCCGGCCTCTCCTGCCTTACCGGCCCTCGGTCAAAGTTGAGTCGGTCGAAGCCTTTGCGCGCCATGCACTCCTCCTCGAGCGTTTCGAAGGCCTGGAACAGCTGAGGGCCCTACGGCTGTCCGATGGTGACGAACACGTGGTGGCCCAGCCCGAGCCCGCCTACACACTGAGCGGGGACGCGAGCCTGGAATGGGACACCGATGTCGTCCGCTTCGGCTACAGCTCGCTCGTAAGCCCGCCGTCGAGCATCGAGTACAACATGGAGAGCCGCGAACGCGTGACGGTCAAGCAGGCAACGGTAGGTGGCGGTTACAACCCCGCTGATTACCGGAGCGCCCGGGTGTGGGCAGAGGCCCCGGACGGGGCCCATGTGCCGATCTCGCTCGTGTGCAGGCGGGAGCAGGAGCTCGACGGGTCGGCGCCATGTCTTCTTTATGGCTACGGCAGCTACGAGATCACCATCGACCCCGCCTTTTCGCAAACCCGCCTGAACCTGCTCGAACGCGGCTTCGTTTTCGCCATCGCGCACGTGCGCGGCGGCGGGGAAATGGGCCGGCCCTGGTACGAGCAAGGACGGCTCATGAACAAAAAGAACACCTTCAACGATTTCATTGCCTGCGCCGAAAAGCTCATTGCCGACGGGTGGACGGCCGCTGACCGCCTCGTCATACGTGGCGGGAGCGCGGGAGGCCTGCTGATGGGAGCAGTCAGCAACATGCGGCCCGACCTTTTCAATGCCGTTGTAGCGGAAGTTCCCTTTGTCGATGTCGTGACTACGATGTCCGACGAGGAACTTCCGCTTACGGTCACCGAGTGGGAGGAATGGGGGAACCCGCGCGACGACCCGGCGGCGTACTTCTACATGAAGTCTTATTCCCCCTACGACAACGTCGAGCCGGTGGACTACCCATCGATGTACGTGACTGCTGGCCTCAACGACCCTCGCGTCGGTTATTGGGAGCCTGCCAAATGGGTCGCAAAACTGCGCGCGACCAAAACCGGTCACAACCCGCTCCTGTTGCGCACCGAGATGGGCGCGGGCCACCAAGGGCCATCGGGGCGCTACGACGCCTGGCGAGACGAGGCGCGTGTGCAGTCGTTCATGCTGAACGCCTTGGGTGTCACTGAGACAGGGGGCACAGGCGCGGCGGTGGCTCAGAACGGGGACCTGGCCGAGCCGTGAACTGGGCTGAGTGGGCCGAGTTGTGAACTGGGCCGAGTGGGCCGAGGCTAAGAACGCCAAGACCCGGGCCAAGGGCCGGTGGCGCACGCTGACCGACTTCGACGCTCTCGGGCCGCACGGTGTTCTCAGTGACCGAGGTCCGCTCAACGACGGAGGTGTGCTCAACGATGGCCGCAGAGTTGTGTCCTTCGCCTCCAACGATTATCTCGGCCTCTCCGAACACCCGATGGTGCTGGCGGCGGCACACGCCGCGATCGACAAATGGGGGGCCGGCGCTGGGGCTTCGCGCTTGGTCAGCGGCTCGCGACCGGTCCACAGCGAGTTGGAGGCTGCACTGGCCGATTGGAAATCGTCGGAAACGGCCCTGGTTTTCCCGACGGGGTTCGCCGCTAACCTGGGTGTACTGTCGGCGATCGCCGGACCTCAGGTCCTCATCTGTTCAGACGAGCTGAACCACGCGTCGATAATCGATGGCTGCAGGCTCGCGAAAAACCTCGGCGCCGTGGTCGAGGTTTACCCCCACCGCGATGTCGACGCCGTAGCGAAATTGCTCTCTTCGGCGAGCGGCCGAGCGGTCGTGGTCACTGACGCTGTATTTTCCATGGACGGCGACGTTGCACCGGTCAACGAACTGGCGCAGGCGTGCAGCCTACATGACGCCCTACTGGTCATCGACGAGGCGCATTCTGTCCTCGGGCCCCATTTTGACGACTTCCCGTGTGAAACCCTGCGCGTCGGCACCTTGTCGAAGACCCTCGGCAGTCAGGGCGGCTTTGTGGCAGGGAAGCGTTTCATGACCGAAATGCTGGTCAACCGGTCCCGCTCGTTCATTTTCACGACCGCCCTCGCACCCGCAAATGCGGCAACTGCAAGGGCGGCTCTCAAGGTGCTGCGCTCAGAGGAGGGGGAGCAACTTTTAGCTCGTTTGCGGGGATATGTCACACAGCTCGGCGGCACCGGCACTGTGCCCTCCCCGATCGTGCCGGTCGTGGTCGGCGGGGAGCAGGAAGCGCTCGCAGCGTCTGCGGCTCTCCTCGAAGAGGGGCTGCTCGTCCCGGCGATCCGGCCACCGACGGTGCCTCCGGGCACTTCGCGCCTTCGCGTGACGTTGTCCGCGGCGCACACCGACCTAGAGGTGCTGCTGTTGGTGAGCACGCTCGAACGTCTCGGCCTCAGGAGGCCGTGACCTGCGGGCCGGAGCTAATCGGCCGGAGCTAATCGGCCGGAGCTAATCGGCCGGCTGGGAGTGGCCTTCAGTTTGCTTGCTTATTGTGCGGGGCGTGCTGGTCAACACCGCAGAACGGATGTCGATCACCTCGTCCACGTCCCCCCGGTTGGTCCCGGCCGCAGCGGACGCCAACTCGATAACAGCGGCAATCTCGTCGCCGATCAGCTCGTCGCGCTCCAAGAGAGCGTCGCGCAGAGCCTCGACTACGTGCGTCTTGTCCTCGAGGACTTCGCGGGCGCCGTCGCGCGCCGCCTGGAGCAGGCCTTCGAGCGCCTTTCGTGAGGCGTCATCAGAGAGCGCTTTGCTCACGATGTCAAAATTCGCGTGCGACGCATCGAGCGAGATGAGACTGCCCGCCATCCCGTAGGAGCCAACCATCTGGGCCGCGAGCCGCGTCGCATAGCTCAGGTCGCCGGAAGGGCCGGTGCTCGCCTCCCCGAAGAAAATCTCCTCGGCGACCATGCCGCCCATCGATATGCGCAACAAAGCTTCGCATTCGCTTCGGGTGCGGGTAAAACGCTCCTCTTGCTCCGAATGCGAAAGAAGGCCGAGCGCTTCGGCCCGCTTGATTATGGAGAGCACATCGAGCCGACGGCCAGGTGCCGTGAAATAGGCGACCGTTGCATGCCCAGCCTCGTGGGTCGCAATGGCCCTGCGCTCGCCTTCGGTGTACACGACGGCCTGGGTGAGGCCGAGCTCTTCGGTCATGCGCGCTTGCTGGACGTCGGCCCAGCTCATGCGCGAGCGATCTCCCCTGAGAGCCCATACCAGCGCTTCATCGAAAAGATGCTCCAACATCACGGGCGAATAGCCGAAAGTCGAACCCGCCAGGGCGTCGCGTTTGGCAGCGTCGTCGAGCTCACCTTCGTGAGCCTTACGCATGAGGTAGTAGTCGATGATCTCCCGCCGCCCCGCCCGGCTCGGGACGTCGACGCGGATGGTCTTGTCGAAGCGGCCGGGCCGCAACAGCGCGGGGTCGAGGTCGGCAGCCCGGTTGGTGGCGCCGATCACGAGGAAGTTTGCCGGTTTCACAGTGCGCTTGTGGATCGACTTGGCCGCCGGCAGCCACCTATTGGCGACGTCGATGAAGGCGTTGGCGACCCGCGTGCTAAATGGCGGGACGTCAAAAGACTGAAGCTGTATGAGCAGCTCGTTGACGACCCCGGCGATGCCCTCGCGCCCTGGCCCTGCACCGAGGCCCCCCCTGGCGGCACCGATTGCGTCTATTTCTTCGATGAAGCCAATCGCCCCGCCCTCGCGCCTCGCGTAGTTGTGCAGCGCCCGGAAGTACGACCGTATCTTGCGGTTGGTTTGCCCGTAGTACATCGACTGGAACGCCGATGACGACACGAACAGGAACGGCACGCCGGCCTCGGCTGCCATTGCCTTGGCGATATAAGTCTTGCCTGTCCCAGGTGGGCCCTCGAAAAGGATGGCGCGGCGCGGCGTGCCGCCCATGCGGTCTCTGAACGTGCTGTGAGCAAGGAAAAGATTGAGGGTTTTCACTACCTCCTCAACGACTGCGGCCGCACCGACCACGTCGGCGAGCGTTATGCCGATCTCCTCGGGGCGGTACAGCACGTGCGGGGAACGGCCGGCCATGAGCAACGGCCCGGCCATGACGCCGCAAAGAAGGAGAATGAGAATGAGGCCCGGGGCGTACGGCAGCAAGGAAGAGGGGATCCCCGGGTGGGGCCAATGGAAGTCGCCAGAGGCGGCTTTCATATTGCCTTGCATATAGCGCAGCACGCCAGCGGCAGTACGCCCGATAACGAGGGCACCGATGAGGGCGAGTACTACAAGGAGGCGCCTGAGGCGCACCTGGCGTGCCGCCTCACGCGAAACCACCACGTCGGCGTCGCGGAGTACGCTGCCTGACCCGAGCGCCGCCAGCTCCATGCGTGTCCTCCTCGATCCCCGGCTTATGAGTGAGTCTAAACTAGGGTCTCGGCCGAAACTAGGCGGCGAAGGCGCCAGGCACCCCGACGGCCACCCTCAGTGGGAAAGAAGTACCGGTGGCGCGCCCGTGCCGTTCCGCCAAAGGTAGGGGAAAGCGGCCAGGGCCCATCCGCCGCCCAAGCTTGAGTAGGGTTTCGCCACAAGTGCCTGAGCTCGACCTCCGCAACGACGTCTACCGCCGCCCCTTGCAGACCGCACTGGAACGGCTCGGGTTGTCGGCCGGCTGGCGTTGCGCCGACATAGGAGCGGGCGGCGGCGACGTAACGGTGGCCCTCGCGGCAGTCGTCGGCCATGGCGGGCGGGTCTACGCCGTCGACATCGACCCTGCCCGGCGCAACGAGGTTGCCGAAGCAGCCGCTGAGGCTGGAGAAGCCCAGGTCGTGGCCATCACCCAGGCTGCCGAAGAGCTCGTCCTGCCCGAAGAAGTCGACCTCGCATACTGCCGCTTCCTGCTCATGCACGTGGTGGACCCCTTGGTGGTGCTCCGCCGCATGTCTTCGATCACCCGGGCCGACGGCTGGCTGCTCGTCCAGGAACCCATCACCTCCGCCGGAAGGGTCGCCGGTCTTCCAATGTCGATGCCCATGGCTCGTCACCCCGACGTCGGGGCGCTGCTACCTGGGCTTGTCAGAGACGCCGGCCTCGAACTGGTCGACGCCTGGGCCGAAGCCCAGGCAGGGGCTGGCCCCGGGGCGGTCGCTGGCTACCTGGAAGACCTCACCGGCGTTGACCCTGGGGCCGACCCGGTCGTCCTGCCCCCGCTAGTCACCGTGATAGCCCGAAAGCGAGCCCAGCCCTAGCAGCCGGGCCGGGGCCGGGCCGGGTCGGGACCAGGTCAGCGCTTGCATCGAGGAGCCCGGCTCAGCGCTACCAGCCGAGGAGCTCGGCAATGGGTGGGCAGGAAGGCCTCGACAGCACCTCCTCGAAAGGGCCAAGGCCTTGGTCGCCTATTACCGCGGCGAAGGTGCTCGCCTCGACGACCTCCATACGAGTGACGGGCAAGGCTCGTTCGACGAGTTGGTCCCAGAGGGGGCCGGGCAGGAGAGCTCCCCGCTCTACCACCACCCAGACATCGTTGCCCGCTCGCAGGCCCGCGGCGGCGGCCGAAGCCGAATGCCGCCCGACGAGTACGGATCCCGGCCCGGCCGCCCTGGCCGCGACCACGCAGAGGTAGGCACCTGCGCTCCTTCTTTGCAGCTGTACATCCTTTCGCCGCCGCAGGGCGGCCGTGACGACCGAGGACGGCTCGGGTACGGCGACGGCACCGCCGCTCGGGAAGGACTCGCTAAGCAGGCGGGAGGTCGGGTCGTTGGCAAGCTCGTCGGCGGCCACCCAGATCCCTTCGACCGGCTCCGGAGCCGATAGTGCCCGCGCCGAAAGCCACCAAGCGGCGCCCGCCGAGGGGAAGTACTCGATGAGGCGCCGGCACGCTTGGAGCAGGCTTGCAGGGTTGTCCCCGGCCAGGTCGGCCAGGACTGCCGCCGCTTCCTGGGCAGGGAACTCCTCGCCGCTCTCCCAACCCCTTGCCAGATAGCGCAGCTGTTCGAGAGGGTGCACGCCCGCCACCTCAGGTTGTGTAGTCGGCGTTGATGTGAACGTACTCCGCCGAAAGGTCGCAACCCCAGACAGTCGCCGCCGCCCCACCCGTACCCAGGTCGATGTCGATCTCGACCATGCCGGAGCGCATCAGCTTGGCGAGTTGTCCCAGTCCGGCCTCATCGAGCTGGCGAGGGTAGACCTCGAAGCCGGCGAAGCTAACGCGCACCGCCTCGGGGGTTATGTCGGCATCCTGAGAACATTTGCCGATTGCCATGACGACCCTCCCCCAGTTCGGGTCGGCCCCGTGCACGGCGCACTTCACGAGCGGGGAGTTCACGACGGCCTTGGCCACGCGCTTTGCCTGGCTGACGTCACGAGAGGTGCTGACCGTCACTTGTACCACCTTGGTTGCCCCCTCGCCGTCTGCGGCGAGTTGCAAGGTCAGGGAATGGCAGACGGCGTGGAGAGCGCGCTCGAAATCAGCCGTCTCCACCGGGCCTGCCTCCCCATTAGCGAGCAGCAACACCGAATCGGAGGTCGAGGTGTCGGTGTCGATCGAAAGGGAATTGAACGTCAGGTCGACGGTGCGCCGGAACGCCTCGGACATGGCCTCTTTCGGTACAGCGGCGTCGGTGACCAGGTAACCGAGAAGAGTCGCCATGTCGGGCTCGATCATCCCTGAACCCTTGGCTATCCCTAACACCGTTGCGTCGCCAACGCGGGCGCTGGCAAGCTTGGGCACGGTGTCGGTGGTCATGATGGCCCGGGCCACGGTCCCAAAATCCGCAGACTTGGGCATCTTCAAGCCCCTGAGATGTGCCCTGAGCCGCTCCATCGGGTAGCGACGACCGATGACACCGGTCGAGCCGACCAGCACATCGGCCGGTTCAGACCCGATAGCGGCAGCGACCAGCTCCGCGAGTGCGGCGGCATCCCGTTGGCCTTGAGGCCCGGTCGCCACGTTGGCGTTCTTGGAAACGGTGACGATCGCCCTGGGGGCTCCCGATTGGAGGTTGCTCCGGGACAGGACGACGCTGGGACCAGCGAACAGCGACTTCGTGAAGACGCCGTCCGCGACACAGGCGATGTTGCTCGCGATTATCGAGAGGTCCAAGCTCTCGTCTTTGATGCCCGCATTGCCTGCGTAAGTCACAAACCCACGCGGCGCCTCCGCGGCGTCACCGGTCAGGGCTTCGTTCATTTCGACCATGGGTACCTATGCTCCCATCCCTGGCCGCCAGCGGCCAGCAAGAGGGGTACCCCGACCTGAGAGAGGGAAGAATGCACCCGTGAACACTATCGAGCGGTTTGCCAGAAAGATCGACGGCGTCCAGCAGCGGAACAGACCGGTTTCGGTCATCTTCGGTGTCATGAAAAAGTTCGGGGATGACAATGCCGGTACGCTCGTGGGGAGCCTCGCTGCCACAGCTTTCGCATCGATCTTCCCGCTCCTCCTCCTCCTCTTCACGGTGCTCGGGCTCGTGCTGAACAGTCACTCGGGGCTTCGGGCGGACGTGCTGCACTCGACGCTCCGCCAGTTCCCGATAATTGGTAACGACCTCGGCAACAACATCAAAGCGCTCCATCGCGACAGCGCCATCGGGCTGACGGTCGGGATCGTGGGTCTTGCATGGGGATCGCTCGGGCTGGCTCAAAACGGGATTTTCACGATGGAACAGGTCTGGAACCTGCCCGGCGTGGACCGGCCCAACTATCTGAAAAGGTTGCTCCGCAGCGTTAGCTTTCTTGTGGTCCTCGGAGTCGGGCTGGCGGTTAGCACCTTCCTCGCAGCGGCCGTCCCGACGGCCCGGGGCGCGCTCGGTTGGGCGGTCGCGGGAGCCCTCGCATCAGCGGTCGTGAACTTTGGACAGTACCTCTTCGCTTTTCGCGTCCTCACTCCGGTGCGCATCCCGGTGCGCAAGCTTGTCCCGGGCGCTGCTCTAGCCGGAGTTGTATGGACGCTGCTCCAAGCACTTGGCGGCTTCGTTGTCGGGCGTTACTTGAAGAACGACAATGCAGTTTACGGTTTGTTCGGCATCGTGCTGGGACTGTACGCCTGGGTTTACCTGATGACAGAGGTAACGGTTTATGCCGCCGAGCTGAACGTCGTCCTCGCCAACCATCTCTGGCCACGGTCGATGGTCCAGCCGCCCCTCACCGACGCCGACCGGCGCTCGCTGGCCGCCCAGGCGACCCAGAACCAGCGCCGTCCCGAGCAGCGTATCGAGGTCTCGTTCGACGACGAGCCACCACCTGTTGACAAGGCAGCACTACCTCACGACGAGGTACTACCTAAGGTCTGAAAACCATGAGGTAGAGCGCGCCGATGAGGGACACGTTGAAAATGCCCATGCCGGCGCCGATCCGGCGGTACAGGCGGTCAAGTTCCGCGAGCTGGGGGGGGCGCTTGGGCGGGGCTATCGCGGGCATTTGGGCCAGCTCGAGCATGGTCCTGCGGTAGCGACGTTCGGCCGGTCGCACGAGGCCGTGAAGGACGCCGACCATGACGATGTAGACGCCTAACGCGGCACCGACCCATGGTTTGGCGAAAGAGATACCGCTGGGCGCCGCCGCGACCGCCGCCAGGCCGAACAAGAGGACGCCGTACACGAGCACCTCGCCAACTTGGGAGATCTGGCCGTACACGGCCAGCACGCCGGCAGCCGCCGCGTCTCCCCGCCTGCGCGCAAGGTCGAGCGCGAGAGAGCGGTGAACCAGGGCCCCGAACCCGCCGACAGCGCAGATTATGTGCAGTAAAACGAAGGATTGGAAAAGCACACTTACAGAGTGAGCCGGCTGTAAGGCACCGATCATTTGACGATCCCGCCCCGGGTCATCGCCTCGACGTCGAGTGCCCGGTCCACCTCTTCCTCGCTCATCAGACCGCTCTCCAAAACGACGGTGCGCAAGTCCTTGCCCTCCGCGACCGCACGCTTTACGACTTTCGCAGCATTTTCATAGCCGATATAAGGGTTCAAGGCGGTTGCGATCGCAGGCGAGGACAACGCATAGGTCCGGCAGCGCTCGACGTCGGCCTCGAGGCCGGCGATGCACTTGTCGGCGAAAAGGCGGCTCACATTGGCAAGAAGGCGCACAGATTCGAGCAAGTTGCGGGCGATCACCGGGAGCATCACGTTGAGCTCGAAATTCCCGGCAGCCCCGCCGAAGGCTATGGAGGCGTCGTTGCCCATGACCTGGGCTACGACCTGGGACACGGCCTCCGGTATGACGGGGTTCACTTTCCCCGGCATTATCGAGCTACCGGGCTGGAGGTCCGGGATGCGCAACTCTGCCAGACCGGCCCGAGGACCGCTCCCCATCCATCGGATATCGGTTGCACATTTGTACAGGGACACAGCTACAGTGCGCATCGCTCCCGATGCCTCCACGAGAGCGTCACGCGAGCCCTGGGCCTCGAAATGGTCCCTCGCCTCGGTTAGTGGCAACCCAAGCTCGCTGGCGAGCCTGCTTATTACACGCCCGG